>Ga0111538_10003237_pt1 | contig 22829 bp, 23 predicted proteins | sample SoiMethybrSBSTD1_FD_79669 | JGI IMG/M metagenome (GOLD analysis project Ga0111538, IMG submission 79669) | Bulk soil microbial communities from a Populus tree surrounding site in Tennessee, USA - Soil MetaG P. TD hybrid SBSTD1 (version 2)... | ecosystem: Environmental > Terrestrial > Soil >...
GGAGGACGAGGAGGGCGACCCCGCCGGCGACCAGGAAGATGCCGCTCGCGATCCAGAACATGGTGGCGGCCGGCCCGCGGGTGTCGAAGACGAAGAAGGCGATCGGCGCCCCGAGCGTGATCAGCCCGCAGTTGACCACGAACATGCAGATGTTCTGCGCCACCAGCGCGCCGGCGGCGCGATCGGCCGGCAGCTTCTGGCGCAGGAGCGAGTACTTGGTGATCTCGCCGACCTTGCCGAACGGGGTCGACTCGTTGATGCCGTGGCCGGCGATGCTGGTGCGCGCGAAGTAGAGGAAGGGGGGCGCGTCCTGGTCGCCGGCGCAGGAGCGCAGGGTCACCGAATCGAGCAGCAGGGCACCGAGGTGCGCCGAGCAGGTCAAGATGAAGCCCCAGCCGATGGCGACGATGCCGTCGAGCAGGGTCTCGGGGCCCAGGCGGTAGACCATCCAGGCCAGCGCGCCGAGGCCGACCAGCAGGAACGCCAGCTGGAGCTTGCGCAACGGATCCCGGCTACGGGCAGGCCTTGACCGGCTCGGGCAGGTTGGCGTCGCCGCGGGTGCCTGGCTCGATGCGGGTGGCGCCGAACGTGGAGCCGTCGAGCGAGGTCATGATCGGCTGCTTCACCATGCCGCTCACCGAGCCGCAGAAGAGATCCTCCGACTGGATCACGCCGTCCAGCACCAGGTCGGCGACGATGACCGTGCACGAGATCGGGTTCGCCAGCGCGTCCACGCTCGCCCCGTCGTGGGTGAGCTGGAAGAAACCGGCCACGTCGACGGGCAGGTCGCTCGATTCGAGCGGGTCACCCACTTCGTTGCCGCCGTTTCCCTCGTCGCAGGTATCGAACGCCAGCGGCTGGAACGAGAGGTTCAGGGTGGCGGAGGAGCCGTCGATGGTAATGTCCGCGGTGGCGACGAAGCGCAGCGGGGTGTCGGGCGAGAAGCCGGGCGCGATCGCCAGCAGGAACTCGCCGTCGATGTCGAACAGGCCGCCACCGCCGTCGCGGGGGACGACCTGCCCGGCGTCGACTACACGCTCGTTGAACCCATCGAAGCGATTCTTCGGGTCGACGCAGGCAACGAGGGCGGAAAGCCCGAGGAGCGCCAGGAAGGCGCCGCGGGATCGAATGCGGCTTGACATGCTCTTCGAACCTACCCGAACATCGCCGCCAGCAAAATAGCGCATTTCACTTCCTGCGAAAGGCAGCCAGCGTGACGCTGCGCTCGACCCCCCTCGTCTTCCTCGCGTTCTCCCTCCTCGCCCCGTCCGCGGTCCAGGCCGGCGGATTCACCGTCGCCCGCTGGGCCGGTGAGCACGGCGAGCCGACCACCGACAACCCGACCGCGATCTATTTCAACCCGGCGGGCCTGGCGCTGGGCACCGGCTGGCGGGTCTACGCCGAGGGCATCTTCGCCTGGCGCAGCGTCAAGTACGAACGCCCCGAGCTCGCGATCAGCAACGTCCTCGATCCCGGCGACACCGGCAGCGGCACCCCGGTGGACGCGATGGACGCCAACAGCGGCGAGGCGACTCTCGGCAACTTCGTCATCAACCCGTTCATCGGCGCCGCGACCGATTTCGGGGTGCCGAACCTCGGGGTGGGCATCGCGTTCTTCGCCCCGATGGGCGGCCAGGCGAAGTGGGACAAGAACGACAAGTACGCCGGCAACACCGAGTACCCGGGCGCCGAGGACGGGGTCCAGCGCTGGAGCACCATCGAGGGCGAGCTCCGCTCGCTCTACGTCGCGGTCGGCGGCGCGTATCGCCTGCCCGGGCCGCGGCTCAGCTTCGGCGCCGGCTTCAACTTCATCCGCTCCAACGTCGAGACGGTGCGCGCGCGCAACGCGACCGGCACCGACGACCTGGTCACCAGCACCGGCACCATCCTCGAGGGCCGCAGCCTGATCGACGTCCACGGCTATGCCGCCAGCGTCTCGGCCGGCGTCATCTGGGAGCCGATGGAGAAGATGTGGGTCGGCGCCTCGTACCAGGCGCAACCGGGCTTCGGCAACAACACCCAGTCGGGCACGCTGACCAACAAGTTCGGCGCCGGCGCGGTCGAGAAGAGCGACGTCCGCCTCGAGCAGGAGCTGCCGGACGTGTACCGCCTCGGCGTCCGCTACCAGCCGACCACGCAGGTCGAGCTCCGGCTGTCGGGCGACTTCCAGCGCTGGAGCGTGTTCGAGAACCAGTGCTTCCTCGACGGCAGCATGCCGAAGGACCAGACCAGCTGCTCGCTCGACGAGAACGGCGCCCAGCTGCCCGGCTCGATGGGCATCGTCGTCAACATCCCGCGCCGCTGGAAGAACACCTACGGGCTGCGCGGCGGCGGCTCCTACTGGCTGTCGCCCGACCTCGAGCTCAACGGCGGCCTGGCCTTCGACTCGAGCGCGGTGCCGGACGAGACCATCGACGTCTCGCTACTCGACCAGAACAAGCTGTTCGCCATGGCCGGCGTCCGCTGGGCCGTCATCCCGCGCAGCCTGGTGCTCGGGCTCACCCTGAACAACGTCTTCTACTTCAAGCGCACCGTGGAGCCGCGCGAGCGCGACGCCGACGACAACGCGATCGGTCCGGAGCCGCCTTCCAGCGTCCCGGACGGGGCCGGCACCTACACGCAGAACGTCTTCTTCGCCAACCTCGGCCTCGAGTACATGTTCTAGCGGGCAGCCTGGTAGAGCTGGTCGCGCCACTCGACCAGGTCGGTGAGCTCGCCGGCCAGGTCGAGATCGGTCCAGGCCCGCCGGCTGGCCGGCCCGAGCCGGATGTGCTGGTCGGCGACCGGGCAGACGAACTGCAGCGCGGTCGCTATCGCGATGTCGGCGTAGCTGAAGTCGCCGAGCAGGTGGCGGCGGCCGTCGGCAAGCGCCTCGCGCAGCTCGAGCAGGCTGGCCCGGAGCTCGGCGCGGTTCCGGTGCTCGTCGGCGGTGACGCGGTACTTCTTCTGCAGGTAGTGGACGCCGACGCGCGTGACCGGATCCAGTGGACGGCGGAGCGGCCGCGGGATCAGGTCGGCCAGCACCTCGCTGCGCGCCTGCGGGTCGTCCTTCACCCGGTGTGTGACCAGCGCGCGCCCGGCCCGCATCGCGGTGTCGCCGACCTCGATCCAGTGGGCGATGTCGCGCTCGAGGCCGCGCCGGAAGAGCGGCGCACCCGAGCCGTGGCGCTCGGCATATTCGGCGATATCGGTCGAGTCGGTGTAGGCCTCGCCGTCGGCGAACAGGACCGGCACCGTCACCGAGCCGCGCACGCGCCGCAGCCGCCAGCGCAGCGCCGGCTCGCTGAGCAGCGGGGTGTAGACTTCCTCGACGTAGTCGATCCGGTGGTGATCGAGCGCCCAGCGGGCCTTCTCCGACCAGGGAGAGGTGGGCAAGGCGGTCAAGACAGGCAGCTCCTTCGCGGTCATGGGAGATCGCGATTGTGGCGCCACGGGCCCGGCGCTACAAACGGCTTCGTGACCTGGAAACCGGCAAGCTTCGACGAATTCTGGCCCTACTATGTCTCGCAGCACCTCGACCCGGTGAACCGCGCGCTCCACTTCGCCGGCACCACGGCCGCGATGGCCTGCGTCGCCGCCAGCCCGCTCTTCCCGGCGCTCCTGGCCGCCGCGCCGGTGGCCGGCTACGGCCTCGCCTGGATCGGCCACTTCGTGATCGAGAAGAACCGACCCGCCACCTTCGGCAACCCGATCTGGTCGCTGCGCGGCGACTTCAAGATGTGGTCGCTCATGCTGCGCCGCAAGATGGCGGCCGAGGTCGAGTCCTACCGCCAGTACACCCCGATGGAAGCCCCGGCCGAAGCCGCCTAGCGCTACGCGGGGGCGAGCTCGAGGATGACCTGGTCGGCGGTGAGGTCGTCGCCGTCCTGCGGCCGCACCGCGGTGACGCGCGCGCGCGCGGGGAGGCCGGGTCCGCCGTAGGTCACGCGGTGGAAGGTCTTCATGACCTCGAGCAGGCACACGGTCTGGCCTTCGGAGACGAGGTCGCCGACCGAGACGAAGGGCGGCTTGTCGGGCGCGGGGCGGGCCCAGTAGCGGCCGCTCGACGGGGCGCGCACGGCCAGGCCGGTGGTGTCGGCCGGGCGGTCGGCGGCGCCGCCGTCGCCGGGCTCGGCGCGCGCCGCCTGGACCACCGCCTGGGCGCCGGCGGAGGAGACCAGGACGTCGAGGTCGTGCAGGCTCCAGATGCGCGGGTTCTTGATCCGCCGGTGCCCTATCGACTGGTAGCTCATCTCGACCGCGGCGGCCAGCCAGCCGCGCAGCGAGTCGAGCTCGACGATCTCGTCGGTGTCGAGCTGCCGGCCGGCGACGAAGGGATCCATGTCGCGCTCGATGCGCGCCTCGACGTCGCGCATGCCGGCCTCGATCTTCTTGCGCTCGGCCGGATCCTTCTCGGCGATCTCGAAGTCGTCGTCGAGCTTGGTGTGGTAGGCGGCGATCGCCAGCGTGCGCCCCTCCATCACCGAGAGCCGCGACAGGCAGGTGGAGAGCTGCACCACCGGGTCGTAGGGCAGGCCGCTCATCGCGTAGTAGCCGGCGCCCGACGCCTTGCGCAGGAGCACGGTGAACATCGGCACCGTGTTGGTGCTGTTGGTGTAGATGAGGTTGGAGCCGTAGGCCAGGAGGCCGTGCCGTTCCGCCTCGACCCCGATGTCGAAGCCGGAGATGTCCTGCAGCCAGATGATCGGGATGCCGTCGTCGTTGCAGGCGCGTGAGAACGCGCTGACCTTGGCGATGCCGCCCCGGTACAGGATGCCGCCCGGCCGCCGGCGGCCCGGGTGCTCCGGGTCGGCCAGCAGGCCCTGGCGGTTGATGATGAAGCCCGCATAGAGGCCCGCGATCCGCCCGACCCCGACGATCATCTCCTCGCCGACCCCCGGCAGGACCTCCCAGAACAGGCTCTGGTCGGTGAGGCGCGCCAGGATCTGAGCGGCGTCGTAGGGCTCGCGGTGATCGGGCGGCAGGAGGCCGGCGATCTCGCCGGCCGGGTGCAGCGGATCGCACGGCCCGACCCCGCCGCGGTAGAAATGAGCCGCCGAGCTCGGCAGGCGGCTCACCTCGCGCCGGATGCAGTCGATGAGCGTCTGGTCGTCGGGCACCCGCTCGTCGGCGCAGCCGGACTGGTGCACGTGCACCTCCGGCCCGCCGATGTCGAGCGAGGTCATCGTCATGCTCTTGGCGCCCTTGATGAGGGCGGCGCCGGCGATGACCATGTAGGCCTGCTCGGTCATGTAGACCCGGTCGCTGATGATCGGCATGTAGCCGCCGCCGGCGATGCAGTCGCCGAACACGCCGGCGATCTGCGGCACGCCGGCCGCGCTGAGCAGGCTGTTCATCTTGAAGATGTGGCCGGCCCCGGTCGCGCCCGGGAAGCTCTTCGACTGCTCGGGCAGGAACAGGCCGCTGCAGTCGACCAGGTAGATGGTCGGCACGCGCAGCCGGAGCGCCATGGTCTGCGCCCGCTCGATCTTCTCCGGCGTGCGCGGCCACCAGGCGCCCGACGCCACGGTGTTGTCGTTGGCGATGACCATGCACCAGCGGCCCTCGATGCGGACGAAGGCAGTGACCACGCCGGCGGCGGGCGAGCGCAGGTCGCCGGGGAAGACCTCGCCGTGGTTGACGAAGGTGCCGACCTCGTGGATGGGCGAGCCGGGATCGATGAGGCGCGCCAGCCGCTCGCGCGCGGTCAGCTTGCCCTTGGCGTGGACCCGGTCGACGTATTTCGCGCCCCAGCCGGCCTCGACCGCGGCGCGCTCGGCGCGCAGGCGATCCTCGAGGACCGAGACGGCGAGCCGGTGCTCGCCGAACAGGCTGTCGTCGACGGCGCGCGGCCGCGGGCTGCCTATGGGACGCAGCGGGACGTGGGGCATCAGGCTTCTCGGCGCTCCGGGATCCCGGCCCGCGGGGCGGCACTGGGCGGCCAGCCGGGGATGGTGCGGGTGTCGTAGTGGCCGCCCGCCAGGGCAGCCGAGTGGAGGATGGCCTGGTGCATCGGGATGGTGGTCGGGACGCCCTCGCAGACCAGGCCGTCGAGGGCGGTGATCATCCGCGCGATCGCGGCGGCGCGGTCGACCCCGCGCGCGATGACCTTGCACAGCAGGCTGTCGTAGTGGGGCGGCACCTCGTAGCCGGTCTCGACGTGGGTGTCGATCCGCAGGTCGGGCGCCGGGGCCGGCGCCTGCCAGCGCGTGATGCGGCCGGGCGACGGGCGGAAGCCGGCGAACGGGTCCTCGGCGTTGATGCGGCACTCGATGGCGTGTCCCTCGAAGCCGATCTCCTCCTGGCGCAGGCGGAGGTGGTGGCCGGCGGCGATCCGGATCTGCTCGGCGACGATGTCGATGCCGGTGCGCATCTCGCTGACCGGGTGCTCGACCTGCAGCCGCGTGTTCATCTCCATGAAGCGGAGCGTGCCGCCGGGGTCGCACAGGAGCTCGATGGTGCCGGCGCCGGTGTAGCCGATGCGGCGCACCGCCTCGACCGCGGCGGCCAGCGCGCGCTCGCGCTCGGTCGGGTCGAGGAAGGGGGCGGGCGACTCCTCGATGAGCTTCTGGTGGTTCCGCTGGACGGTGCAGTCGCGCTCGCCGAGGTGGATCGCGTGGCCATGGCGATCGGCCAGCACCTGGATCTCGACGTGGCGGCCTCCCTCGATCAACCGCTCGAGATAGAGCCGGCCGTCGCCGAAGGCGGCGGCGGCCTCGGCCGACGCCTCGGCGTAGGCGGCCGCCACATCGCCGCGAGCCCGCGCCACCCGCATGCCGCGCCCGCCGCCGCCCGACTCCGCCTTGAAGAGGACCGGGTAACCGATGCGGTCGGCCAGGGCGCGCGCCTGGTCGACGTCGGCGAGCACGCCGTCGGAGCCGGGGATGAGCGGCAGCCCGGCCGCGGCCATCGCCCGGCGCGCCGGCGTCTTCTTGCCCATGAGCTGCATGACATCGGGCGGCGGCCCGATGAAGGTGACCCCGTGCTGGCGGCACAACGAGGCCAGGAGCGGGCTCTCGGCCAGGAAGCCCCAGCCCGGGTGCAGCGCGGAGCAGCGGGCAGAGGCCGCCGCCTCCACCACCTTCATCGCGTCGAGGTACGAGAGTGCGGCGCGCGCCGGGCCGAGCAGCACCGCCTCGCGCCCGCGCACCCAGGGCGCCTCGCGATCCGCCTCCGAGACCCCGAACACCGGTGTGATGCCGAGCCGATCGCAGGTGCGCGCGACCCGGGCCGCCACCTCGCCGCGGTTCGCGATGAAGAGCCGGTGGAACAGGGCCGGCGGCATCGTCCCCGCACGCTATCACACCGAGAACCGGAGCCGGTAGAGCGCCGGTCGTGCTTGCGGGGCCACGTAAGACGATATAGGCTTACATCATGGCGCGGACCACCGAGACTGTCCGGGTCAGCTCGAAGGGGCAGATCGTGATCCCGGCCAGGCTGCGCCGCGCGCTCGGCCTGAAGACCGGCCAGTCGCTGAGGATACGACAGACCGGGCCGGGGACGGTCACGCTGTCCCGGCCCGACGAACACGACGAGGCCGCGGACATGCTCGATCGGATTCGCTCCTCCGCGCGCTCCCTCGGGATCGATCCGGTCGAGGATCTCCACCGCAGGCGGGCCCGCGAACGGCTCCAGGCGGAGAGCAAGCATGGGACGCGGCGTCCTTGACGCCGGGGTCGTCCTCGGGTGGCTGCGCGGCCAGCATCGGTCGATGAAGAAGCTGGCCGCCCTGTTCGCGGCGTCGCGCGCCAGGCGGGTCAACCTGAACATCTCGTGCGTGAACCTGGCCGAGGTGCTCGCGCACGGGGCGGCCTACGAGCGGGCCAGCGGGGTCGATCTGGTGGCGCTGCTGCGGGGCTACAACGTCGAGATCCACTCGCCCGACGAGGCGATCGCGCGGCGGGTGGCAGCGCTGCCCACCTCGCTCGCCGACGGGTTCGCCGCGGCGACCGCGCTGGAGCTCGGCGCCCGACTGCACACGACCGATCGAGAGCTGGCCCGGCAGCTGTCCGGCGCGCGGATCTCCATGAGCGTGTACTGACGTGGGCGACCTCGTCGTTCGCAGCCAGCGCGTCGTGACGCCCGCCGGGGTCGGGCCGGCCTCGGTGCACGTCGAGGGCGGGCTGATCGCCGAGGTGGCCGGCTGGGACGAGGTGCCGGCGGGGGCGTCGATCCTCGACGCCGGCGACCTGGTGGTGATGCCGGGGCTGGTCGACAGCCACGTGCACGTCAACGAGCCGGGCCGGACCGCGTGGGAAGGGTTCGCCAGCGCGACGCGGGCGGCGGCGGCCGGCGGGATCACCACCATCGTCGACATGCCGCTGAACTCGATCCCGGCCACCACCACGGCGGCGGCGCTCGAGGCCAAGCTCGAGGCGGCCGAGGGCAAGTGCTGGGTCGATGTCGGTTTCCACGGCGGCGTGGTGCCGGGCAACCTGGCCGACCTCACGGCGCTGTGCCGGCGCGGTGTGCTCGGTTTCAAGTGCTTCCTGGTTCCCTCCGGGGTGGACGAGTTCGGCCACGTCGGCGAGGCGGAGCTGGGGCCGGCGCTCGAGGTGCTGGGCGACGCGGGCGTGCCGCTCCTGGTCCACGCCGAGCTCGAGGGGCCGATCGCCGCAGCCGCCGAGGCGGTGATGGCGATGAGCCCGTACCGCTACCTCACCTACCTGCGCTCGCGCCCGCCGAGCGCCGAGGACCAGGCCATCGCGATGCTGATCGGGCTGGCGCGCGCCCGGCGCGCGGCGCGGGTGCACGTCGTCCACTGCGCCTCGGCCGGTGCGCTCGATCTGCTCGCGGCTGCGCGCCAGGAGGGGGTCGCCATCGGCGCCGAGACCTGTCCCCACTACCTCCACTTCGCCGCCGAGGCGGTGCCGGACGGCGCGACCGAGTTCAAGTGCGCGCCGCCGATCCGCGAGGCGGACAACCGCGAGCGGCTGTGGGGCGGAATCGCCGGCGGCGTGCTCGACATGGTGGTGTCGGACCACTCGCCGTGCACGCCCGACCTCAAGCGCCGCCAGGAGGGTGACTTCATGGCCGCCTGGGGCGGCATCGCGTCACTCCAGCTCACCCTGCCGGTCATGTGGAGCGAAGTCCGGCGGCGCGGGCTCGGGCTCGATCGGCTGGTGGCCTGGATGTGCCGGGCGCCCGCCGACCTGGTCGGGCTGCGGCAGAAGGGCGCCATCGCGCGCGGTTTCGACGCCGACCTCGCCATCTGGGACCCCGACGCGGCGTTCCGGGTCGACGGCGCCGCGCTCGAGCACGCCAGTCCGCTCACCCCGTACGACGGCGAGACCCTGTGCGGCGTGGTCGACACCACGATCGTCGGCGGCCGCATCGTCTACCAGAAGGGCCGGCACGCCCAGGCGGCGACCGGGCGCTACCTCCTGCGCTCGTGATCGTCACTCCTCGGCGCGCTGGTAGACCGGACTGCCGAGCGCCGAGCCCTCGATGAGCACCATGTGGATGTTGACCGTGATGCCCGAGCTCTCGAACGAGACCACGATCTCGCCCGCCTCCTCCACCCAGGTCGCCTCGCGCGTCTGGCTGTCGCCGTCGCCTCTCGAGGTGATGGTCGCGCTGCCGTCGGACGCCAGCTCGTAGGTGCTCTCGGCGTCGAGCTCGACCTCGCCCCCGCTCTCGACCCGGACGCTCCCCGACCAGCGACCGACCGGGCCGTCGACCTCGCCGTCGGGCAGGAGCGCGCCCAGGATGAGCCGCTCGCTGTCGGCGAAGTAGGTCACCTCGCCCGTCAGGTGGCTGCCCTCGTCGTCGGTCCCCTCGAGGAGGAGCAGGCCGCCGTCGGTCTCGTATGTCCCCCGGTTGCTCTCGGCCCCCTCGCCGTACTCGCGGTAGGCGAAGTCGCCGTCGGCGGCGAAGTCGTAGATCGACTCGAGCTCGCCGGTCTGGTCGTCGTGGAGCTCCCAGCGGCCGACCAGGGCGGCGGCCGGGTCGTCACCGGCACCGCCGCAGGCCAGGGCCGCGGTGGCCAGGATCGTCAGCGCGCATGTCTTCAGCATCGATTCTGTCCTCCTGTCGGGGCGCCGCCGTGGCAAGGTGCGTGCCGTGGCGCAGGTCCGCGACCTTCCGCGTCCGGCTGTCCGACACCGCGACACCGGTGTCCGGACTTGCCACCCGGCGCGAAATCGCCGCGGTGAGATCACGACACCGTCCCCTTCTTTTGCTGAAATCCGGCTCACACCATGGCTCTGACAAACCTCATCGACCTCGCCAGCGAGCGGGTGGGCGGCTCGGTCATGGCGGCCAACGACGAGTTCTTCGCCTCGCGCGAGAACCTCGTGACGGCCGCCGACCCGGTCGAGAAGGACGAGTACGTCCTGACCGGCAAGTGGATGGACGGCTGGGAGACCCGGCGCCGGCGCGAGGTCGGTCACGACTGGTGCATCGTGCGGCTCGGTCTGCGCGGCCGCGTTCGCGCGCTGGTGGTCGACACCGCCTTCTTCCGCGGCAACTACCCGGAGCAGTGCTCGGTCGAGGCCTGCGACGCGGCCGGCCAGCCCGGCCTGGCCGAGCTCGAGGGGGCCGCCTGGAGCGAGATCGTCCCGCGCTCGCCGCTGCAGGGTGACCACAAGAACTCGTTCGCGATCGCCTTCGATCGCCCGGTCACCCACCTGCGCCTGCGCATCTATCCGGACGGCGGAGTGGCGCGGTTGCGCGCGCTCGGCGAGGTGGTGCCCGACTGGGACGAGCGCGACTTCACCGGCGAGCTCTGCGACCTGGCGGCGATCGACGGCGGCGGCCGCGTCCTCGAGTGCAGCGACATGTTCTTCGGTGACGCCCACAACATGCTCATGCCGGGGCGCGCGCGCGACATGAGCGACGGCTGGGAGACCCGGCGCCGGCGCGGCGAGGGACACGACTGGGCCGTGATCCAGCTCGGCGCGGCAGGCCGGGTCTCGCGCATCGAGATCGACACCAGCCACTTCAAGGGCAACGCGCCCGGGCAGGTCGCCATCGACGGCTGCCTGGGCGAGGGGCTGGGCGCCGACCTGCTGCGCGGCGACGGCCCCTGGCGGCCGCTCCTGCCGCGAGCGCGGCTCCTGCCGCACACCCTGCACCGGTTCGCCAGCGAGATCGACAGGCGCGAGCGGGTGCGCCACCTCCGGGTCCACGTCTACCCGGACGGCGGGATCGCCCGGCTGCGCGTGTGGGGCCGGACCGATCGCAGCGAGCGGCTCATCCTCGCGCTGGGTCGCGCCGGCGCGCTCGGGCCCGACCGCCTGCGCGAGGCGCTGATGCGCTGCTGCGGCTCAGCCCGCTGGGCCGCCGCGGTCGCCGAGGACGCCCCCTACGTCGACGTCGCATCGCTGCTCGATCGCTCGGACCAGGTCTGGCGCGCGCTCGGGCGCGAGGACTGGCTGGCCGCCTTCGCCGCCCACCCGCGCATCGGCGAGCGGAGCGGCGGCGCCTGGGCGCAGGGCGAGCAGGCCGGCACCGAGGGGGCGCGCGCCGAGGTCATGCAGGCGCTGTTCGACGGCAACCGGTCCTACGAGGAGCGCTTCGGCCACATCTACATCGTCTGCGCCAGCGGCAAGAGCGGCGACGAGATGCTGGCCGACCTCATGCGCCGCATGCACAACGACCCGGACGTCGAGCTGGTGGTCGCCTCCGAGGAGCAGCGGAAGATCACCCGCCTCCGCCTCATCAAGTGGCTGCTCGAGCTGTAGGATCCAGACTCCATGAGCGCCATCACCACCCACGTCCTCGACACCGCGCGGGGCCGCCCGGCCGCCGGCGTGCCGATCCTCCTCGAGATCGAGATCGACAGCGAAGCGGACGCCGGCGGCGGCGGCGCCACCCTGTGGCAGGAGATCGGCCGCGGCGAGACCGACGCCGACGGCCGCCTGCGCACCCTGCACCCGGCCGACCAGCGGCCGGCGGTCGGCACCTACCGGCTGGTCTTCGACACCGGCGCCTACTTCGCCGCCACCGGCGCCGCCGGCTTCTATCCCACCGTCCAGGTCGTCTTCCTGGTCGACGACCCGACCCAGCACTACCACGTCCCGCTGCTCCTCTCCCCCTACGGCTTCTCCACCTACCGCGGCAGCTGAGCGGCCATGAGCGCGCGGGCACGCCTCGAGGTCTGGCAGGGAGACATCACCCGGCTCGGCGTCGATGCCATCGTGAACGCCGCCAACTCGTCGCTGCTCGGCGGCGGTGGGGTCGATGGCGCGATCCACCGCGCGGCCGGCCCCGACCTCCTGCACGAGTGCCGTCTCATCGGCGGCTGCCCGACCGGCGAGGCGCGCATCACCAAGGGGCACCGGCTCGCGGCTCGTCACATCATCCACACGGTCGGGCCGGTCTGGCGCGGCGGCGACCAGGGCGAGCCGGCCCTGCTGGCCCGCTGCTACCAGAACAGCCTGGCGCTCGCCCAGCGGCACGGACTGGAGGTCATCGCCTTCCCCGCCATCTCGACCGGCATCTACGGCTACCCGCTCGACGCCGCCGCCGCGGTCGCCGTCGCCGCGGTCGCCACCTTCCTCGGCTCCGCCGAGCTCCCGCGCCGCGTCATCTTCTGCACGTTCGACGACCGGGCGACCGCTGCCTTCGAGCGCGCACTTGACGGCGGCCGCCCTACGTGAGAAGGCGGACACGTGAGGGTCACCGCCGAGCTCCTGCGCGACTGGGCCGCCCGGCTGTGCGGCGCGCGCTCCGGCTCGGAGGCGGACCTGGCCGCGGCCCTGGGCATACCGCTCGACCCGCCGCCGCCCGGGGTCACCCGCACGCGTCTGCGCGGCGGCGACATCCCGATCGTCGAGCTCGAGCTCGCTCCGCCGCTGCCACTCGGCGATCTCGACCGCCTGCTCAGCGCCGGCAACCGGCTGCCGCGGGTCGACTGGGACCGCCCGCACGTGGTCGCCTTCCAGGTCGCGGTGCCCGGCGCTTCCTGGCGCTGCGTCATCCTGGCCAGCTGCGACCAGGTACCGGCAGCCGACGCTCCGGTCTCGCGCGTGACGCTGCGGCTCGACTACGCCCGCTGACGGTTACTTGCGGACCGCCGCCAGGGCGCGCTTGACGCGCTTCTTGAGCGGGGCGACCGCCGGGTGGGCCGCCGCCTGCCGGGCGTAGTAGGTGCTGAAGTAGCGCGCGCGCTGGACCGCGTTCCTGACCTTGTCGGTGAGCGGCTCGGGCGGGAAGAACCCCTTCAGCCAGTCGTTGACCTTGAGGTCGAGGACCAGGTGGACGCGCGCCAGGTCGCTCTTGTTGTGCACCCGGTGCGGATGGGTGAAGTCGCAGTACCAGAGCTCGCCGGGACGCATGTGGACCCGCTCGTCGTCGACGTAGAAGTAGACCTCGTCGTTCGTGATGATCGGGATGTGGAGGCGCACCTTGCCCATCGCCCAGCCGTCGCCGAGGTCGGTGTGCGTGTTGATGTTCTTGCCCGGCTCGAGGCGGAGCAGCCGGACCCGCTCCTTGGGACACTGGAACTCGTCGACGATGGACTCCATGTAGGGGCACTCGGCGAGGATCTCGGTCTTGCGGTAGGTGGCGTCCCAGCCGGCCCAGCGCAGCGCCTGGGCGTCGGTCCGCCCGTCGACCGAGTGGAGCGGGACCGCCCGCCAGCCGCCGTCGTGGTAGTCGCCGCGGTTCATGTGCTCGACGCCCCAGCGGAGCGCCACGTCGAGGTCCGCCTTCATGCGGTCGACGTCGTACGCGCGATCGAACTTGATGACCGGTTGCACCAGCCCAGTCTCGATCGCCCTCCGCCTGCCCGCAACCGGATTCGCGACCCTCAGTGCGGGGTGGCGCGCATCGAGTGGCAGGCGACCAGGGCCATCACGGTGCTGGTCGTCTCGGGGCCGCGGCTGGTGCAGTCGATCGTCCGACCGCGGATCGATCGCCGCATCACCAGTCCGAACACCGGCTTGCCACTCTTGCGATCCTTCATGGCGTACTCGAGGTGGAACTCCTCGCCGTCGACCTTGTCGACGATGACGCCCAGCTTGCCGCCGCCCTCCCTGGCCAGCCGGTCGACGATTGCCTGGCGGCTCTGCTTCGGGTCGGCGCGCCGGACCAGGAGCTCGCTGGTGCCGTCGCTCAGCACCACCTCGCCGCCCGCCCTCGGCTTGCCCGCCGCCACCTCGGGCGCCGCCGCGACGTCGACCCCGAGGCCCGGCACCGAGAGCCACACCTTGCCGGGCGGCAGGGTCTCCTCCTCGGCGCCCACCCGCATGGCGCCGGCCGCCGAGGCGTGCGGCCGCATCGAGAGGCAGGCCGCGACCCCGGCGTCGGCGTTCTCCTTCGACGTGTCGTGGCAGCTGCAGTCGATCGGCTTGCCGCCGATCAGCCGGCGCAGCGAGTAGCCGAAGGAGCGCTTGCCCGCGCTCTCCAGCGCGTACTCGAACCGGTACTCGCCTCCCTCGACCTCCTCGACCTGGAACCCGGCGAAGCCGTCCTCCTTCATGAGGCTGGCGCGCGCCGCTGCGCCGTCGGCGAAGGAGCTCCCCGGGGCGAACCGCCAGAGGTGGAGGTTGAAGTCGCCGCGCTTGAGCCAGGTGTTGCGCTCCCTGGGATCGTCGACCTCGTAGGTCACGCCGGGCGGCACCGAGATGTCGATGGCGAAGCTCGGCACGTGCAGCGTATCGTTCGCCGGCACGACCGGCGCCGCGTCGGCCGGCGGCGTCAGCTTCACCTTCGCCTCGGCCAGCGTCTCGGTCCTGGCGTGCGGCTCGTCGTCGCTGCAGGCCGCGGCGAGAACGACCAGGAGGAGAGACGCCCTCCGGGTCACGTCCAGGCGGGCTTCTCGCCGAACGAGCGGCGGAACAGGTCGCGGATGGCGCGGCGCCCGCCGTCGGTCAGCGAGCGGGTCCCGGTGCCGCAGAAGCGGCGCTCGCTCACGCACGGCTGTCCGCCGTCCCGCCAGACCCCGTCCTCCCACCTGAGCCACGCGCTCTTCTCCTGGTCGAACACGCAGACCGGCTTCTTCCAGTGGCGGGCCAGCTCGACCGCCCAGCCGGTCCCGCCGCGCACCGTGCCGTCGTCCTGCACGACGCCGATGGCGAACACCTCGGCCGCGGTGTTCACCTGGTGCCAGATGGTCTGCAGCATGCGGCGGAACTGCGGCGAGTCGGGATAGGTGCGGTGCATCTTGCTCGTGAGATACACCTGGCTCACCGCGCCCTGCGCCAGCTCGTCCTCGGTCAGGACCACCAGCCCGCGGCTGCGCTCCGGGTCGCGGCCGTCGAAGGTGAAGTTGAGCTCGGTGATGCCCCACTGCTCGGCGCAGGCGCCGAACTCGGCCTCGGCCCCGCGCGCGCCGCCCGACAGGAGCGTGTAGCTCGAGTTCGGCAACTTGACCGGACGCATCCGGGTGGCGGTCGCCTCACCGTCGTCCATCAGGCGCAGCGTGTCGGGGTGGAGGTGCAGGTGCGTCTCCGGCGGCTCGGCGTCGCCGTGGTCCTTGAGCAGCCGGACCGCGATGTCGTCGCCGTCCGGCTCGAGGAAGATCGCGACGTCGATGAGCTCCTCGTAGGCGTCGTAGGGCGGCACCAGGCGGGTCGGGTGGTCGCCGGCCGCCTTGCGGTGGGTCTGCGCGCTCATCCACAGCTCGGCGCCGAGCAGCTTGGCGTAGGCCTTGAACGCGCCGATCATGGCGGCGTTCTCGCTCTGCGAGTGCATGGTCCAGGGATAGCCGTCGACCAGGATCGCGGCGGGCCGGAAGTGGAGGTGCTTGGCGAACATCTCCACCGTCTTCTCGAGCCGGTCCGGCCACAGGTCGTGATCGGTGAACGAGGCGATCATCCGGTGGCGCTGCACCATCTGGCGCGCGACGTCGCTGTCGTCCATGTCGGTGACGATGGCGATGTCCTCGAACAGGGCGTCGTACCAGCTGAGGACGTGGTCCATCGTCTGGTCGAGCGAGACATGCAGGACCGGCCGCTCGCGCAGGAGGTCGTCGAGCGCGATCTGCACCAGGCAGGCGGTCTTGCCGACGCCGGCCCGCGCCATGACCAGGCCGAGGTTGCCCTTGCCCAGGCCGCCATGGATGGACGCCTCGAGGATCCGGATCGGGCTGAGCTGGTTGACTTGCTTGTGGTACATGGCTCGTCCCTACTTCTTCCCCGAGGCGGCCTTCTGCTTCTCCGCCGCCTTCTCGATCAACTCCTGCGCGACACTCTCCGGTACCTGGAGGTAGCGCGAGAACTCCATGGTGAACTCGGCCTTGCCCTGGGTCGACGAGCGCAGAGCCGTAGCGTAGCCGAACATCTCGGCCAGCGGGACCTCGGCCTCGACCTTGCTCATGGCCCCGTCCTCCTGCGAGCCGATGATCATGCCGCGCCGCTGCATCAGCGATCCCATGACGTTGCCGTTGAACTCGGTCGGCCCCTCGACCGCGACCCGCATGATCGGCTCGAGGATCTTGGGGCGCGCCTTGTCGTAGATCTCGCGCCAGGCGCCGCGCGCAGCCTCCTGGAACGCGATGTCGGACGAGTCGACCGCGTGCGCGGCGCCGTCGTTGACCACCACCCGCACGTTGACCACCGGGAAGCCGATGAGCCGCCCCTTCTCGCGGATGCCGCGGAAGCCCTTCTCCACCGCGGGCAGGAACTGCTTGGGGATGACGCCACCCCTGGTCTCGTCGACGAACTCGAACTCGCCCTGCGGGTAGGGCTCGACGAAGCCGGCGACCTTGGCGTACTGGCCGGAGCCGCCGGTCTGCTTCTTGTGGAGGTAGTTGAACTCCGCCTTCTTGGTCAGCGTCTCGCGGTAGGCCACCTGCGGCGGCGAGGTCACCACGCTGGCCTGGTACTCGCGCTTCATCCGCTCGAGGTAGACCTCGAGGTGGAGCTCGCCCATGCCGCGGATGATGGTCTCGTTCGATTCGGGATCCAGCCCGACCCGGAAGGTCGGGTCCTCCTTCGAGAAGCGGCGGAGGGCCTTCGACATCTTGATCTCGGACTGGTGGTCGGTGGGCTTGACCGCCACCGACACGACCGGCTCCGGCACGTGCATCGCGGTCATCGCCACGTTGAGCTTGCCGTCGGTGAAGGTGTCGCCCGAGTTGCAGTCGATGCCGAACATCGCGACGATGTCGCCGGCGCCGGCGTCCTCGATGTCCTCCATCTCGTCGGCGTGCATCCTGACCAGCCGGCCGATCTTGTGCTTCTTGCCGGTCCGCATGTTGACCATGGTGTCGTCGCGCCGGAGTGCGCCCTGGTAGACCCGCAGGTAGGTGAGCTGGCCGTAGCGGCCGTCCTCCAGCTTGAAGGCGAGCGCCACGGTCGGCGCCTCGAAGTCGGCGGCCAGCCCCAGCTTCTCGCCTTCCCCCTCGAGCTGGATGGCCTCGTTGACCACCTCGGTGGGGTCGGGCAGGTAATGCACCACCGCGTCGAGCAGCGGCTGCACGCCCTTGTTCTTGTAGGCCGAGCCGATGAGGACCGGGGTGAGCTGGCGCGACAGGGTCCCCTGGCGCACCGCCTTCTGGATGAGCTCCACGGTCACCCGCTCCTCGAGGATCGCCTCGGTGAGCTCGTCGGAGAACATCGAGATGGCGTCGAGCATCTCCTCGCGGGCGCGCGCCGCCTGCTCGGCCAGCGGGGCCGGGATGTCCCCCTCCTCGATGTTCTCGCCGTTCTGGCCGCGGAAGCGGAGGGCGCGCATGGTGACCAGGTCGATGATCCCCTCGAACTTGTCTTCCAGCCCGATGGGCAGCTGCAAGAGCACCGGGTTGTGGCCGAGCTTCTCGCGCAGCTGGTCGCGCACCCGGAGGGGGTTCGAGCCGGTGCGGTCGCACTTGTTGACGAAGGCCAGCCGCGGCACGTTGTAGCGCCGCATCTGGCGGTCGACGGTGAGCGACTGGCTCTGCACCCCGGCGACCGCGCAGAGGACCAGGATGGCGCCGTCGAGCACCCTGAGCGAGCGCTCGACCTCGATGGTGAAATCGACGTGGCCCGGGGTGTCGATGATGTTGATGTGGTGCTTGAGCCACTCGCAGTGGGTCGCGGCGCTGGCGATGGTGATGCCCCGCTCGCGCTCGAGCTCCATCGAGTCCATCTTGGCGCCCACGCCGTCCTTGCCCTTGACGTCGTGGATGGCGTGGATGCGCTTCGTATAGAAGAGGATGCGCTCGGTCAGCGTGGTCTTGCCGCTGTCGATATGGGCGGAGATCCCGATGTTTCGCAGGCGCGAAAGGTCGTCTAGCACGGTACAGCTCCCGGGAGGGAGCGTAGCCCTACCGTCGCCGCCTGCCAAAATCAAGGCGAAAAAGGGTACTTGAGTCGTGATATAGCTCGAGGATCATGCACATGCGTGCGGTCCTGGCGGTTTCATGGGTCCTCGCGGCGGGTGCGGGGGGGACGGCGCTGGCCGATCCCCCGCGATTCCGCACGGAAGTGGTGTGGGTCGACCCGGTCGAGGACGTGGCGCAGGACGCCCGGGCTGCAAGCATCTCGCACACCCTGTTCGTCAACCGCTGCCCCGGCGGCTGCACCATCACCCCGGGCGACAACGACGCCCGCTACAACACCTCGAGCATCATCGGCGGGGTCACCCGCAACCTCGCCGAGTTCAACCTGGGCGACGACGTCTTCAACGCCACCATCGAGTGCCTGCGCGAGGTCTACAGCCCGTACGACGTCGACATCGTGACCGAGGACCCCGGCGAATCGGAACCGCACCACGAGGCGGTCCTGGCCGGCGATCCGGAGGACGTCGGGCGCGATCCGCTGACCGGAGGCATCGCGCCGGCCACCTGCGAGCCGCTCAACAACGTCATCTCGTTCAGCTTCGCCAATGGCCTGGGCGAGATGCTGTCGGGCCAGACCCTCATCGAGACCCTGTGCTGGACGGTGGCGCAGGAGTCGGCCCACTCGTTCGGGCTGCCCAACCACGTCTACGACTGCCACGACCCGATGACCTACCTGGCCGGCTGCGGCCGCAAGTACTTCCGCAACCGCCCGATCCAGTGCGGCCGGTTCGACGGGCCGGAGGAATGCACCTGCAACATGGAGCGGCAGAACTCGCACGAGCGGCTGCTGTCGACCTTCGGCGAGGGGACGCCCCCGGCGCCGCCGGTCGTCACCATGGAGTACCCGCAGGAGGGCGCAGCGGTCGAGGACGGCTTCAGCATCTTCTTCACCGCCATCGACCCGCGCCTGGTCGCGCGCGCCGACATCTACTTGAACGGCACCAAGTACCTCGAGATCCCGGGCAAGGACTACGACAAGATCGACGAGCCGTACAGCGCCGAGGCGCCCGAGTTCCCGGACGGCTACATCGAGGTCGAGGTCAAGGCCTACGACGAGTTCGCCAGCGAGGGGAACGCCAAGGTGACCGTGCTCAAGGGCGAGCCGTGCGCCGACGACTCGTGCGGCGACGGCTTCGAGTGCACCAGCGGCCACTGCGTCAAGCTGTCGGACGAGGAGAGCGGCGGCTGCTGCGCCGTCGCCGGCGGCCAGCGGCGGACCGACCGGTTCCCGCTCGTCGCCCTGGGTCTGTTCGCCGCAGCCATCCTCTGGCTGCGCCGCCGCCCTCAGCGGCGGAAGCTTTCGGGGTCGAGCCGGTAGCGCTTGAGCCAGCGGTGGATCTGGACGCGGGCCTTGCCGGAGGCGCGCGCGACCGCGCTGATGTTGCCGCGGTGCTCGCGCAGGAGGGCGATGATCTCGTCGCGCCGGCGGGCGTCCTCCTCCGACAGCGGCAGGGGCGGGGGCTCGCTGGTCGGCTCCTCGTCGGGGCCGCCGCCGCGCACGCTCTCCGGCAGGTGCTCGTGGCGGATGAGGCCGTGGCCGGCCAGAGCGGCCGCGATGCCCAGGCAGGCCTCGAGCTCGCGCACGTTGAGCGGCCAGTCGTGGACCAGGAGGGCGCGCAGGGCGTCGACGTGGAGGCGAACCTCGCCGGCGGAGTCGGCCGGCACGCTGCGGGCCAGGAGCGCGGCGATGAGCAGGCCGAGGTCCTCGCGGCGGCGGCGCAGCCCGGGCAACCGGATGGTGAAGCCGGCGATGCGGGCGTAGAGGTCGCGGCGGAAGCGATCGCGCCCGATCATCTCGTGCAGGTCGTGGTGGGTGGCGGCGACGATCTGGATGTCGACCGGGACCGGAGCGCTGGCGCCGAGCGGCGTCACCTCGCGCTCCTGCAGCACGCGGAGCAGGGCGGCCTGCGACGGCTGCGACAGGTCGCCGATCTCGTCGAGGAACAGGGTGCCGCGGTCGGCGCTGCGCACCAGGCCGAGACGGTCCTGCGCCGCCCCCGAGAAGGCGCCCTTCTTGTAGCCGAACAGCTCGCTCTCGACCAGGGTCTCCGGCAGGGCGCCGCAGTTGACCGCCACGAAGGTCCCGTCGCGGCCGGCCATGCCGTGCACCGCGCGGGCGAGCAGCTCCTTGCCGGTCCCGGTCTCGCCCTGGATGAGGATGGGGACCCGCGTGCGGGCGACCTGGCTGAGCTCGCCGAAGGCGCGCAGGAGACCGGGCACGAAGGTGAGCAGCCCGGGTGCCGGCGGCGCCAGCGCCGAGGCGTCGGCGTCGAGCGGCAGCGACACCGGGCCGGGGCTGGTGCCGTCGCGGAAGAGGAAGAAGGTGTGGCCCAGCTCGAAGATGTCCCCGTCCTCGAGGGTGACGCGCTCGTGGCGGGCACCCTTCAGGATGACGCCGTTCTTCGAGCCGGTGTCCTCGACGCTCCACCGGTTGCCGGCGCGGACCAGCCGGGCATGCGACTGCGACATGCGGACGTCGGGCACGCCGATCGCGAGCAGGCGGCCGTCCGGCCGGCGCTCGAAGCGGCGGGTATCGGCGCGGCCGAGGGTGACCTGATCGAGCTCGGCCAGCGAGTGGCGCGAGGACGAGGCCAGCGGGCGGTCGCACTCGAGGAGCAGGATGAGGACCGGAGCGACGGCGCCGCGGGCGGCCGCCTCGCCGTCCTCGTCGTCGCGCGAGACGGTGGTGAAGGTGCTGTCGCGCGTCTCGGCTCCGCCGACGCCGGCTGATCCGCCGGCCCGCTGGGCCTGGCTCACCTCGCTCGCCTCGCTCCGCTCGAGCTCGCTCATCGGCTCGCCGAGTGTAACAGGGCTCTCCGGGCGTGGTAGGACATCGCGATGTCGATCCACCTCACCGTCCTCGAGATCGGGAAGATGCTGCGCAACCTCGACGCCTGCGTGGAGAAGGCGCTCGCCCACGCCGAGGAGCGGAAGTTCGACCCGAAGGTCCTGCTGCAGAGCCGCCTGGCCCCGGACATGTTCCCGCTCATCCGGCAGATCCAGCTGGCCTGCGACAACGCCCGCTGGGCGGCGGCGCGCACCGCCGGGAAGGAGACGCCGGCGCAAGCGGACGACGAGCAGACGCTGGGCGATCTGCGCGGCCGCATCGCTGCCGTCGCCGGCTACCTCGAGGGTTTCTCGCCCGCCGACTTCGCCGGCGCCGACGAGCGGCTGGTGAGCCTGCCGCGCTGGGGCGGTATGTCGATGACCGGCTCCGAGTACTTCTACCAGCACGGGCTGCCGAACTTCTTCTTCCACCTCGTCACCGCGTACGCCCTCCTGCGCCACAACGGCGTGCCGCTCGGCAAGCGCGACTATCTCGGCAACCTCCCGCTCCGCTGATCAGCGGTCGTCGTCTCTGCGGCGGCGCGAGCGGAGCAGGGCGCGGGCGGCGCCGCGCCCCATGGCGGGGAGGGAGAACATGGCGCGCGCCAGCGACATGGCCAGCTTCATCGGGGAGTCGCCGCGCGCCTCGATGGCGACTCCTTGCCCACTCTGGGCGTCCTCCATGGCCCCGCGCGCGACGGTACGGCGGCCATCCGAGCGGATCTCGACCACCAGCCGCGCCACCACCGGCAGCTCCTCCTCGCGGGCCAGCTCGACCCGGGTCGGTCTGGACGGCAGCCGGTCGTCGCGGTCACTTCGCGCCATGGGGTGATTGTGACACAGTGGGCCCGATGCCGAATTTGAAACTCCGCCGCAAGGCCGATCTCTCCCCCTTCCGCAAGATCGCCCTCGGCACCTGGCAGACCGCCTACGACCCGTCGGTGTACGGCTCGGTCTCGCTCAGGATGGAGGCGGCGGAGAGCTACCTGGAGCGGTTCCGGCGCGCGACCGGCAAGCGGCTCACCATGAGCCACATGATGGCCAGGGCGGCTGCCGCCGCGCTCGAGGCCATGCCGGACGCCAACGCGATCCTGCGCCTCGGCCGCATCTACCTGCGCGACCGGATCGGCGTCTTCTTCCAGGTCGCGATGGAGGACCCGCACACGGGCGAAATCGACCTCAGCGGGGCGACCATCTACGACCCGGAGAAGAAGTCGCTCCACGACATCTGCCTCGAGCTCGAGGACAAGGCAAAGGGCGTGCGGGGCGGCAAGGACAAGAAGGAGCGGGCGCGCTCGATCTTCCGCAGGGCGCCGGAGTTCGCCGTCGGTCCGCTCCTGGGCACCATCGGGTTCTTCAACTACACGCTCAACCTCGATCTCGAGAAGGTCGGCGTCCCGAACGATCCGTTCGGCTCGATCATGATCACCAACATCGGCTCGATCGGGCTCGAGCAGGCGTACGCGCCGCTGGTCCCGTACAGCCGCTGCCCGCTGGTCGTGTCACTGGGCGCGGTCACCGACGAGCCGGTGGTCGAAGACGGCCGCGTCATCCCCGGCAAGGTGATGCGGATCAGCGCGACGTTCGACCACCGCGTGCTCGACGGCGCTCACGCCGCGGCGATGGTCAAGACGGTCAAGGGACACCTCGAGGATCCGTACGCGCACTTCGGACCGATCCCGACGCCGGACGCGCGATGAGCTGTCCACGCGCGGCGATCGCCGCGCTGTGGCTGGCGGCCGCATGTGGTCCGCCGTCGCCGGCAACGACCCCGACGCCGCAGACGGAGCCGGCGGCGGCCGCCGCACCGGCGACC
>Ga0111538_10003238_pt1 | contig 22826 bp, 19 predicted proteins | sample SoiMethybrSBSTD1_FD_79669 | JGI IMG/M metagenome (GOLD analysis project Ga0111538, IMG submission 79669) | Bulk soil microbial communities from a Populus tree surrounding site in Tennessee, USA - Soil MetaG P. TD hybrid SBSTD1 (version 2)... | ecosystem: Environmental > Terrestrial > Soil >...
CGCCTGCATGTACGGCTCGTCGATCTGCACGATGTCGGCGCCCGCGGCGAAGAGATCGCGGATCTCCTCGTTGACCGCGGCCGCGTAATCCATCGCCGCTTCCGCTTCGTCCCGGTAGTAATCGTTCTGCGCCTGCTGTGACATCGTGAACGGCCCGGGCACGGTCATCTTGATCGGCTTCGCGGTGTGCGCCCGCAGGAAGTTCACGTCCTCGACCTCGACCGGCCGCTTGCGGCGGATCTTTCCCACGACGCGCGGCACCGGGTTGGGGTGGCCGGAGCGGTCGAGCGCCGTGCCGGGGTTGTCGATGTCCACGCCTTCGAGCGCGGTCGCGAAGCGGTTCGAATAGCTTTCGCGGCGGATTTCACCGTCGGTGATGATGTCCAGGCCCGCCTCTTCCTGCGCACGTATCGCGAGGAGCGTCGCGTCGTTCTGCGCCTCCTCGAGCAGCGGCTCCGGCACGCGCCACAGCTCTTTCGCCCGCACCCGCGGCGGGAAACGTCCCGCGAGCTTCTTGCGGTCTATCAGCCACTCGGGCTGCGGGTAGCTGCCGACGAGCGTGGTGGGAAACAACATGCAGGATTCTCCTTCCGGGGGCTGGACGGCTCGCCTTGTGCCCGGTGGCGGAATCATCCATCATCTTCCGCTCATTTGCACCTCGAACCGGCCGAAGAGGAGGACGCATGGCGCGCCCGAACTTGAAGCAGATCCGGAAATTCGTCCATCCCTACCGCATCACCAAGGGGCACAAGTTCCGCCTGAAGGACGTCGATCCGCGGGACACCCACGGGCTCAAGTCGGAGTCCAAGGGCAGGGCGAAGGAGCTGCTCGCGCACGGCGTGGAGTGGCTGGCCGACGAGCAGGAGCGCCTATACGCGCAGGACCGCTGGGGCGTGCTGCTCGTGTTCCAGGCGATGGATGCCGCCGGCAAGGACGGCACGATCAAGCACGTCATGTCGGGGGTCAATCCGCAGGGCGTTCAGGTGCACTCGTTCAAAGGGCCGTCCAGCGAGGAGCTCGACCACGATTTCCTGTGGCGCTGCATGAAGGCGCTGCCCGAGCGCGGGCGCATCGGTATCTTCAACCGCTCCTATTACGAGGACGTGCTGGTCGTGCGCGTGCACGAGGAGCTGCTGGCGAAGCAGAAGCTGCCCGGAAAACTCGTGACCAAGGGCATCTGGGAGGAGCGCTACGAGGACATCAACGCGGTCGAGCGCTACCTTTCCCGCAACGGCTACGTCATCCTGAAGTTCTTCCTTCACGTCTCGCGCAGGGAGCAGAAGAAGCGCTTCCTGGAGCGTCTCGACGAGCCCGAGAAGAACTGGAAGTTCTCCAGCGCCGACGCGCGGGAGCGCCAGCACTGGGACGGCTACATGGAGGCCTACGAGGACATGATCCGGCACACCGCCAGCAAGCACGCGCCGTGGTTCGTCGTGCCTGCCGACAACAAGTGGTTCACGCGCCTGGTCGTGGCGGCGGCGGTCGTGGAGGCGCTGGAGGAGCTGGACCTCCGTTTCCCCGAGGTGGACAAGGAAAAGCGCGCCGAGCTCGCGAAGGCGCGGCGCATGCTGATGCGTGAGTAGGTTCTAAATCGCGCCGGCGGCGCGACCGGTCAGCGCGTTGCGGCGGCGAGCGGCTCCGTCACGCCCGCGTCACGCACGGTGAGGCGCGACAGCTCGGGGTTGGCCTTCCATTCTCTGTAGTGCGGCAGGACGCCGAGGCCGCTGTCGAGCTTCTCGCCCGGCATGGCGGCGGACTGACCCGAGGCGGAGACGCCGGCGAACAGGAACGTGCCGACGATGACTGCTCCAGCGACGAACTTGGAATACATGGTGGCCCCCTTTCTGACCGGGAACAGGACTGTCCCCTGCCTGTAGTAACGGCAGTTGCCGCGGAAAGTTGACCCCACAGCTCATAGCTCATGGCGCGCGGCCCGTAGCCCGCAGCCCGAAGCCGGGCGTAGTCCTAGCGCCTCCTGCGGTATGCGTCGCGCACCTCGGCCCGCAGGCGCTCGGGCTCCCATTTCTTCGACAGGAACTTGTGGATGCCCGCGACGTTGACCGCGCCTCTCATCGTCACGGAATCGTCCTCGCTCGTGGCGACCACGCGCACCGCGGCGGGGTAGAGCTTTCTCACGTTGTTCAGGAACTCGACCCCGGTCATGCCCGGCATGCTGTGGTCGCTCACGACGATGTCGATGTCGGCACCGTGGAGGGCGAGCGCCTCGAACCCGGCCTGGGCGCTATTGGCCGTCATGATCCGGAAATCGTCCGACGCGAGCGCGCGTCCGAGCAGCTCCAGGTCGGCGTCGCTGTCGTCCACCAGCAGGAGCGCCGGAGCCTGCCTGGCGCCTGCCGATTCCGGATTCGGGAGCCGGCGGTTTTCCTTGAGCGCGCGCGTGCAATCCGCGACTTCCATCGGACGCGCAAAGAAGAACCCCTGCATTTCGTCGCAGCCGTGCTCGCGCAGGAACTTCATCTGGCCCGGGGTCTCCACGCCCTCCGCGACTACCCGTACCTTCAGGCTGTGCGCGAGATTGATGATCGTGAGCGTGAGGGTGGCGTCGTCCGGGTTGCTGATGGCGTCGCGGATGAATCCCCGGTCTATCTTGATCGTGTCGAGCGGAAATCGCTTCAGGTACGCCAGGCTGGAGTAGCCGGTGCCGAAGTCGTCGATCGACAGCCCGACCCCGAGGTGCTTCAGCTCGCGCAGCATCTGCACGGCTTCCTCGGCGTCGCTCATGAGCAGCGACTCGGTCAGCTCCAGCTCGATCAGGTCGGGCGCGACGCGCGCTTCGCGCAGGATCTGCCCGACGAGCGCGGCGAAGTTCCGGTCCTGGAACTGCCTCGCGGATACGTTGACTGCCACCGGGCGCGGCACGATGCCCTGCGCGCTCCATGCGGAGAGCTGCGCGCATACGGAACGCAGCACCCATTCGCCCACCGGCACGATCAATCCGGTGTCCTCCAGGATGGGGATGAATTCCAGCGGCGGCACCAGCCGGTCGCCGTTCTGCCAGCGCAGCAGCGCCTCGAAGCCGCTGATCGCCCCGGTGTCGAGCCGGGCCTTCGGCTGGTAATGCAGCCGGAACTCGCCGCGGTCTAGCGCTCCCCGCAGCCGGGTCTCGAGCTGCAGGCGCTCCACCAGCCGCTCGTTCATGTCCGGGAGATAGAACTGGTAGCAATTGCGTCCCTGCTCTTTTGCCCGGTACATCGCGGTATCCGCGTTCTTGATGAGGGTATCCGGATCCTCGCCGTCGGCGGGGTGCAGGGCGATTCCGATGCTGGCGGAAATGTACGCTTCGTGGCCGTCGAGCGCGAACGGCGCGGCGAGCGCCTGGACTATCTTCTGCGCGACGAGCCCGGCGTCGTCCGCCTTCGCCAGGCTGGAGAGGATCACCGAGAACTCGTCCCCGGAGAGGCGTGCGACGGTGTCGCCGGCACGCACGCACTCCGTGAGGCGCGCCCCGACCTGCGCGAGCAGCTTGTCGCCGATGGCGTGTCCGAAGGTGTCGTTCACCGTCTTGAACCGGTCGAGGTCCGCGAACAGCACCCCGGCGAGCCAGCCGTTGCGCCGTGCCTGCACGAGCGCCTGTCCCAGCCGGTCACGGAAGAGATGCCGGTTGGGCAGGCCCGTCACCGTGTCGAATTGCGCGAGACGGGTAAGCTGGTCCTCGGCGTGCTTGCGCTCGATCGCGATGGCGAGGATGTTGGCCACGCTCCGCAGAAAGCTCACTTCTTCCTCGGTGAAGCGACGTGGCTCGAGCGAGTACACGCCCAGCACGCCGATGACGGCGCCCGGCCCGAAGATCGGGACGTGCGCGCTGCTGCGCACGCCCAGCTCGACGAGCGGGGAGTGCGGAAACGGAGACGGTGCCGCACAGTCTTCGACCACGACCGGCTCCCGGCTCGAGACTACGTGTTCCAGGCGCATGCCCGGCGCGAGCTGTACCACGCGCTCGCCCACCCATTCCTGCGGCAGACCGACGGCGGCCCGATAGATGAGCTGCTTGCGGGCAGGATCGTATTCCAGCACGTTGGCGCAACCGCTCTTGAGCGTGCTCGTGACGAGCTCGGCAGCGCGCTCCAGCATCTCGCTCAACGCCGGACCCGCGAGCGCCTGCTGGCCGAATTCCGCGATCAGGCGCTGCATCAGCGCGTACCTGCGGATCTTGTCCTCGGCCTGTTTGCGGGCCGTGATGTCCCGGCCGACGCCGCGATAGCCCTTGAACGCGCCTGTGGCATCGAAGATCGGCTCGCCGCTGATGCCGACCCAGGCCTCGGTGCCGTCGGCCGCGATGCGGGAGAACTCCAAGTCGTGGAACGGCTGGTGCGCTTCCACCACGGCCTGGTGCGCCGCCCAGTCCGCCTTGGTCATGCTGGGGGAAGCAATCTCCCAGCGCAGCTTGCCGATCTGGGCGCGGGCGCCGTAGCCGCTGCGCCGGTCGGACGCGTTGGTCAGCGCCACGAAGCGGAAATCGGCGTCCTGCTCCCAGTACCAGTCGGAGGAGAGCTCGGTCAGGCTGCGGAAGCGGGCCTCGCTCTCGCGCGCGGCGAGCTCCGCCTGCTGCAGCTCGACGGTGCGTTCCCGCACCCGCCGCTCGAGCTCCGCGTTCACGCTGTGCTCGCTGTCGTAGAGCTCGCGCATCTCGCGCGAGGCGATCTCCATCGAGCGCTCGGACAGTTGCCGGGCGTCGTCGGACTGATGGTAGTAGGCGTTGATGCGCTCGAGCAGGCGCCGCCATTGCTCGGCATCGGGCAGTGTCTCGGCGCTCAGGCCGAGGCGCTCGATCTGGCGTTTCAGCAGGCGGTGCATGAGATCAGGCCTGCGCCTCGGCGATGGTGGTGAGCGTCATGGTCTGGTTGTGGAGGTCGCAGTGCCCGCTCGCGTAGGGCGAGATCTCGCCATACGAATAGAAGCCGATCTGGCGCGTGCCCGGGGGCAGCACCTCGAGGCTCGCCTCCGTTTCCTCCTCCGTGCGCTCGCCGAGCACCAGGCGCCGCCCGATGCAGCTGATGGCGATCGCGAGCGGCTCGGAGCCGGCGGCGGCACCACCGCGTGCCGATACCGCCGCTTCGCCCGCGCCCTGGATCAGCCGGTCGAAGTTGGCGCACATGAGCTGGGCGTAATCGCCCTCGGGGATGTCACCGGCGAACGTCATGGACTGGGCCGCCTCGTCCACCGCGAGTATGGTGCGCACCAGCCGCTTCTCGTCGTCGCGGCCCTTGCGCAGGGTCAGGGGAAAGAGCAGGCCTGCCGCGGGCAGCCCGCTCGCGCGCTCGCCGAGATAGTCCTTGTAGAGCTGAAGCGCGGGCTTGCCGTCCAGCTCGTAGAGGACGTTGCCGCACGAGCGCGTCACCAGGCGCTCGACGCCGAACACGTCCCAGCCGCCCTTGGAGCCGTGGCCGACGCGCACCGCGTCGCCGTAGAGGCCGACGGCGGACACGTGGCCCGGCGCGGGACGCCGGTCCGCGATCACCCAGGTGCGCGCGAAGCGGTCGCCGTCCCCGGCGAGCCCGCCGGTCACCGTGACGGGCGGCGGCAGCACGGCGTTGAAGCCGCGCACGAGCTCGCTGCCATTCACCTGCAGCCCGTCGGAGAGGATCAGCACGGCGCGAAGATCGGCGGCATTCAACTGCCGGCTGAGCGTCTCGCCGGCCGCGAACGAGTCGCCGGTCCCGCCGATCTGCGCGGTTGCGAGACGCAGCGTGGTGCGCTCGAATTTCGCGACCGCGACCGCCAGGCTGTCGTCGTAGATGCGGGTGCCGTGGATCTCGCCCGAGCTGGAGCAGCCCACGATCGTGGAGCGGGGATAGGCGCCCATGACGCGCTCGAGCGGGGCAGGGTGATCGATGAGGCCCGACGCGCCGAACAGGACGACCAGGGTGCGATCCGAATCGAGGGCGCCGTCCGGCGCGACGGACCAGGCGCCTGCGGTATAGCTGAAGGTTTGTGTTTTCATGGCCATTTTTCCGGCGGGCCTGACGATTTCTCTCACGCCGCGCGCAGCCGCGTCGCGCCCGGGGTCGCGACGTCGGCGAGCCGCCGGTCCTCGATCAACGCCTGCAGGCATTCTTCGGCGGGCATCGGGCGGGCGAAGTAGTAGCCCTGCATCTCGTCGCAACCGTTGCGGCGCAGGAAATCGAGCTGGGCGCCCGTTTCCACGCCTTCGGCGACGACCTTCAGGCGCATGCTGTGGGCGAGGTTGATAATGGTGAGCGTGAGCGTGGCGTCGTCCGGGTCGGTGACCGTGTCGCGGATGAACTCGCGGTCTATCTTCAGCGTGTCGAGCGGGAAGCGCTTGAGATACGCCAGGCTGGAATAGCCGGTGCCGAAGTCGTCGATCGACAAGCGCACGCCCAGGCTCTTCAGCTCGTGCAGCATCTCTGCCGCTTCCTTGGCGTCGCCCATGAGGAGCGACTCGGTCAGCTCCAGCTCCAGGAGATCGGGCGCGACCCCGGTCTCGCGCAGGATCTGCGCGACCATCAGCACGAGGTTCTTGTGCTGGAACTGCCGGGTGGAGAGGTTGATCGCAACGGGCCGCGCGGCGATGCCTCGTTCCTGCCACTGCCGGATCTGCTCGCACACCCCGCGCAGCACCCATTCGCCCACCGGCACGATGAGCCCGGTGTCCTCGAGGATCGGGATGAAATCGGCGGGCGACACGAGCCGCTCGCCGTTCTGCCAGCGCAGCAGCGCCTCGAAGCCGCTGATCGCGCCGGTGTCGAGGCTGACCTTCGGCTGGTAGTGCAGCCGGAACTCGCTCCGGTCGAGCGCGCCGCGCAGCTTCGTCTCGAGCTGGAGGCGCTCCATCAGCCGCTCGTTCATCTCCGGCAGGTAGAACTGGTAGCCGTTCCTGCCCTGCTGCTTGGCGCGGTACATCGCTGTGTCCGCGTTCTTGAGCAGGGTATCGACCTGGTCGCCATCGCCCGGGTAGAGGGAGACGCCGATGCTCGCCGAGATGTAGGCCTGGTGCCCGTCCAGCTCAAAGGGCGCGGCGAGGGCGTTCACCACTTTCTGGGCGACCATTCCCGCGTCGTCGGCCTTCGCCATGCCGGAGAGCACCAGCGCAAATTCGTCGCCGGAGATGCGGGCGACGGTGTCGGCGCTCCTCACGCACTCGCCGAGGCGCGCCGCGACCTGCTTCAGCAGCGTGTCGCCGACGGCGTGCCCGTAGGTGTCGTTCACGGCCTTGAAGCGGTCGAGATCGATGAACAGTACCGCGACCTGGCGCCCGCTCCTCCGTGCCTGCGTGAGCGATTGGCCGAGACGGTCGCGGAAGAGGTGCCGGTTGGGCAGTCCCGTCACCGTGTCGAACTCCGCCAGGTGGGCGAGCTGGTCCTCGGCGTTCTTGCGCTCGACGGCGATCGCCAGGATGTTGGCGACGCTGCGCAGGAAGCTGACGTCGTCCTCGGTGTAGCGCCGCCGCTCACGCGAGTGGACGCCCAGGAGACCGAAGGCGCCGCGCGAGCCCAGGATTGGAACCCGCGCGCCGCTCTTCACGCCCAGGACGGCGAGGCGCGACGCGTTGAAGCCGGCGCTCTCCTCGAAGTTCTCGCACAGGAACGGCTCGCCCTGCGTGAGAACGTAGTGCACCCGGCTGCCGGGGGTCGCGGACACGAGGCGGTGCCCGACCCATGCCTCCGGCCAGCCCGACACCGCCCGGTACCGCAGCTGCTCGCCGTCCGGCTCGAGCTCGAGCACGTCGGCGAACTCGACGTCCAGCGTGCTGGAAACGAGCGCCGTCGCCCTGTGCAGCACGTCGCCGATATCGCCGCTCGCGAGCGCCTGCTGCCCGAACTCGGCGATCAGGCGCTGCTGCAGGGCCTGGCGGCGGATTTTCTCGTCGGCTTCCTTGCGCTGGAGGAACTGGCCGATCTGGCTGCCGATCGCGCTCACGGCGCGCAGCAGGCGGTCGTCCGGCTCGCGCACCTCGCGCGAGGAAAAGATGAGCACGCCGATGGTCTTGCCCTCCGCCGTGACCGGGATGTCGAACTGGGCGCGCACGCCCATGTCCACCGAATGGGACTTCCGCAGGCTGCGCGGGTCGTTCCTGATGTCGGGAGACCACAGCGGCTCGCCGCTGTCCCATACGCGCCCGACGAGTCCTCCGCCGTGGCCGAACACGACGGTGCGCGAGCGCTCGACGAACTGCTCGAAGGCCGTCCCGGGAACGTGCCATGCCGCGGCAAAGCGCAGCACGCCGGCGAAATCGTCGGCGTGAAAGTAGCGGCCGCACTCCCAGTCCTGCGTTTCGCACATGACGCGGATCGCCGCCTGCAGCCCGGATTCGGCGCTTTCGGCTCCCGCCAGGCTGCGCGTCACGGCGTGCTCGAGCGCCAGCAGCTTCTCTTCGCGCTTGCGCGCCGTGATGTCCTTGCCGATGCCGCGGTAGCCCTTGAACCGGCCCGCGGCGTCGTGCATCGGCTCCCCGCTGATGCTCACCCAGTGCGACGAGCCGTCCCCGGCGATACGGTTCAATTCGAGGTCCTGGAACGGCTGGTGCGCCTCCACCAGCGCGCGGTGCGCCGTCCAGGCCGCATCGGTCATGTTGGGCGCGGACAGCTCCCAGCGCCGCTTGCCGATGTGGGAGCTCGCGCTGACGCCGGTCCGGCGGTCGATCTCGTTCGACATGTCCACGAAGCGGTACTCGGCGTCCTGCTCCCAGTACCAGTCCGACGAGAGCGTGGTGAGGCTGCGGAAACGCTCCTCGCTCTCGCGCAGCACCGCCTGGGCGTCCTTGCGCTGCAGGAACTGGCCGATCTGGCTGCCGATGGCGCGCACCGCGCGCAGCAGCCTGTCGTCGGGCTCGCGCGGCGCGCGCGAGGCGAACACCAGCACGCCCGCGGTCTTGCCCTCGGCGGTGACCGGAAAGGCGAGCACGCCGCGCATGGGATCGTTCGTGCCGACGGCTGGCCGCGCGGCGCCCGGCTCGTTCCGGACGTCGGCGGACCACAGGGGCTCGCCGGTGTCCCATGCCTGACCCGGCACTCCCGCGCCGCGCTCGATGGTGGCCTCGCGCGAGGACTCGACGAAGCGCTCGATCGCCGGGTCCGAGACACACCAGCTCGCGGCCGTGCGCAGCAATCCCGCGGCCTCGTCCACGCGAAGATAGAGCCCGCAATCCCAGTCCTCCGTCTCGCACATGGCGCGCATCACGGCCTGGAGCGCCGTGCCCGAGTCCTCGCATTCCGAGAGGCTGTGGGCCACGGCGTGCTCGAGGTTCTGCAGCTGCTCGGCGCGCACCCGCTCGCTCACATCGCGCACGATGGCGACGATGATCCAGCCCCGGTCGGAGCGGGCGGCGCGGCGGAAGATCTCCACCGGCACGAAGGTCCCGTCCTTGCGGCGGTGCACGCTCTTCATCCACGTCGTCTGGCCGCTGGCGATCATCTCGTCGTAGGAGCGCTCGAGCTCCTCGCGGGTGAGCCCCCCCACGTCCTGCGGGCCCTTGCGCAGCATCTCCTCGCGCGTGTAGCCCTGCATCTCGCACGCCGTGGCGTTGACGTCGATGTAGCGCATGGTCGCGCGGTCGACCAGCATGATCATGTCCGAGGACGTGTCCATCGCGGCACGGAAGCGCTGCAGCTCCTCCTCGTTCCTCCGGCGCTGCACGAACTGGCCGATCTGGCTACCGATCACGTGCGCGGCCTGCAGGAGCCGCTCGTCCGGCTCGCGTATCTCGCGGCTGGAGAACCCGAGCACGCCGATCGTCCGTCCTTCGGAGGTGACGGGGAACAGGAACGCGCCGCGCACTCCCGACTCGGCGGTGTACGCCGCGCGCACCGCGCGGCCGTCGGTGGTGAGATCGGCGATCCACAGCGGCTCGCCCGATTGCCACGACTTTCCGATCAGGCCCACGCCCGGTGCGTAGGAAAGACCCTGTGAGCGTTCGAGAAAGGTCTGTATGCCCTTGCTCTCCACACCCCATCCTTCGTCGAATCGCAGCACCATTGCCGCTTCGTCGAGCCGGAAATAGCGGCCGCAATCCCACCCTTCGGTTTTGCATACCGCGCGTATTACCGATTTCAGCGCGGAGGCGGCGCCGTCCGCCTCGGCGATACAGCGGGTGACGGAATGCTCGAGCCGCAGCAACTGCTCGGCACGCTGCTGGGTGGCGCGCAGCCTCAGATTGGAGAGTCCGTAGGCGATGTCGTGCGCCAGCTCCTCGAGCAGCGCCAGCTCGCCGCCGTCGAAAGCGTCGGGCTCGGAGGAGAGTATGCCGAGGACTCCCAGCACCACGTCTCCGGAGATGAGCGGAAGCGAGGCGGCGGCCTCGAACCCGCACTCCACGACGTGCTGGCGCCACTTCGAGAAGAACGGATCGGTCTGGATGCGACGGACGGCTTGCGACTTGCGGCTGCGCACCGCAGCGCCGGTGGGGCCCTGCCCCGCTACGTCCGTCCCCCACGAGATCTTCGCGGCCGCCAGGTGATCGACGTACTCCCCGGCGCTGGCCACCGGCTCTATGGTTTTCGCTTCGTCGTGGTGCACGAGGCCGACCCACGCCGTGCGGTAGCCGCCGGACTCCACCACGATGCGGCACATGTCGCGCAACAGCTGGTTCTCGTCCGTGGCGCGGATCAGGATGCGGTTGCACTCCGCCATCACCGTGCGCGCACGCGTGACCATGTGCAGGTGTTCCTCCACCTGCCGTTTCTCCCGCTCCAGACGCTGCCGTTCGAGCACCCGGCGCAGAATGTGAGGCAGCCGCGCAAGCTGCTGGGGGGTCTTGCTCAGGCAGTCGGCGACCCCGCGCTGCATGGCCTCCAGCGCGCGATCCGTGTCGGCGGTGAGCACAACCAGCGGCAACCCGGGATGCAGCGCCTGCACCGTATCGACCAGGGACATGCCTTCGCACCCGGGGAGGTCGAGCTCGGACAGGACGAGGTCGCAGGTCCCGGAGCGCAAGGCTTCCTTCAGCTCGTCGAGCGAGGAGACCTCGGTGACCTCGAAGTTCCCGTGCGCCGGCGCCAGGACGCGCTTCAAAAGCACGCTGCCCCGCTTCAGGCCATCTGCGTATAGTATGTGGGTGACAGTACTCATGCCGGGGGCCGGCCAACGGTTTGCCCATGGGCAGCGACCACAGGATTACGGCGCATTCCTTTCCCGGCTTTAGGTCAGTCGGCGGTTTTTGCGGGCAATTCTCGCGCTTCCCGGGAAACGTCCGGAGACCGGCAACATCATGAAACGCCAGAAGAAACCGAACGCGGAGCTGGTACGGGATCTGGTCGCGGCCAACCACATCCTGTTCAACGAAGGGGTGGTCGACGGGTTCGGTCACGTGAGCGCGCGGGACGACCGCGATCCCGGGCGATTCCTGCTTTCCCGCAGCATCGCGCCCGGAACGGTCACCGCGCGCGACATCATGGAGTTCGACCTGGAGGGCGAGCCCGTCGAAGCGAGAGGCCGCAGGCCGTACCTCGAGCGCTACATACACAGCGAGATCTACCGGGTGCGTCCTGACGTGCAGGCCGTCGTGCACAGCCATTCGCCCTCGGTCGTGCCGTACGGGGTTACCGGCAGGCAGTTGCGACCGATTTTTCACATGAGCGGCTTCCTGGGGCAGGAGACGCCGATTTTCGAGATCCGCGATGCCGGCGGGCCGGCGACGGACATGTTGATCCGCGACCGCAGATTGGGGGCCGCGCTCGCAAGATCGCTCGGGCAGGCAACCTTTGCCCTGATGCGTGGTCATGGCTCGGTGGCGGTGGGCGTTTCAATCAAGCAGGTCGTCTACCGGGCGATCTACGCCGAAGTGAACGCTCGCCTTCAATCCGATGCCTCGCGGCTGGGCGAGATCACGTTCCTCAACGAGCAGGAGGCCGCGCGAGCGATGGCGACCAACGACGGCATCCTCGACCGGCCGTGGGAGTTGTGGAAGGGGCGCGCGAAGAAGTAAACCGGTTATCGATAGACAACGTTAGGAGAGCGAATGAGGGGATGCCGGAGAGTGCGCCCGACGCAACGCGGGCGCTCGCCACGCTGTCAAATGGGTGAAGCCTGATGGGCGGCACACAGTTTCCGAATTAGGGCGCCGGGATGGCCATCGAATCATCGAAGACGCCGGGTACGCCGAGCACCCGTGAGCTTGCAGAACTGCGGGCTGCCGGGATGAGAACCCCGTTCGAGCGCCGCGTGATCATCTGCTCGCGCATGGCGGAGGGCTACCACCTCACCGAAGACGGGCGGAAGCATCTGCAGCACGTCTTCACGGTCTGGTTTCCGCGCTACGTCTATCGCGATCTGACCGATGACACCGCGCGGGTCGACGTCGTGGTGAGACAGGGCACCATCAGCGGACGCAGGGTATTCAGCACGTCGTTCCTGAGAGCGGACGGTACGGAGATCAAGAAAGCCGAATACGACGAGGACCGGTTGACCGGCGCACAGTGCCCGACCTACGACCAGGTGCGGAGCGGGTACTGTGGCAGCAAGGACGGCGCGGACTTTCGTCTCGTCATTTATACGCCCGGCCGAGTATGAACCATCGTTCTTGAACGCCCCGGGCTTTATCTGGGGAATCATCTTGCGTTAACCAAAGGGAGACGAGCCATGACGAAACGTGTAACTCTGGGTTTTGCAGCCATTCTGCTGGGGGTCACGACGGCGTTTGCCGCCGGTCCGAAGGAATACCAGGTCACGGGGCCGGTGCTCGATGTGACGAATGACGCCATCACCGTCGAGAAGGACAAGGAGAAGTGGGAAATCGCGCGCACCAAGGACACCAAGGTGACTGGTGACCTCAAGAAGGGGGCTCGCGTCACGGTCAAGTACACCATGACCGCGGCCAGCGTCGAGGTCAAGGATGCCGGAAAGGGCAAGACCGAGAAGAAGGAAGAAAAGAAGAAGTAGCCTGAGCTTCAGGGACACTCCTTTCCCGTGCACGGTAGAGGGGTGACTACAGCAATGGTATGCCGGCGCTTGCGGGAACCAGGAGGGTCCTGTGATTCATCACACGTTCTGATCGAATGAGGGACAAGATCCGGTATGGAAGAGAAAATCACATTCGTATCGCAGGGGCTCAAGCTCGCCGGTGTCGTGCACGTTCCCGATGGCGACGCCGCGCGTCCGCGTCCCGCCTTCCTGGTGCTGCACGGATTCGGGAGCAACAAGGACAGCGGCGGCACGGTAGCCACCGCGCGGCTCTACGCGAGCCTCGGCTACGTGGCGCTGCGCTTCGACATGCGCGGCTGCGGGGAGAGCGAAGGGCCGCGCGGCCGCGTCATCTGCCTCGAGCAGGTCGAGGACACGAAAAGCGCGCTCGCGTTTCTTGCCGGGCGGTCCGGAGTGGACCCGCAGCGCATAGCCGTCTCGGGCCAGAGCTTCGGTGCGGCGGTCGCCATCTACACAGCCGGCGTGGACCGGCGCGTCGCCGCCTGCGTCTCCTCGGGAGGCTGGGGCGACGGCGCGAAAAAATTCCGCAAGCAGCACGCTTCGCCGGAAGCGTGGCAGCGGTTCACCGACATGATGGAACGCGGGAAGCGGGAGCGCGAGCGCACCGGGAAATCCATCATGGTCTCGCGCTACGACATCGTGCCGATCCCGCCGGGACTGCGCGGCAACCTGTCGCAGAACTCGATCATGGAGTTCCCGTTCGAGGTGGTCGAGACCATGTACGCGTTCACCGCCAACGACGTGGTGGGCGCGATCGCGCCCCGCCCGCTGCTGCTGCTCCATTCCTCCAACGACTCGGTTACGCCGACCGAGCAGTCGCTCGATCTCTTCGCCCGGGCCGGGCAGCCCACCGATCTGCATCTCATCGCGGACGTGGATCATTTCATGTTCGCGGAGGGCAACACGCTCGTGATCAATCTGCTGCGGAACTGGCTCGACAAGCATTTCCCGCCGGACGTCAGGAAGTGACCCGTTACTCGTGGCGGAGAGTAAAACACCTGCGCCCATCGTAGTCAGCGCCGAGGCGCTGCGGCGTTTCGTTGCCGGAGTCTTCGAAGCGAAGGGCATGCCGCGGGCGCACGCGGCTACTGTGGCAGACGTGCTGGTCTGGGCCAACCTGCGCGGGACGGATTCGCACGGCGTATCGCGCGTCCCGCGCTACCTCGAGATGATCGAGGCCGGCGACCTGAACCCGGCAGCCGAGCCGCAGATCCGGACCGAAAGCGCGGCGTCCGTCCTGATCGACGCCGATCGCGCCGCCGGCCCGGTGGCGATGACCTTTGCCATGGCCGCGGCCACGGACAAGGCGAAGCAGGCGGGCATAGGCCTTGCGCTCGCGCGGGCGACCACGCACACGGCCGCGCTCGGCTACTACACCCTGAAAGCGGCGGGGGAAGGTGTCGCGGCGATCGCCGCCTCGGCGTCGATTCCGAACATGGCGTATCACGGGGCGCGCGCCGCGGGCGTTTCCACGAGCCCGATCTCGATCGCGGTTCCCGGCGGCGAACGCGGTCCTGTCGTGCTCGACCTGGGTTCGGGCATCGTTTCGATCGGCGGGCTCGCGCTGGCGCGGAGACAGGGGAAGCCCATACCTGAAGGCTGGGCGCTCGACGAGGCCGGCATTCCGACTACCGACCCGCAGCGCGCGGAGATACCCCTGCCAATGGCCGGGCCCAAGGGGTCCGGCCTGGCGCTGATGGTCGAGTGCCTGGCGAGCCTCATGGTCGCGAACCCGATACTCGCCGACACGGTCGGCCGGCCCGCCCGGGGGCGCCGCCACCGCCAGAACGCATTCGCGATCGCGATCGACGTCGCCCGGTTCGGGGACCCGGCGCTATTCGCACGCGAGGTGGATCGGCTCGCTGCTACGCTGAAGGCACTGCCCCGCAATCCGGACGTGCCGGAGATATTGATGCCGGGGGAGCGCGGCGCGCGCAGTTACGAGAAGCGCAGCCGCGACGGCATTCCCCTGCCGCGGCGGGTGGCCGATGAGCTGGCGCGCGTGGCGGAGCGACTCGGTATCGCGATTTTCCCGGTGAACTAGAACTTATCTGAAGAACGGCATATGTTTTTCGAAACTGGATCCCCGCCTTCGCGGGGATGACGTCCCGATCCTGACTGGCTATCTGCGTTTGCCGGCACCCGTCTGCGGTTGCGTTTCCTTGAGGCCGGCAGCGGCTTCCGCGAGCAGCCACTCGACGAACTGCCGCGCTCGCGGCCGCTCGCGCGCCTCGCGCGAGGTGATCACGAAATATTTCCGCCTCACCGTGACGCGGTCGCGGAACGGCGCCACGAGCTCGCCAGACTTGAGATAGCGCTCTATGAGGGGCGCGCGGCCGAGCGCTACTCCTTCGGCCTCCAGCGCCGCGCGCACGATCTGGTCGTAGTGGCTGAAATGCAGCGCGCCGGCGGGCTTGAGGTCCGCGACCTTCAGCGCGGCGAGCCATTCCTGCCACGTCAGCCAGGGCTGGGCGCCCTGCGGGTCGTCGAGATGCAGCAGCACATGGTGGCGCAGGTCGGATGGTTTTCTCAGGGAACGCGCCCGGTCCCGCGCGAGCCGGGGGCTCGCGACCGGAAACACGTCCTCGCCTATGAGCGGCGTTGCCGCCGGCGGCGCCGCGGCCGGCTCGCAGAAGCGAACCGCGACATCGATGCCGTCACGCTCGAGGTCCGCGATCTCGTTCGTTGCCGCGAGCCGCACGTCGGTTTCCGCGTGAACGGCCCGGAAGCGTGCAAGCCGCGGCACCAGCCACAGCGCTGCGAACGATACCGTGGTCGTCACGGTGAGCGGCCGCTCGTCCGCGAATGCGGAAAGGCGCGCCACCGCTTGCTCGATGCCGCCGAGCGCGACGGCTACCGAGCGCGCGAGCGCCTGGCCTTCCTCGGTCAATAGCAGCGAGCGGTTGAGCCGCCGGAAGAGCCTCACGCCGAGCTGCTCTTCGAGGGTTTTTACCTGGCGGCTCACCGCCGACTGCGTGATGTGCAGTTCCCCGGCCGCTTTCGTGAAGCTCATGTGGCGCGCAGCGGCCGCGAAGCCGCGCAACAGGTCCAGGGAGGGCAGGCGACTGCTTCGCATGATATTACCTCATGCGAATGATACCAAAATGTCGTTTGAGGCTGGGAAGAAGCGGGCGCATGCTGGCGGCCTGCGCTGGAGCAATCCATGCCTGGCGCGCATGCAAGAGAAAGGGCACATCATGACCACGACCACCCTGGAAACGAACGCGATGCGGGCCTGCCTGCGCCTCACCCCGGACCACCGCTTGATGCTCAAGGATGCGGCAGGGGTCCTGGTGACGCCGCTGTCGGGGCGCGCCTGGCTGACCATGGAAGGCGACCCGCGCGACATAGACCTGCGCCCGGGCATGCCCTACACCATAGAGCGCGACGGCCTCACGCTGGTGAACGCGTTCGAACCCGGCGTCCTTCGCGTCAGCATCCCGCGCGCCCGGGTGAGCGCCTGGCGCCGCTGGGCTGCAGGGATCTGGGATCTAGTGATGATCTTCGCCGAAGCGCGGGCCCAGGCGAGGCTCGCGCGGGTGAATCGCCACTTGTGGTGATATCACGCGTTCACGACTCGACCACGACCAGCTGCCCGTCGCGCAGGCGCACGCGGTCGCCGTCGCGCACCGGGGGCGGGCTCTTGTAGGTGACGGTGCGGTGGGACCCGTCGTCCATCCTGACGATGACCTCGTAGATCTTGTCGCGCGATCCCGACTCGACTTTGTGCCCGACGAGCCCTCCGCCGACCGCGCCCGCGATCGTCAGCAGGGTCTTGCCGGAGCCGCCGCCGAACTGGTTGCCGATCACGCCGCCCACCACCGCGCCCCCGACCGGAGCGGCGTACTTCTTCCAGTCCGAGCTTTCGCTCACGCGGATCTGCTCGACCTTGCCGCAGTTCGTGCACTTCTTGCCCGTGGATTGCGCCGCCACGCTCACGGCAGGCCCAAGGGTCAGCGTCAGTGCAGCGCCGGCGACGGCCAGACGAAGAAATCGGTTCATGGCTCCCTCCGCTATTCGGGAATCGAGTTGAGATAAACCATCGCCGTCAGCAGCACGCTGGGCGTGCCGATCGCACCGAACCACATATTCATCACCTCCGAGATGTCGCCGCTCCTGAAGAGCCGCGCGAGCTCGCGGTTTACCGCGAGGCGCAGGTCGCTGTCCCCGCGCGGCAGCACGATCGCATACGGCTCGTACGAATAGTCCTGCTCGAGCATCTGCAGCTTGTCCGGATCACGCGCGTTCCTCGCGAGCAGGGCGAGGGCGATCCGGTCGCCGGCGAACGCCGCCACCGAGCCGTCCTGGAGCCGCGCCAGGCCCTCCGCCGGTGTCTTGACGACGACTACCTCCGCGTCCACGCGCTGCGCCTTGAGCGCTTGCCGCAGCAATTGCTCCGTGGTGGTGCCGCCCTGCACGGCGACTTTCTTGCCGGCGAGATCGACCGCGCGGCGCAACTTCGTGTCCTCGCGCATGAGCGCGTTGCCGCCGTCCACGAAGATCAGGCTGCTGAAGTCGACCTGCTTCTGCCGCGCCAGGGTGACCGTCGTCATGCTGCATTCCATGTCCACTTTCCCGTCCGCGACGGCCTTGAGGCGCGTCTGGGCTGTGACCGGGACCCAGTTCACCTTGAGCGACTTCAGCTTGAGCTCCCCCTTGATCGCGTTGGCGATGCGCGAGCAGAGGTCGACGGAGTACCCGGCGGGCTTGCCGTCGGTGCCGCGAAACGAGAACGGCGCCGCGTTGTCCCGGTAGCCCAGCGTGATCGTGCCGGAGTCCTTGATCCGCTTGAGCGCCCCGCTGTCCGCCTGCGCCCAGGTAGCGGCGCAGGACAGCGCGAGCGTGAGCACCAGTAGTCTCGACATGCTGCCCCCCTTTCGATCGTGCGGCCCGGACGGCGGACCGAGCGGGATATCCTCCGCGCCGGGACGGGCAATGTAAATTGGACCTAGGGGCAAGTAGAATGCGGGTTCTACGCGACACCCCATACGCAGGAGGACCATATTGTGAGCGATGCACAGAAAGCAGCCCTGAGCCCCGAGGTCGTCCTCGCAGAGATGAAAAAGAACGGCGTGACGCACGTCGTCTGGCTGCCCGACAGCGAGACCAACTGGCTTTTCCTGCTGATGAAGGCGGAGCCCTCCCTGACGCTCGTCGGCGTGAATCGCGAGGCCCTGGCCTTTTCCGCGGCCTCAGGCATCTACGCCGGCGGCAAGACACCGCTCATCCTGATCCAGAACACGGGTCTCATGGATTCCGGCGATTCGCTGCGCGGCTGGGCGCTCGGCATGCAGGTGCCGGTCGTGCTGATGGTCGGCTACCGCGGCTACACGCGCCACGGCGTCAATACCGACACCGCCGCGACGTATACCGAGCGGTTCCTGAACGCGTTCAACATCCAGTACTACCTGGTCGAGGACGGCGCCGACGCCGGGCGCATCTCGATCGCGTTCGAGGAGGCGAAGAAGACGAAGCGGCCCGTGGCCGTGCTGGTCGCCGACGAATACCACGGGTTCAACTGATTCAAATAGTGATGGAGGATGGTGATGAGAAATAGTGATGAGAAATGGTGATGAAGGTACGTCACCAGTATTCATCACCAGTAACTCATCACCAGTACTCATCACCCCTTGTAAAAAGGAAGCCAGGCCATGATGGACACCAGAGAACTGCTCACGGTCTTCAACAAGCACCGCGGCGACGCGATCGTCGTGCCGGGCCGCGGCGGCAAGCACTGGGTGGAGATCAGCACGAAGCGCAACCGCGACGTGGAGCTGGGCGATCCCTCGATGGGGGGGCACGGCGCTTTCGGAATGGGCCTCGCGCTGGCGCAGCCGAACCAGAAGGTCGTGCTGTTCGATTCCGACGGCGACATCCAGATGAGCATGGGCATACTCGCCACCATCGGCGAGCAGCAGCCGAAGAACTTCTACCACTTCATGCTCGACAACGAGTGCTACGCCACTACCGGCGGGCAGCCGGTGCCGCTCGCGAAGACGCTCAAGTACCACGACGTCGCCCGCGCCTGCGGTTATCCCCGCGCCTATGCCTACGACAACCTCGAGACGTTTTCCATCAACCTCGAGCGCATCCTCTCCGAGCAGGGCCCGGTGTTCATCGCGCTGAAAGTGAACCCCGACGTCGAGAACAAGCCGATAGGCTCGCGCGTGAAGTGGCGCAAGCGCTCGCAGGTGCAGGTCGTGATGGACCTCAAGAAGGAACTGGGCATCGCCTGATGCCGAGGCCGGCGCGGGGCCGCCGGCCTTGAAACGCGCACGAGCAGGGAGCCCCTGGCCGTGCGCGGGCCCGGATCAGATGCTGTTCATGAAGAGAGGATTGGGCGCCAGGTAGACGCGGATGTCGCGGTCGATGGTTCCCGGCGGCGCGATGTCCTTCAGGTTGATCGCGTTCTTCGTGGACGCGAAGCGCCAGCTGAATTCCTTGCCGCCCGCGACGAACTTGACGATGTCGTCCTCCATGACGTTCGCCCAGCGGGTATTGGCATCGATGGTGATGACCTTGTCGACCGGCAGGCCGGCGGCGATCGGCTCGCCGAGCAGGCTCGGTCCGCTGCGCGACTGCGCGAACGCTCCACTCGACAGCAGTGCCGCGAGCGCGGCCCCGACCAGTATGCAGCTTGTCTTGCGTGACATCAGAGGCTCCTTTGCGTTGTGAGATTTCCCGGCCGGCAAGCCGGCGGGCCAGAACTTCAAGCCACGATACAGCGGGGCGTATCTCGGCATGCTAACGCGGTGGTTAAACATCAGTAACCCTTCCCGGCGGTTAATTTTCGTTAACCTGTGGGCCCGGCCGCGATGCGATATCATCCTGTGAACGCGGCAGGCACCCCACCCCCCGGAGTGGCCGCCGGGATGCAGAGTTGACGTTTGCGCTCAGGAAGTTACCGATGAAGATCCTGCTGATTGAAGACGACGCCGACACCTCGAGATTCGTCGCGAATGGGCTGCGGGAACGCGGCCACGTGGTCGACCAGTCGGAGGACGGCCGCGACGGACTGTTCCTCGCCTCCGAGACGGGTTACGACGTCATGGTCATAGACCGCATGCTGCCGCGCGTGGACGGGCTCGCCATCGTCAAGACGGTGCGCGCCGCCGGGGTCAAGGCCCCCGTGCTCATATTGACGACGCTGGGCGGGGTGAACGACCGCGTCGAGGGGCTGGAGGCGGGCGCGGACGATTACCTGGTGAAGCCGTTCGCGTTCGCCGAGCTGCTCGCCCGCGTGAACGCGCTCGCGCGCCGTCCGCCCATCACGGGAGAGGAATCCGTGCTGCGCGTAGGCGACTTGGAGATGGACCGGTTGAAGCGCACGGTCACCCGCGCCGGCCGGCGCATCGAGCTGCAGCAGCAGGAATTCAAGCTGCTGGAGTACCTGATGCGCAACGCCGGGCAGGTGGTGACGCGCACCATGCTGCTCGAGAACGTCTGGGAGTTCCATTTCGACCCGCGCACCAGCGTGGTCGAGACTCACATCAGCCGCCTGCGCGCCAAGGTGGACCGCGACTTCGAGCGCGAGCTCATACACACGGTGCGCGGCTCGGGGTACTGCCTGAGTGAGCCCGCGTAGCTTCCTCGGCACCGCGAGCTTCCGGCTCGTCGCATGGTATGCGGCGGTGTTCGGCGCGTCCGTAGCGGTGCTGCTGCTCTCCGTCTACTGGATAACGCTCGCCGCGATCGAGCAGCAGTTGAAGGATTCCGTCGAACGGGAAAGCCGGCTCCTCGTCGAGATCTATACCACCCGCGGCCTGGAGAGCGTATTGCGCGGCGTGCAGCGGCGCGTATCGGACCTGAGATCGCCGCGGCGCTTCCTGCTCCTGCAGGATCCCTCGGGGAAGGTCCTCGCCGGCAATCTCGACGCGAGGACGCCCGACGTGGGGTGGAGCACGATCGAGGTGCCCGCCCCGCCCGCGGATCAGGCTTCGCGCGCCGAGGAGGCAGCCGGAAGCGCCGTCATCGCGCTGGGGCGCCGGCTTCCCGGCGGAGAGTACCTGCTGGTCGGCGAGAACCTCTACCGTGCGGAGAAGGCGGAGGACGCGATCGCCCTGGCGTTCGGTTGGGGAATCCTGACGACCGTGCTGCTGGCCCTCGGCGGGGGCGCGCTGATCGCGGTGGGCTTCCTGAAGCGGATCGAGGAAATCAATCGCACCAGCCGCTCCATCATGGACGGAAACCTTTCCAACCGCGTCCCGATGCGCGGCAGCGGCGACGAAATGGATCAGCTGGCCGTCAACCTGAACGCCATGCTGGACCGGATCCAGGCGCTCATGGAGAGCTTGAAGCGGGTGTCCGACGATATCGCCCACGATCTGCGCACGCCGCTTTCCCGGCTGCGGCAGCGCCTCGAGGTCTCGCGAGCGCGCGTTGCGACGCCGGAAGGCTACGCGGTCGTCATGGACCAGTCCATAGCCGAGGTGGACGCCATCCTGGAGACCTTCCAGGCGCTCCTGCGCATCGCCCAGATCGAGGCCGGGACGCGGCGCGCGGCGTTTTCCGAGGTGGATCTCGGAGGAATCGTATCCGCCGTTGCCGAGACCTTCGCGCCCGTGGCGGAGGACAGCGGTCACCGGCTCCGTGCTTCCATCGAGCGCACCGCGACGATCCAGGGGGACCGAGGGCTGCTGACGCAGATGGCGGCGAACCTGCTGGAGAACTCGATCCGGCACTGCGCGCCGGGCGCGGTGATCGCGATCGCGTTGACCCGCGAAGCCGGCCAGCCGGTGGTGCGCATCACCGACTCCGGGAGCGGGATACCGCAGGAGGAAAGGGAGAAGGTCTTCCGGAGGTTCTACCGACTGGAGACGAGCCGGACCACGCCGGGCAACGGGCTGGGCCTCGCGCTCGTGAAGGCCGTCGCGGACCTGCACGGTGCGTCGATCGACCTTGGCGACAACCACCCGGGCCTGCGCGTAAGCGTTCGTTTCTCCGGCACCGCCGAAGACGCGCCCCAGGCGATACAACCGGAGGCAGTTCCCGGGCGTCCCGCTTTCGGCGGCGACCGCGCGGTCGCCTCGTCGCCGTCTGTCGGTGTTCCCGCGCGACAGCCGGCCGCAATGCAAAACCTGCCGCGCGCTTCTTTCCGGCAGGACTGAGCCATTCCCGGCATGGCCCCGGGCGTAGCGCTCGCGCTCGGTGCGATGGTCCTGCTCGGATTCGTCGATCTCGTCTACAAGCGCGGCACGGCAGCGGGCGTGCAGGCGCATCATTTCCTGATGCTGCAGGGGTGGTTCTTTCTGCCGGGCGTCCTCGCCTACGGGATCGCGACCGGCACCTTCGCGCCCGCCCCGTACATGCTGTGGGGCATGGCGGCGGGGCTCTTCGTGCTGGTCGCGCTCTACAACTTCGCGCGCGCGCTCGCGAGCGGCGGGGTCAGCGTCATCGCGCCGATCTTCCGCCTGAGCTTCACGGTCACCACCGCGCTCGCGGTGCTGCTGCTTTCCGAACCGCTCACCGCCTGGAAGCTCGCGGGCCTCGCCACCGCGCTCTGCGCGGTGTGGCTCCTCCTCGGCGCCGACGCGGGCGCGGCGCCGGCACGGCGGACGGCACGCGCAGCGCTGGCGCACGCGCTCGTCGCGATGGCGGCGATGGGGGTCGCGAACTTCCTGTACAAGGTGGGTGCGGCGGCGGGAGGCATACCCGCGACCTTCATCGCCGGGCAGGCTATCGTGTTCACGCCGCTCGCGACGGCGTTCGCGTGGAAGGTGGACGGCGCGATCCGGCCGCCGCCGGGCGGGTGGCGCTACGGCGCGGCGACGGCGGCGCTCTTCCTCGTCGCGCTCGTCATGCTGTTCGAGAGCCTGGCACTCGGCGAGGCGAGCGTGCTGGTGCCGATTTCGCAGATGGGCTTCGTCGTGACGGCGGCGGTGGGGGTGCTGTTCATGCGGGAGCCGTTCACGCTGCGGAAGGCGTGCGGC
>Ga0111538_10003240_pt1 | contig 22817 bp, 19 predicted proteins | sample SoiMethybrSBSTD1_FD_79669 | JGI IMG/M metagenome (GOLD analysis project Ga0111538, IMG submission 79669) | Bulk soil microbial communities from a Populus tree surrounding site in Tennessee, USA - Soil MetaG P. TD hybrid SBSTD1 (version 2)... | ecosystem: Environmental > Terrestrial > Soil >...
ACATCTGAGCGAGCTGACCACGCGGACGATCGGCGGGCTCGACCGGTTGTCGACGGTGTTCCGCGACAGCGCTGCGCAAGCGGCGCGCTTCCGGCGCGGCGACCAGCTCGGCCGGCTCGCGGGGGAGGCGTCGGCGCTGGCCGGCGGCGTCTTCGGACCGGAGGTCGAGCGCGAGCGGCAGGCGCTCGCGCGCCGGACCCCGGATCCGCTCGCGCGCGCGTTCGAGACGTGGCTCGCCGACGCGGGGTTCATGCTCATCGGCGAGGCGATCCCGGTCTACGTCGGCGAGGTCGCGCGCCACTGGCGCGCGCAGCTGGAATCAGGGGAGGACCTCACGGCGCCGCTGACCGCCACCTCGCCGCGGATCCTCCGCCGCCGCGCCGCACTCGGCACGGTCACGACGCACCGGATGACGCTCTGGGCGGCACCCGGTGAGGAGCTCGATCCGGACCTCGCCGATCGCGTCGCCGACCGGTTCGAGCGCGCGGTCGGCGAGGCATATGACGCAGGTCGCGCGCGCCTGCGCGAGCTCGCCGCCCTGGAGGGTCCGTAATGGGCGAAGAGGAGCTGATCGGCCAGGTCGGGCTGCTGCTGACGCAGACGCGGTTCGCGCGCCGCGCACTCGAGGACATCGAGCGCGCGACCTCCGCCTATGGCACGTTCGCGTTCACGTCCGTGGTCGCCGCGGGCGCGCGCTTCGGCGAGCCACCGATGTTCAACGGCGCACTGAAGGTGCACGTGATCAACATCGGCGACCTCGCGCCGGGCGGCGGCTTCGGGGCGCTCATCGAAGGGCTGCTCGGCGGCGCCGGCGCGTTCGTCGGCAACCTCTTCGGCGGGGCGGTCGGCGGCGCGGCGATGACGGCGTTCATCATCCGCGCGCTCCCGACGATCGACAGCATCGCCGCGCGCGTCGAGCGCATTCTCGCACTGCTCGGAATCGGTCAGACCACCGCGGAGACCAAAGACGCGCGGGGCGCGCCGACCGGCGGGTCGAGCCTGGCGACGCAGCTCGAGTCGATCGAGCGAGCCGTCAACGGACTAACGGGCCTGTTCACCGCGGCTTCCCGCGGCCCGGACGAGGCGGCCGGCGTGTCGCGCCTCGCGACGACGTCCGAGGGCGCGCGCTGGAAGGCGCTCCTGGACAGCGCCACGGGGACGCTCGGGGCGGTCTCCCGCGTCGTCGACGGGCTCATCATCGCGTTGCCGATCGCGCTCGGATCGATCGCCGCGTTGATCGTGCGGCTCGGCGACATCCGGCTCGCGATCGCCGAGACGCTGCAGTTCCTCCTGCGCAACGCGCTGCTGCTGCGCGGCGCGCTGACCGTCACCCTGTTCGACACGCTGGCGCTGCTCGCGCGCATGGCCGCGCGCGTGGTCGAGGTCCTCAGCACGACGCTCGCCGGGATGATCGGCGTCCTCTTCGACACCGTTCGCGAGGTGCTGCTCGCCGTGCTCGGGTTGGGCGCCGTGCTCGGTGACGCGATCAAGACGACGATCGACAAGCTGCTCAACTGGATCGTCCCGACGCTCGACGTCGTGCTGCGGAACTTCGCCGATCTGCGCGCGTTCCGCGTGCTCACCCACGTCGTGCGGATCCTGCCGGCGATCCTGCCGCCGATCTTCGAGCTCGCGAACGACACGCCGCTCGGGGCCACGCAGGCAAAGGACCTGGCTGACGCGGCGAAGCTGCCGTTCCTGGACGTCGTCGGGCCCGGCGGGACGATCCCGCCGCCGGCGCCCGTGACGCCGCCGCCGGCGCCGGACTTCGCCAGGGCGTTCAGCGACCCGGCGTTCCTCAACCGGCTCGGCATCCCGCTCGACCGCATCGACCAGGTCACCAAGGACGGGCTCCGGATCGCAGGCGACACCGCTCAGCAGGGGCTGCAGAACCTCGCCACCGGCCTGGACCGGGCGGCCGTCGCGGAGAGCCAGCTGTCGTCGAGCACGCTCGACCACCACCTGGCCGAGGTCCGCCGCCGGTCCACCGAGCTGGCCGAGAACCTCGTCGTCGGCGAGAAGGTCAAGCCCGAGACCGGGCTGGAGGCGATCGCGCGCGCCTACGAGAGCTGGTTGTCGGAGAAGAACGGCCTGACGGCGCTGCTCTCCACCATCACGCGGCACTTCGCGAGCGCCGAGGGGCAGACGGGCGTGCCGCAGCGGATCGTCGAGGGGACGCTCGACCGACCGCTCGCGACGATCCAGATCGACGAGGTCGTCGTCCTCGTCGAGCCGGGGGCGGAGGCGACCGAAGCACCGCCCAGCGAGTTCGGGCCCGGCGACTTCCCGCTGCCGCCTGAGGGCGACGACATCGAGCGCTACGCACGGATGTGGCGCGACTTCGAGCGCCGCGGAGGACGCCGGCGCATGCTGCCGAGGCTGGCCTGAGGAGTGAGAGATGGAACGCAAGACCGGTTACCTCGCGAACGTCATCAACACCCCGCCGCTGATCTTCCGGTTCCAGTTCAACCCCGAGCTGCTGTCGGAGAAGAAGAGCTTCAGCTACAAGGAGACGAACCTGTTCGGCGCGTGGGGGTTCGACCGGATGGCGGCGACGAAGGGGTTCAGCGACGTCTTCAGCTTCATGGACGACGTGCGCGAGTGGGGCAGCCTGCTCGTCGGCACCAAAGCGCTCGAGGCCGACACCGGGGGCGCGCGCACGTTCTCGCTCGACTTCGCGATCGACGCGCGCCCGCGCCCGGACGATCCCAAGCCCGGCGAGGGGCCGCTGCTCGAGGACGACCCGCGCTTCGAGGGTCGGATCGAGCCGTCGCTCGCCGTCCTGCGGTCGTTCATGAACCCGTCTTGGGATCCGGTCGAAGACCTGCTCGCGTTCGCGACCGGCTCGAAGAAGTTCTGCGCGCCGACCCGCCCGCCGCAGTGCAACCTGAAGATGGGCGGTGTCGACCTCGAGTGCGTGATGACGGACCTGAACATCAAGGTCACGCACTTCAAGCCCGACCTCACGCCGCAGCGCGCGGAGGTCAGCGTGTCGCTCAAGGAGCAGACGCATTCACTCGCCACGTCGCTGGACTACATCGGGCGGCTCGTCGAAGTCGCCAAGTCCTACGGCGAGCTGAGCGGCGAGGACTGGGTGCAGACGCTCCCCGCCGCGGGCGTTGTCCAGAACGTGTTCGAGCTCGGCGAGCCCGGAGGTACGTGATGCCGCCCGGAATCAGATCGCGCTACCGGCCGCTCGGCATCCACGACGCCTCCGACGCCGCGGGCTCCGCGCATCCGACCATCCCGATCCGCCGGCATGCGCCTCCGCCGGGCCAGGCGGTGCTCTACCGCCACCGGGTGACGGGCGCCGAGGACATCGAGTACCTCGCCTGGCGTTTCCTCGGCGACGGCGAGTCGTGGTGGCGCATCGCGGACGAGAACCCGGTGCGGTTCCCGCTCGACCTGCGGCCCGGCGACGCGGTCGCGATCGCGTCGCGTCAGGACGTCGGATTCGTCACCAGGGACCGGACGTTTCGATGAGCACGCCGTCCGACGAAGCCGCGGTGGCCCAGGTGCTCGTCAGCGCCGACGGAACCGACTGGCGCGACATCTCGTCGGTCATCACATCGGTCAACGTCGAGGACCACGAGATGCTCACCGACCAGGCGCTGATCGTCATCGACGATTCGATGGGGATCCTCGCCCACGCGTCGTTCGAGGGGCTGAAGGTGCAGACCACGCTCGGGTGGGTCGCCGAGAAGGCGACGATCTTCGAGGGCGACGTCACCGCCGCGAAGGCGATCACGCAGACCGAGGGCTCGCGTGTGGAGCTGACCGCGCTCGACTTCAGCAACCGCATGAGCCAGCGGACGCCGGATCCGCCGATGGAGTGGCACAGCGGCGAAACGCTGACCAAGGTCGTCGAGTCGATCGTCAAGCGCCAGGAGTACGGGTTCAAGGCCACCGAGATCATCCCGAAGACCGACCCGAAGTACGACGACGATCACCCGCTGCGGCAGGCGAACCAGAACGATCTCGCGTTCGTGCAGGACCTCGCGACGCGTGCCGCATGCTTGACGTTCGTCGAGTTCAGCGACAAGGCAAAGGGCTCGAAGTTCTTCTTCGTCCCGATCGAGCGCGTCGCCTCGGCGAAGCCGATCGGCCTGATCAACGGTTGCCGCAGCGGCGGCGATCTCATGTCCTTCAAGCTCGAGCGCATCGGCTCGAGCGGCTACGTCGAGCGCACGGCGAGCGCGACCGACCCGGTGACCGGCGAGGTCGTCACCCACAAGACGCCGCCGGCGCCCGAGCGGCCGCCGATCCCGCCGCCGGAGCCGGGCAAGCACAGCGGCGCGTCCGAGTCGCAGCTGCGCGGGCTGGACGCGCTGACCGAGCTCGCCGCGGCAGCGGACAAGCGCCTGAAGGCGGAGAAGAAGCCGGTGGCCGCCGAGGCCTCGACTCCGGACGACGCCGGGGCGAAGGTCGTTCCCGATCCCCGACGCGTCCTGGGCCTGCAGGCGACCGGCACCGCACGCGGCACCCCGCTGCTCCGCGCGAAGAGCCGGGTGACGATCGAGGACGTCGCGCCGTGGGCGACCGGCGATTGGTACGTGACCAAGGTCAACCACATCTACACGCGCGAGCGGATCTCCACGGACCGGCATCGGAACAGCTACTCCACGACCTTCGTGGCGACGAGGTGATCGCGGTGACCACGGACGAGCTCCACCGTCATGTCGGCCGCTACTACGGCAAGCACCGCGGCCAGGTGGTCGGCAACGAGGACGCCAACCACCAGGGCACCATCAGCGTGACGGTCCCGTCGGTGTTCGGCCCCGACCACGCGGTCGCGGCACGGGCCTGCATGCCGTTCGGCCACTTCTACGTCCCGCCGGTCGACGCCCACGTGTGGGTCGAGTTCGAGGGCGGCGATCCGAGCCTCCCGCTCTGGGTCGGCGTCTGGTACCCGAAGGATGCGGCGCCTGAGGAGGCGCAGGTCTCCCCGCCCGACAGCCGCGTGATCCAGACGCCCGCCGGCCACACCATCCAGATCGTCGACACGGACGGCGACGAGCGGATCCTCATCCGCCACTCCAGCGACGCGTTCGTCTCGATCGATCCGAACGGCAGCATCCTGGCCTCCAACCCGTCCGGCTCGCACCTGCACCTCGACGCCGACGGTGCCAAGGCCACGCTCGTCGAGGAGCACGGCAACCACCTGTCGATGACGGAGAAGGGCACGGCGATCGTGAACCCCGACGGGACGACGGTGAACGTCAGCGGCGACTCCGTCCACATCAGCGCGGCGAAGGTGATCGTCGACGCGACGAGCGTCGCGCTGGGCGCCGGCGCGAGCGAGCCGACGTTGATGGGCAACGCGTTCAAGAACCTCTGGACGATCATGCTCACGCACACGCATCCGACGGCGATGGGTCCGTCAGGCCCGTCGATCGAGCTGCAGGTGCCGACCATGCAGCTGCTCCCCGGGATGCAGCTGACGAGCGCGGTGACGGTGAAGTGACATGAGTCGCTGCGCGTTCCCACCGTTCCCGACGCCGGCGATCCCGCTGCCGGCGGTGCCCGGCGTACCGGCGATCCCGTCACCGCCGGATCCGCCGCAGCTGTCGTTGCCCGAGCTGCCGAAGGTGCCGCCGCTGCCGAAGATCGCGGTTCCTCTGCCGGCGCTGCCCGGGGTGCCGGCGATCCCGTCGCCGCCGGATCCGCCGCAGCTGTCGTTGCCCGAGCTGCCGAAGGCGCCGCCGCTGCCGAAGATCGCGGTTCCGCTGCCGGCCCTGCCCGGCGTCCCGGCGATCCCCTCGCCGCCGGCGCTGCCGTCCCCGCCCAAGCTTCCGACCTGCCCCCTGGACTAGCCCGTGGCCCTGAACTCCACTCAGCTCGCGACCGCGCTCAAGAAGGTGTTCGAGGACGGCAAGGACGCGACGAGCAGCGACGCCGTGGCGGAGGCGCTGGCAGTCGCGATCCACGCGTACGTGTCAGCGGCCACCGTCAACGGCGTCACCGTCCAGGTCGTCGACGCGGGCGGGCACCCGCTGGGCACCGGGACCCAGACCACAGCCGTGACGATCACGTGAGGGAGGAAGCATGGACGATCCCCAAGGCGCCGCGTTCCCGTTCCGGATCGACCCGGCGACCGGCGGCGTCGCGATGACCGCGGGCGTGGTCAAGATCCGCGATGACCTGCGGATCCTGCTGGGCACGCGGCTCGGCGAGCGGCCGCTGCTGCGCGACTTCGGCACGCGCGTGCACGCGCTCGTGCACGAACCGAACGACGACGTCACCGCCGACCTGCTGCGCAAGCAGGCGCACGAGGCGGTCGTCCGGTGGGAGCGCCGCGTGCTCGTGACCCGCGCGCGGCTGGATCGGCGCGAGGGAGAGCTGCGCCTGATCCTCAACTACATCCACAGCGACAAGCCGGTGGCCGCCGAGATGATCGTGCCGCTTACGTGAGGCGCCCATGGCCACGCTGCCAAACGCCATCGACTACACGGACAAGGACTTCCGGTCCCTGCGAGCGGCGCTGCTCCAGCTCGCCGAGCAGCAGCTCCCCGAGTGGACCGATCGGTCACCGGCCGACCTGGGGGTCCTCCTCGTGGACCTGTTCGCCTACATGGGCGACGTCATCCTCTACTACCAGGACCGGATCGCCAGCGAGTTCTTCCCGTCGACGGCGGTCGAGCGACAGAGCATCGTCGACCTGCTGCGGCTGATCGGCTACGAGCTGACGCCGGCATCGCCGGCGATGGCCGACCTGCTGCTGACGTTCGCCGCGCCCGCCACACCGTCGGCGATCGCCACGGTCCCGCACGGCGCCCGGTTCGCCGCGCGGCCCAGCGGCGGCGACCCGCTCGAGTTCACCTATCTCGGACCCGATCAGGCCATCGCGCTCGGTTCCGACCAGGTCCGGCCGGCCACGAACGCCGCCGGGGACCCCGTCGTCCTCTACGACGGCCTGCCGGTCGAGCAGGGCGCCGGCGTCGGGCCCGTCGTCATCGGCTCGTCACGCGGCGAGCCGAACCAGACATTCGCGATCGCCGACCAGACGGTGGTGCTCGAGTCGGTCGTCGTCGAGGTCGACGAGGGCGCTGGCTGGGTGCGCTGGGATCGTCGCGAGAGCCTGCTGTTCGACATCCGCCCCGACGGGCGCGCCGAGACGTCGTCGCCCGAGGCGCGCAACTACCAGCTCCAGGTCGGCGGCGACGGCGTCACCCGGGTCGTGTTCGGCGCGGGCCGCCGCCCACCCGCGGGGACCGACAACATCCGGGCGACCTACCGCGTCTGCCAGGGCGCGGCCGGCAACCTGGCCGCGGGGACGATCGTGCAAGCGGTCACGCCGGTGGCCGGCCTGCTCAGCGTGACCAACCCCGAGGACGCCGCGGGCGGCAGCGACGAGGAGCGCTCCGATCACGCGATCCGCTTCGCACCGTACGGCTATCGGTCCGGCAATCGCGCCGTGACCGAGAGCGACTACGTGGCGCTGGCACAGGCGACCGGCGCGGTCGCCAAGGTGCGGGCGCGCAGTCAGGCGTGGAACCAGATCGATCTGCACGTCGCACCGGCGGGACCGACTTGGCGGCCGGTCCCGGAGTCGCTGCGGCATCGACTGCTCGGCTACTTCGAGCACAAGCGAATGGCCGGCACTGTCGTGCGCGTGCTCGACGCGCAAGCCGTGCCGATCGACATCGCGCTCGAGGTGCTCGTGGACGCGCGGTTCGGCGCCGACGCCGTCGCGAGTCGCGTCGAGGAGGCCGTCGGTGCCCTGCTCGCGTTCGAGCGCGTCGACTTCGGCCAGGCGGCGTTCGCGAGCGACGTCTACGCCGCCGTCGAGGCGGTTCCCGGCGTCGTCGCCGTCGTGGTGACGCGCTTCCGCCGCCGCGATCGGCCGCCGATCGACCTCGACGTCGAGCTCGCGCGCCACAACCTTCCTTCGCGCGACCAGCTCCCGGCGTTCCTGCGCAACGCCGTCTCGGCGGAGATCGCCCCGGAGGGTCGCATCGAGATCGGCGAGTTCGAGATCCCGGTGCTCGGCGAGATCGTGATCGCGACGAGGACGGCGACGCAATGATGATCGGCTCGCTCGCCGCGGACGCCGACGTCGTCGGCGGGCGGATCCGCGTCAGCTGGAGCTTCACGCCCGAGGCCGGCGAGACGGTCGCCGACGTGCCGCGCGTCACGCTCCGCCGCAAGGAGCGCGACTTCGCCTTCCCCGCGGTCACGAGCCCCGATCCCTACACCGTCTACGACAGCGCCGCCTTCCCGCCGTCGCCGGTGCCCGGGACGCTGCAGGTGTCCGACCTGCCGGATCGCGAGCTCACCGACGGAGCGCTGCGCGTGCGCGAGCAGACGATCACGGTCGCCGACATCGTCATGGGCCGGCCGCGCGAGACGCTGCGCCGCACCATCCGGACCGTCTTCGCGGCCGACCGCAAGGCGCTCCGCCAGGACGTCGAGCTGCTCGACGTCCGCGGTCCGCTGACGCCCGGCGTCCCCCAGTACTACGAGCTCGACAGTCCCGTGCTCGCGCCGGGCGTCGAACGCGCGCCGTTCCGCGTCACGGCCACGCCCGGCGCGGACCACGGACTGAGCCGGATGCTCTACGAGCTGATTCCCGACATCCACCGCCGGCACGATGCGGTGCCGCGGCCGCGCGACGCCGCGACCGGCCTGCTCCCCGAGGCCAGCCTCAACGGCGGCCAGCTCCGGCGGTTCGTGGAGGTCCTTGGGTCCGGGCTCGACGCGCTGCGGAGCTCCGCCGAGGGCCTGTGGAACGTGCACGACGCGGCCGGCGCCGACCCGCGCTTCCTCGAGCCGCTCGCGCATTGGATCGGCTGGGACGTGACGACCGGCGCCGATCTGCCGCGCCAGCGCAACGAGATCCGGAACGCCCCGCGGCTGTACGAGGCCGTCGGGACGATCCCGGGCTTCGCCACGATCGTGGACCACTACACCGGCTGGTCGACACGCGTGGCGGAGTTCGCGGAGCACGTGGCGCGGGCCAACGTCGCCCCACAGCGGAACCTGTACGCGCTCGTCGAGCGGGCCGGCGACTGGTGGGGCCTCGACGATGTCGCGCCGCTGCTCGGCTTCGCGCCCCCCAATGCCGACGACTCCGGCGGAGCGGGCGTCGCGGCGGAGCTGGTCGGTGCGGCGACCGAGCCGTTCGCGCTGCGGGCGAACATGACGATCACGATCGCGGTCGACGGGGCGCTCCCCGCGACGATCACGCTCGGCCCCGCGAACTTCGCGGACCCGGCGGCGGCGACCGCGGCCGAGGTCGCGGCGGTGCTCGCGGCGGAGATGACCGAGCTCACCGCCGACGCCGTGGGCGGCGCGGTACGCCTGCGGTCCCATCGCATCGACGCCGGCTCGCGCGTGCAGGTGCTCGCGGCCGGTCCGAGCCTGCTGTCGCTCGACGGCGCTCCGGCCGGACGCCTGGCGGCGTTCGCCGATCCGATGGGCCGGCTGTTCGTCGCGCACGCGACGACCGTTGGTCCGGGCGCCGGCGCGCCGTCGCGGCTGCAGGTCAAGCCGTACCTGCGTGGCACCTGGTACGACACGCAGCCGGTCGACTCGCAGCCGCAGGTGGAGACCGCGCACCCGGCCGGCGTCGCGCTGGCTGACGGCGTCTGGCTCGCGTTCGTCGAGGGCTCGGGCCGCGACGGGCGGCTGCGCTGGCGGCGCGGGAGCGCGCGACCGCTGACGCCCGCCCAGCTCCTCGGCGAGCTCAGCGCGCCGTTCGTCCTGGTGCCGGGCACCCGCGTCGTCTTCACGGGGTACGGCCCGAGCGAGACGTTCGTCGTGAATGCCGCCGACTACACAGCGGCGTCCGCGGCCACCGCCGCCGAGGTCGCGGCGGCGATCAACGCCCAGCTCGCCGGCGTCGTAGCGACGCCCGCCGCGAACGGCGCCATTGCGGTACGGACGGCGGCGACCGGCCCCGGCGTGGCCCTGCGCGTGGACCTCGCGGCGTCGACGGCCGCGCGCGCGCTGGGACTCGCCGATCGCGCCCTCGTCGGACGCGGCGGCTGGGATTCGGCGATCGACTGGGGTCCGGTGCAGGCCGTGACGACCGTGGCGCCCGGCCATCACGCCGACTGCGCCGCCGCGGTCGATCCCGCGGGCGCCGTCCGCCTCTTCTGGAGCACCCACCGGGCAGGCCGCTGGCGGATCGCCCGCGTCCGCTGGGACGATCGCGTGCTCGCCGCGACGGCGGGCGGCGTCGGCATCCGGCTCCCGAGCGGCACGTGGACGTCGCTGACGGCCGCCGGCGGGCTGCCGAGCGACGATGTCCGCGGCATCGCCGTCGACGCCGACGGGTCGACGTGGTACGCGACCGACGCCGGCGCCGCCGTGCGCCGTCCGGACGGCAGCATGACCACGCTGTCGGCCGCCACCACGGGCGGCGGCCTCGCCGACGACGACGTGCGCGCCGGTGCGGTCGCGCAGGACGGGACCGCGTGGTTCGCTCACGCGGCCGGCGCGAGCGCGCTCACGCCAGCGGGCGCATGGCAGACGGTGGCGGCCGTCGACGGCCTCGCGTCGGACGATTGCCGCCACGTCACGGCCGCCCCCGACGGGGCAGTGTGGTTCGCGACCGCCGGCGGCCTCTCGCGGCTGGCGCCGGGCTCGATCTGGACGACATGGACCGTCACCGACGGGCTGCCGACCGACGACGTGCGGTTCTCCGCGATCGCCGGCGACGGCACACTCTGGGCGGCCACCGCCGCTGGCCTCGCCGCGGTCGGGCGCGACGGCGCAGTGCACGCCGTCGGCCTCGTCGCCGCCGGCGCCCCGGCGGGCGCCGACGACGTCCGCACGGTCACGCCCGACGAGGGCTCGCTGTGGGCGGCCACCGCCGCGGGTGTGATCGAGCTGGACGTCGCCGGCCGAGTGCGCAGCCACGGGCTCGCCGACGGACTCCCGAGCCTCGACTGCCGCGGCGTCCTCGTCGCGCCGGACGGGGCCGTCTGGGTCGCGACGGCGGCAGGCGCCGCGCGGCGCGCGGCCGGCGCTGCGGGCTGGGTGCCGGTCACGACGGCGCAGGGCCTGCCCGCGAACGACGTCCGCGCGCTCCACGGCCCTTGGTCGACAGCGCTCGAGTTCGCGCCCGCAGGCGCTGGAGACCGCGACCCGTTTGTCACGTTCGACGACACCGACCGGCTGTGGCTCGCATGGTCCGAGCTGCAGCAGCCGGCCGATCGCTCCGACACCTGGCTGCTGCGGGCGCGCCGGTTCGCCTGGCCCGGGCCGGCCTGGTCGGCCACGCTTGCGCTCACTGCCGTGCCGCCGCCGCCCGACGATCGCGCGACCGATCGCGAGCCATGCGTCGTGCCGCTGAGTGGAGGAGGCGCGCGACTGTTCCTGCGCTCCGATCGCAGCGGTGGCCCGCGGCTGTGGACGGCGGACGTGAGTGCAGCCGATGCGGTGTCGGTACTCGCTCCGATCACCGAAGGCGAGGCCGGCGACTCGGCGCCGACCGCGATCAGCGTCGCGGGCACGGTGGCGCTCGTGTTCCGCAGCGACCGCAGCGTCCCGCTGGCCCGGCTCGGCGGCGGCGTGCCCGCCGGAGACGACGACGCGTTCAGCCGGTTCAGCCGCCGCGCGCCGGCCGAGGCCTCGGTCCGGCGCTTCGCGGGCGCCGCGACTGCGGCGCTCAACGACCTCGACCGCAATCGCAGCCGCCGGCGGTTCGAGGACCTACTCAGCTACACGCCGCAGAAGCCGCGCGGCCCGGCCGAGGTGCCGCTCGAACCCGACGAGCTCTACACGCGTGGCACGATCGGGCTGTACGTCGAGCGCGGCCCGGCCGGGCTTCCGCTGACGGCGGCCGACGCGGACCGCCTGCGCCAGCTGCTCGACCGGTTCCTGCCCGCGAACCTGCGAGCGGTCATCGTGCTCCGGCCGTCGCCCGCCCTGTTGGAGGAGGTCTTCGGCCCGGGCCAGCTGAGCGACAGCTTCAGCGATGTCTACCCGTTCGCCGACGTCTACGCGGGCGTGATCGATTCGACGGCCGCTGTGCTGCCCGACTGGCGCCTGTTCCTGACCGTCGACGGCGCGAGCGTGACCGCCGATCCCGGCGACCTGACGACCCTGCGCCGCCGCAGCTGGTGGCCCCCGCCGTTGTGAGGAGCGAAGGAGATGCGATGACGCAGACAGAGACGATCGGCGCGGGCATCGCGGGCCGCTATCGCGACGTGCTGCGCGACGGTCACGGCGACGTCGTCTGGGACCGCGGCTGGCGGCCGAACGCGATCGTCGGCGACTGCCGGCGGCTGCTGGCCACGTTCATGCGCGGCAACCCCGGCGCCAACGGCGTGCTCGGCCTGCAGGTCGGGGCCGGGCTCGCGGCCTGGGACGCCACGGCGCCGCCCGTGCCGACGGCCGGGCAGACGGCGCTGGTCGACCCGAACCCCTTCACCGTCGGGCCCGCATCGCTGCAGATCGACTTCCTCGCCGCCGGCGTGCCGACGGCGACGCCGACGAACCGGATCCAGATCGAGGCGACGCTCGGGCCGGGAGTGCCGCCGTGGCCGAACGGATCCCACGCAAGCGCGGACCTGCGCGAGTTCGGTCTCGTCGGCGACCTCGGCGGCGCGACCGTGCTCATCAACTACGTCACCCACCCCGTCATCGCCAAGGACCCCGCGAGCACGCTCTCGCGGACGATCTGGCTCCAGTTCTGAGGGCCGAGGAGGAACCGCGATGGCCGTCATCTCGGACACCACGTTCGATCCCCTGCTGCGCTACGTCAACGTCCGGCTCCAGCAGGGCGTTCCGATCGTCGACGCGGACATCAACGAGCTCGACGACATCCGCAGCTTCGAGGTCCGGGCGTTCCTGAAGTGGTTCGTCGGGGACGGCGTCCCGGAGGGCAGCGACGCGTTCCGGATCGTCGCCAAGGACCCGAACCCCGCGGGGAACGCGAACGACGACTTCACGATCGAGCGCGGCGTGCCGGCGGCGCCGGGCGGTATGGACAACATCACCGCCGGGCTCGCGTTCACGGGCCGGCTGCTCACCGACGGCCGCGACGTGATCATCCAACAGCCGGTCGACTTCCGCGCTCAGCCGCTGCACGAGAGCCAGCCCGGGGCGGCGGCGCTCGCCGGCACGTGGGGTGTGCCGACCGTTCCCGAGCTCCCGGCCGTCGACGCGACCGTGCTCGTGTTCCTGGACTCCTGGGATCGCCTGGTGACGCCGACGGAGGAGCCGGACCTGATCTTCCCCGGCCTCAACACCGAGAGCGCCGCGCGCATGAAGCGCGAGTGGGTCGTGCGGTGGACCGACAACCCCGCCCCGCCGGTGTTCGGCGACGGCGACTTCCTCGACGGGCACAGCTACGTCACGCTGGCCACGGTCGTCCGGCGCGCCGCCGACCCGGTGGTCACGGCCGGCGACATCGTCGACCTGCGTGAGCGGCGGCTGCTGGTCCCGCCCGCGACCCTCGTCGAGGACCTGTTCGGCACGTCGCCGCAGCGCTATCGCCAGGGCCTTGACCGTCCCGCCATCAGCGTGCGCGCGGCACTGAACGCGCTGCTGCGGGGTGAGCTGCCCGCGACCAGTGACGCGCAGATCGCCCCAGACCCGAACGACGACGACATGTCGTTCGCGTTCGATTTCGTCGGGCGCGACGTCGTCGGGTTCTGGCACTCGAACCGGGTCGGCCCCGGCCCCGACCAGATCTTCGCCGTGCGGTGGCCGCAGGACGACCCGTCGGCCGCCGCCACCGCGTCTCCGGTCCAGGTCACGGCCGGCGGCACCCACCGGCTGCCGCACGCGCTGCAGCTCCCCGGCGGCGACTTCCTGGTCGTGTACGAGTCCAACGCGACCGACATCCACTACCGCCGCGCGGCGACGCTGCCGCTGCTCGCGAGCGCCACCGAGGTGAACGTGGCCGTCGATGCCACGTTGACGGAGCGCCACCCGTACGTCGTCCGCGCCGGCAACCAGCTCGTCTTCCTGTGGCACCGTCAGGGAGCGGCGATCGAGTGGGTCTACCGGCGCCGGCAGTACGGTCCGAACTGGGACGAGGCGAGCGCCTCCTGGCTCGACGGCGCCGGCGTCCCGCTGTCGCCGCATCCCCCGCAGCCGCCCAGCCCCGCGGTCGGCGAGATGCACGCGGTCGTCGCCGACGGCAAGGTGTACGTGGCCTACCAGACGATGCCCGACGACATCGCGGTCGTCCGCCTGGACCCCGCGACCGCCGCGATCGAGAGCTGGGGCGGCCTGCTGCTGTCCAGCCCCGGCCCCGACCGCCTGCCCTACTTCGTCGTCGACGGCACGGCAGCCGTGTGGGCGCTGTGGCGCGGTCAAGACAACTTGGCGCTCATCGACGGGATCTTCTACCAGCGCTTCGACATCGCCGCGAACGCCTGGTCGGGCGCGTCGACCCAGGTGCCCGGGACGGGCGAGGGGGTCTTCGGCCTCGGCCGTCCCGTCGCCGTCCAAGACGACCTCGGCGCGCTGTGGCTGTTCTGGGTCTCGGCGCGGAGCGGTACCAACGACATCTGGGTCGTCCGCCGCAATCCGGAGACGGACGGCTGGGGCGAGCCGCGGCAGGTCGCCAGCTCGGGCGGCGACGACGACGTGCCGTTTGCCCGCATCGCCGCCGACGGGGTCATCTGGCTGTTCTGGCGCAGCAATCGCCTCGGTCAGTTCGACCTGTTCCACAAGCGCCTCATCACTGCGATCTGACGTCTTCGGGAGAGAGCCATGGCCACCAACCCGACCATCACGCCGTACACCAACTCGCAAGCGGCCTACACGGTCGGTGCGTCCGACGTCGCCTACTTCGACGTCGAAGTCAAGAACCTCACGACCGGCGCCGAGATCGTCATCACGGCGCCCGCCGGCGCCGAGGTGCACGCGTGGCGCCTCGCCGCGGGGGAACCGACGATGCGGTGGAACCCGGCCGGCATCGAGCAGACGCTGCGCGGTGCGGGCGTGGCATGGCCCGCGTCCGTGACGGTCGGCAGCTGGCAGCTCGACATCGTGCCCGGGGCCACGCCGGCCAATCCTGCGACGGTGACGGTGACCTCGGGCGCGGCGACCGGCGGCCCGTTGCGCATCCGGATCCGCGGCATCCGCTCGGGTGGTGCGGGCGCGACCGCGACGCTCGACGCGCAGGCGAACGCCGACACGCGCCGGATCCTCGCCGACCCGTCGATCATCGGCGTCCCGGGTCCGGTTACGGTGCCGGTGCTCGAGCGCACGCTGCAGACGCTCGCGGGCTCGCCGGCGGTCACGGTGCAGGAGGCCGCGGTTCCCGCCGCCTTCGGCGCCAACCCGGTCGTGCGCGGCGTGTGGGAGCGCGTGACCAACGTCCTCGCCTTCGTGCTGACGCCGTCCGGGGCCAGCAACGCCACGTTCACGACGCCCGGGGCGCACGCATCGACCGACGAGACGTTCCGCTTCCGCGCCTACTACGACGTGATCGTCGATTCCGTGTTCACCGCCGGCGAGCCCGACAACACCGAGGACGTCAAGGTGACCATCGAGCCGGCCCACCACCGGCTCGCGCTCGTCCTGGATCGGTCCGGCAGCATGGGGCAGACGGCGGGAGGGAGCGCCACGAAGTGGGCAGCGGCGCTGCAGGCGGCGCACGTCTGGGTCGACCTGATGGCGGCCTTCCGCGACCCCGCGCCGCACCGCGCAGGCTTCGAGACGTTCGAGGACGACACGTTCGGGTACGGCGCCTGCGCGGTCGCGGACGACGTGACGTTCCGCGACGCGGCCACGGGCGCCCCGGTCCCGGGCCTCAGCCCGTTGGCGAACTTCGCCACGGTGGACGCGCTCAACCTCGGGAGCCCGGCGACCAATACCCCGATCGGCGACGGGCTCGCGCTGTCCTTCAAGGCACTGACCACGCCGCCCCTGCAGGCGGCGGACGTCTGCACCGTCTTCCTCGCCACGGACGGTCTGGAGAACTCCGGCTGTGTGACGGTCAAGTCGACCCTTCCGCCCGGCGTGACGAAGACGGTGACGGGCGAGATCGACACCCAGCCGGGCCTGAGACCCAGGCTCGCCATCTACGCCTTGGCGATCGGCGACAGCGTCGACGAGGACGCCATCAACGACCTGCCGGCGCTCGGCGGCCGGACCGGCTACTACCGGCTCACGAACGCGACTGCCGACCTCCTGAGCGCGTTCGGCCAGATGATCGCCCACAGCGTCGGCGCGGCCGACCTCCTGGCGACCGTCAACAACGCTGCGCCGCCGGGCCCGGCCGGGTTCTTCACGACGAACGAGAACGAACGCCGCCTCGTCGTCGTCGTGCCGTGGACGCTGTCGGGTGAGATCGAGACCGGCCAGACGCTACAGCTGTCGCATCGCGCCCAGGGCTCGAGCGACCCGTGGCAGACGCTGTCGGTGGGCGGAGCGTCAGGCGTCACGCTGATCACCCGCAACACGCACGCGCTGATGGCCGTCGACCTCGCGACGGCGCTCAAGCCCCTCACCTCAACCGCCCGCGACTGGAAGGTCGAGCAGCTTTCCGGGAGCACCCCGGTGGCGCTCGCCGGCGCGCTCGCGGTGGTCGACCTGCACGTGGACGCGCAGGTGTCGTTCGACCGGCAGTCCTACGCGGCGGGGCAACCGATGACCATCACGTGCCGGCTGCTGGCGGGCAAGGACCCGATCGCCGGCGCGACCGTCGTGGCCGAGGGTGACGCCCCGGCAACCGGCCTCGGCACGTACCTGGCGGTCAACGGCGCCAAGGGCGGCGGACCGGTCGCGGCCACCGGCCCGAGCGGCGATGTCCACGGACCGAAGAAGGCGCTGCTGGACTACTACCTGCACCGCGACGAGCTCGACGCGCTGCCGCGAGCGAACGCGATCTTCGAGGACGGCAGCAACCAGCTCTTCGACGACGGCGCGCACCACGACGGCGAGGCCGACGACGGCGTCTACGCCAACCGCTACATCCCGGCGAAGGAGGGCACCGCCACGTTCCGGTTCCGCGCCGAGGGCACGCTCCCCGACGGCAGTCGGTTCGTCCGCGGCATCACGGTGTCCAAGTGGGTGGGCGTGAGCGTCGACGCGCAAGCGTCGCCGGTCTCGGTGACGGCGCTGGCGCAGCCTCCGTCCGGCTCCGTCGGCGTGGTCATCGCGATCACGCCGCGCGACGCGTCGGGCGAGTACGTCGGCCCGTTCCGGGACAACCGCATAAGCATCGAGGCGAGCGGCGGATCGTTCCAGGGCCCGGTCGAGAGCCAGATCGACGGCAGCTACACGCGGACGCTGATCTTCCCGCGCGGCGAGAACCCGACGATCACGGTCGGCGTCGACGGCACGCCGATCACGGTTCGGCCGGCCAAGGGCGAGGGCTGCTGGAAGCTGCTGCTGCGCGCCATCCGCTGCTTCCTACGCAAGCTCTGGCCGTTCTGACCGATTGCCGATACGCGCGTCGAGAAGCGGCGTCGCGGTTAGTACAAAGGCGTGGCCGGCGCCGAAGCCCTGGTCTTCCTGCTCGTCGCGGTGGCGCTCCTGGCCGGAGCGGGGCTGCGCTTCAACGTGCCGTATCCGGTCGTGCTGGTGGTCGGCGGCCTGCTGCTCGGCCTCGTCCCCGGCCTGCCGGACCCGGACCTGGATCCGGACGTCGTCTTCTTCGCGTTCCTGCCGCCGCTGCTGTACGCGACGGCGTTCCAGGCTTCCGCCTTCGAGCTGCGCGACAACGTCGTGGCGATCAGCCGCCTCGCCGTCGGCCTCGTGCTCGTCACGGTCGTGGCCGTCGCCGCGGCGGCGCACGTGGTCGTCGGGATCCCGTGGGAAGCCGCCTTCGTGCTCGGCGCGATCCTCGGGCCGACCGATCCGGTGTCCGCGGCCGCGGTGATGCGGCGGCTGGGAGCACCGACCCGGATCGAGGCGATCCTCGAGGGCGAGGCGCTGGTCAACGACGGCACGGCGCTGACCGCATACAAGCTGGCGCTCGCGGCCGTTGCCGGGACGGCGCTCGGCGCGGGGGAGACCGTCGGCAAGTTCGTGCTCGTCGCGGCGGGCGGGATCGCGATCGGGGCGGCGGTCGGCTGGCTGCTCGCGCACCTGCGGATCGCCGCGCGCGAGCCGTCGATCGACGTGGTGCTCTCGGTCCTGACGCCGTTCGCCGCCTACGTGCCGGCCGAGGAGCTCGGCGTGTCCGGCGTCCTGGCGGTCGTTACCGCCGGCGTCTACATCGGCACGCGGTCGCTCGAGCTGTCGGAAGCCGGCGGGCGGCTGCGGACGCTCGCGTTCTGGCAGGCGTCCGAGTTCCTCCTCAACTCGCTGTTGTTCCTCCTGATCGGGCTGCAGGTGACCCGGATCGTCGGCGACATCGAGGGCGCGGCGCTCGGCACGCTCGCCGCCCAGGCGGCGCTGCTCGCGGCCGTGGTGCTCGGCCTGCGCATGGTCTGGGCGCTCGGCGTGGCCAAGCACGCAAACGCCCGCGAGCGCGTCGTGATCGGCTGGAGCGGGATGCGCGGGGCGGTCTCACTCGCCGCCGCGCTGGCGATCCCCGTCGCGAACTTCCCCGACCGTGATCTCGTCATCTTCCTCGCCTACGGGGTCGTCCTGATCACACTCGTGCTGCCGGGCCTCACGCTCGCACCGCTGATCGCGGCCCTCGGGCTCGGCCAGAGCGCCGAGCGCCGCCGCCAGGAGGTCGAGGCGCGGCTGCGGCTCACGCACGCCGCGCTGGAGCGGCTGGAGGAGATGGCCGAGCACGGCGACACCAACGGGGCGGTCGACCACCTGCGCGAGCGCTACCAGGCTCGCCTGGACCGCCTGCAGGACCGGCTCGACGCCGCCGGGGGCCACCCGGACCACGGGACCGACGCCGCCCGCACCCAGATCGACGTGCTCGAGCACGAGCGCGACATCCTGCGCGACATGCGCCGCGAGCGCGCGTTCCCGGCCGAGCTGCTGCGCAGCCTCGAGGCGGAGATCGACGTCGACGAGGCCCGCGTCCGGTCGCGCGGCCGCTAAGTACACACGGCCGAAATTCCGACGCATTCCGGCTGGTCCGGCCCGCCGCTGCCGGCACCCGGCATCCGGTCACGTGCCACCAGCATGCTCTCGGACGCCGTGCACCGGCAGCGACGACCCGGACTACGCCGGGTTATGCGCCGTACTTCCGGCCACGTGTACTCCGCGCGCGATCACGTACCGGAAGCGGTTCTGGAAGCGGTACGAGCCGTCGGGCCGGCGGAACGGCGCGGCCGCGCGCTCGATCGCGTCCGGCGTCCCGGTGAAGCCGGAGCCGTCGACGATCGCGGCCACGAGCGTGGGGAGGTCCCGTGCTTCCCACGGCGTGTCGACGTCGGCGGCCGCGACCGGCTCGAGCCCCGCGGCGCGCGCCCGCTCCTCGAGCACGCCGGGCTCGCCGAGCGTCGAAGGCGTGCAGGGCTCGGCGAGGCGGTCGAAGACCTCGAACAGCTCGCGGTCGGCGCGCCGGCCCCAGTTGCAGACCGCGACGAGGCCGTCCGGCCGCACCACTCGCGCCGCCTCGCGCAGCGCGTCCACGAAGTCGTCCGCGAACTGCAGCGCGTTGATCGCCGTGACGACGTCGAACGTCGCGTCCGCCCACGGCAGCGTCTCGATCGCGCCGACGCGCAGGTCGCCGTCCGGGACACGCCGGCGGGCGATCGCGAGCATGCCCTCCGCCGCGTCGATCCCCGCGACGACGGCGCCGCGCTCAGCCGCCGCCGCGCACAGCTCCCCGCTCCCGCACCCGATGTCGAGCAGGCGGGTCGCCGGCCCGACGCCCGCCGCGTCGAGCAGCGCCGCGCGCGCCGGTGCGGCGAGCCGCGCCCAGTGCGTCGCCCACGCCTCGGCGCGCGCGCTCCAGTCGTCGCTCACGCCTGGAAGTGCACGCGGCCGTTGGAGCGTGCCCGCGCCTGCGCGCGGTTGACGAAATCGAGCCGCTTCAAGGCCGCCCGGAACAGCCGCGTGACAAGCCGCAGGCGCGCGGTCTCGGAGCGCAGGTCGAGCAGGCCCTGCTTGGCGTCGAGCCCGAACTCCACCGTGGCGGCCATCTGGTACGCGCTCATCTCGCCGATCTCGGTCATGTCCGGCGTGCGGTCGGTGGCCTCGTTGACGAGGTCCGCATAGGCCTCGTGCGCGGCCTCGGCGGCGTCGGCATCCTCCTCTTCAGCCCGGTCGTCGAGGAACTCGACGGTGCCCGCCGGATACGGGAGCTCTTCCTGGCGCTCCTCGATCCGGAACGGCCGCGTGCCGCGGGCGATCAGGTTGATCCGCCCGTCCTCCATGCGCTCGACCACCTCGGCGATCTCGCACGCGCAGCCGATCGGCCGCAGTCCGTCCTCGGACATCCAGACGATGCCGAACTCGCTGCCCTCGTCCAGGCAGCGACCGATCATCGTCTTGTACCGGTCCTCGAAGATGTGCAGCGGCACGAGCTCGCTCGGAAGTGCCACGAGCCCGAGCGGGAACAGTGGAAAGTCCCGGACGAGTGCCACGACCAGAGGCTACCCCGCCGCCGTGAGGTCGGTGGAGCGAGTCACCCCGCGCACGACCTCGCGCAGGGCGGACAGCGCCGGGTTGCGCGCGTCCGGTCGCCACACGACCACCACGAGCGCCTGGTCGTCGACCAACGGCACGAACACGACGCCGCTGTCGCGCAGCGTGCGGGCTGACAACGTCAGCCGCGTCACGCCCACACCCGCTGCGACGAGCGCGAGGAGATTCTGCGGGCTCGTGGCCCGTTGGATCACGCGCGGCTGGAAGCCGGCGGCAGCGAAGTCGCGGTCGTACTGCTCGTGCCACGGCGGCCACGACGCGCGTGGCGTCAGGACCCACGGCTCGTCGGCCAGCTCCGCCAGCGTCAGCTCGGTGCGGCCGGCCAGCGGATGGCCTTCCGGGAGCACGGCTGCGACCGGCTCCGACAGCACGACCTCGCTCTCGAGGTCGTCGACCAGCGGCGGCCGGCTGAGGCCGGCATCGAGCTCGCCGGTCCGCAGCTTCTCCACCAGCGCCGCGATCAGCACGTCCTCGACGTGCAGCGTCACCTCCGGGTGGCGCTCGCGGAACGCGCGCACGACCGGCGGCAGCATGTAGTTCGCCACCGACGACAGGAAGCCGACGCGTAGCGTCCCGCCCTCGCCGCGGGCGGCCCGGCGAGTCGTCTCGAGCGCCCGCCCGGCCTGGGCCAGCAGCGGGCGCGCCTCGCGCAGCAACACGGTCCCGACGTCGGTCAGCCGCACGCCGCGGCTGCTGCGCTCGAACAGCGGCGCGCCGAGCTGGGCCTCGAGCGCGCGGATCTGCTCGGACAGCGACTGCTGCGCGATGTGCAGCTCGCCGGCGGCGCGGGTCAGGCTGCCCGCCTCGGCGACGGCGACGAAGTAGCGCAGCTGGCGCAGGTCCACAGTCACAGGCTACGCCTGTGGCGCCCCAGGGAATCGACGCTTCAGAACGAGCGCCGGCGCGCCTAGCGTCGAATCGCATGAAGACCTGGCTCATCACCGGCTGCTCCTCCGGCTTCGGGCACGACATCGCGGCGACCGCGCTGGAGCGGGGCGACACAGTCGTCGCGACCGCGCGCCGGCCCGAGACCCTGACGGGGCTCGACGGCGCGCTCACGCTCGCGCTCGACGTCACCGACCCCGCACACGTCGAGGCCGCCGTGGCGACGACGCTCGATCGGTTCGGCCGTATCGACGTGCTCGTCAACAACGCCGGGATCGGCTCGGTCGGCGCGGTCGAGATGATCGAACCCGAGCATCTCCGTCAGGTGATGGAGACGATGTTCTTCGGCGCCGTCGCGCTCACCCAGGCCGTGCTGCCGCACATGCGCGAGCAGCGATCCGGCGCGATCGTCCAGATCAGCTCGATGGGTGGCCAGGTGGTCTTCCCGGGCTACGGCGCCTACTGCGCCGCCAAGTTCGCGCTCGAGGCGATATCGGAGGCGCTCGCCGCCGAGGTCGGCCCGCTCGGGGTCAAGGTCGTGATCGTCGAGCCGGGCGCGTTCCGTACGGCGCTGCTCGGCGGCACGATGCACCGCTCGCCCGAGATCGACGCCTACAGCGGTACCGCGAACGCCACGCGCGCCGCGGCCGAGGCGATGGACGGCACGCAACCCGGGGACCCGCGCAAGGCGGCACAGACGATCGCCGACGCCGTGGACGCCGACCGCCCGCCGCTGCACCTCGCGCTCGGGGCGGACGCGCTCGACGCGATCCGCGCCGCTCAGGACGCGCGGCGGGCGGACCTCGACGCGTGGGCGGACGTCAGCCGCGCCACCGCGTTGTCACCATGAACGGCATGGACTCAGTCACCGTGGACAACGCCACCGATCTCTCCGCGAAGCCGAACGTCGCCGTCGACACCGCCGGCGAGCCGCCGACCGGGCTCGTCAGCGAAGACCTCGTCGAAGGCGACGGCCCGGAGATCGCGCCCGGGACGACGGCAAGCGTCCAGTACGTCGGCGTCTCGTGGTCGACCGGCGACGAGTTCGATGCGAGCTGGGACCGCGGCCGCCCGTTCGGCTTCCCGGTCGGCGCCGGCCGTGTCATCGCCGGCTGGGACCAGGGCGTGGTCGGCATGCGCGCGGGCGGCCGCCGGCTGCTCGTCATCCCACCGCACCTCGGGTACGGCGACCGCGGGGCGGGCGACGCCATCGCGCCGGGCGAGACGCTCGTCTTCGTGGTCGACGCCCTCTAGCTAGTCGTAGTACCGGCGCGCGCTCGAGCCGACGCGCGTCACGTCGGTCCCGTAGATGTGGATCGAGATCGCGGTCTCGTCGGCCGTGTTGTGGACGCGGTGGATGTCGCCGGGCGGCGCGAAGCCGCTGACGTCGCCGACGTGGTTGTCGCTGCTGCCGATCAGGTTGAGGTCGGCGTCGAAGAGATCCTCGTGCTCGACGCCCT
>Ga0111538_10003242_pt1 | contig 22813 bp, 16 predicted proteins | sample SoiMethybrSBSTD1_FD_79669 | JGI IMG/M metagenome (GOLD analysis project Ga0111538, IMG submission 79669) | Bulk soil microbial communities from a Populus tree surrounding site in Tennessee, USA - Soil MetaG P. TD hybrid SBSTD1 (version 2)... | ecosystem: Environmental > Terrestrial > Soil >...
CACACGACGGCGATCGTACCGATGCAGGGTCGCGCCATCGTCAACGGCGCGAAAGCTGCGGGCGCCTCGCAGCTCGTGCGGCTTGCGCGCGACGGCGGCGAGTTCACAGTGAAGGCTGAAGGCGAGCTCTCCGCGCTGGTCCTCGCTGGCGAGCCCATCGCGGAGCCGGTGGTGGGCTACGGGCCCTTCGTCATGAACAGTGAGCGCGAAATCGCGGCGGCCTTCGCCGATTTCCAGAGCGGGCGCTTCGGGCAGATGTGATGCCGGCATGATGAATGGCGCAGGCCTTGTCTGGGACAATCACGCCTGCCTGCCGCTCAAGGACGTCGACGAGTACCTGCCGCAACTCGCGCGCTACCGCGCCGCGGGCGTCGACGTCGTGACGGTCAACATCGGCGACAGCCTCGTGCCGCTCGACCGCATGCTGCGGACCGCGGCGAGCATCCGCCATTTCGTGAAGGCTCACCCGTCGCGCTACCTGCTTGGCGAGACGGCCGTGGACCTGCGCGAGGCGAAAGCGAGCGGCCGCCTCGCGGTCTGCCTGGACGTCGAGGGCGTCCATGCGCTCGGCCCGCAGGTCTCGCTCGTCGAATTCCTCTACGAGATCGGCGTGCGCTGGATGCTGATGGTCTACAACCGGCGCAACCTCGCCGGCAGCGGCTGCCATGACCCGGACGACGAGGGCCTCACGGACATCGGACGCGCGATACTCGCCGAGATGGACCGGGTCGGCATGGTGCGCTGCTGCTCGCACGCGGGGTACCGCACGGCGCGCGAGATCATCGACTCGAGCGACCGGCCCGTCATCTTCTCGCATTCGAACCCGAGGGCGCTGCGCGACCACCCGCGCAACATCCCGGACGACCTCATCCGCGCCTGCGCGGCGACGGGCGGTGTCGTGGGCGTCAACGGTGTCGGCCTGTTCCTCGGCACCGGTCCGCCGACGGCCGAAATAATCGCGCGCAACATTGATTACATCGCGCAGCTCGTCGGCGCGGAACACGCAGGGCTCGGCCTCGACTACATGTTCAAGAGCTCGGAGCTCGACGAGCCCGGCCGCGGCGGACCCGAGATCTGGCCGCGCGAGTGGGGCTATGGCCGCGGCACCGGCTTTGCGCCGCCCGAGGTGATTCCCGACATTCGTGCAGGGCTCGAGCGGCTCGGCTATCCGGCCGCGGCCATCCGGGGAATCCTGGGTGACAACCTGCTCCGCGTCGCTGAGGCAGTCTGGCGCTGATGCCGCGCGCAGCCTATGGCGCGGGTGCAAGCCGCGAAATGCCGCCGCCGTCGCTGCCGACGTAGATCGCGCCGTCCGGACTTTCCTCGACGAGCCGCACGCGGCCGATCCCCGGGTAAAGCAGCCGCTCCTCGAGAATCACGCGCCCGTCCCGGACGACGAGGCGATTGAGGTGCGTGGCGGCCATGGCTCCCGCGAATTTGCGGCCGGAGTGTGGACCCGGTCACCTCGAATGCCCCGTTTCCGGACCCGGGTCACAGTGTGGGACCGACCGGCTTTGGCTACATATGTCGACTCGAGAGCGCGCCCCGGTGGGCGTGCGCGGCGGGGAGCTTGCGCCGGAAGACATGTCGCCAGTCCTGGAAACGATCGAGGAGAAGCCGGAGCGGGAACCCTTCGTCACGGGGTGGACGGGGGCGCTCGTCGTCGGCCTCTTCATATATATAGTCGTAACGCTGTTCCTGACCTTTGGCGAAGGGTCCGGCGGCCCCGGCTTCGAGTTCTTCAAGCTGTTTTCCGACTTCCCGGCGAGCGTCGGCTCGGCCTTCCTCGCCACCGTCGCCGCCTGGAAAGCTGCCGAGCCGGCGGTCAAGCGGACCTGGTCGTTCCTCGCCGCGACGATGTGGGTTTACACGGCGGGGAATCTCCTCAACTCGACGTACTGGCTTTTCGGAGTCGACCCCTTTCCGTCCATTGGCGACGTGTTCTTCCTCGGCTTCTATCCGCTTCTGTTCACGGCCATCTTCATTGCGATCCGCGCGGCGGCCGTGCGCGTGCAATGGGGGCGACTCGCGCTCGACGCGACGATCCTGATGCTGGGCTTTGGCGCCTTCTTCTGGTTCTTCGTGATCGGTCCGACTGCGAGCGCCGACCGTGACCCCGACGTCATCAAGTACGTCCTGACACAGACCTACATCGCACTCAACTGCCTGATGCTCCTCGCCTTCGGCGTGCTGCTCATGCATGCGGGCGCGGGCGCGATCGCACGCCGCACGGTAATCCTCCTCACCATCGGCTTCGCGGCCATGCAGCTCGCGGACATCGTGTGGGCAATGGCCAAGGTTTCGGGTACCTATCTGCCGGGCGGCATGTCGGACGCGATCTACCTCTCCTGCTACGGCTGGCTGATTGCCGCGGCGCGCGAACAGCTGCGCGGCGCTCCGCTGCAGCGGCAGGAGGCCACCGCCGCCGGCAACGTCCTGGTGCAGGGCATGCCGTACGTTGCGATGCTCATGTCTTTCCTCGTGCTCGTCTACGTCGAAAGCAGCTCGATGTCGAGCCCTGCGACGGCGATGACCGTCATCATCTTCGCGCTGACGCTGCTCGTGATGCTGCGCCAGGGTGTCATGTCGCGCGATGACGCGCTCGTGCGCGAGCGGCGCGCGGCGGGAATCGTCGAGGCGCGCTACGCTTCGCTCATCAAGAACGCCTCCGACGTGATCATGATCGCCGACGTCGACGGGCGCCTCAGATTCGCATCGCCGGCGGCCGAGCGCACATTCGGCGTGAACCCGGACGACCTCGTCGGCCGGAACCTCCTCGACCTCTGGGGCGAGGCCGATCGCGAGCGTCTCGCAGCCTTCCTGGCCGAAGTGGCCGCGACGCGCGGCCGCTCGGTCGGGCCGGTCGAGGTCGTGGTCGGCAACGGCGCGCGCCGCAGCACGCTCGAGAGCGTGGGCAGCAACCTGCTGGAGGACCCGGCCATCGCCGGCCTCGCGCTCAACTTCCGGGACGTCAGCGAGCGCAAGGCGCTCGAGGAGCAGCTGCGCCAGCTCGCGTTCCACGACCCGCTGACGCTGCTGGCGAACCGGAGCCTGTTCCGCAACCGCGTGCAGCACGCGCTGACCCTGACCCAGCGATCGCATCAGCGCGTCGCCGTGATGTTCCTCGACCTCGACAATTTCAAGAACGTCAACGACTCGATGGGCCACGACGCCGGCGATCGCCTGTTGCAGGCGGCCGCCCAGCGCCTCGTGAAGTCGACGCGGCCGTCAGACACCGTCGCGCGGCTCGGCGGCGACGAGTTCGCGATCCTGCTCGAGGGGATTAACGAGGCCTCGGACGTCGAGCGCATCGCCGCGACCATCACCCGCTCGTTCGACGAGCCGCTGCAGCTCGACGGCAGCGACACCTACATTGCGGCCAGCATCGGCATCGCGTTCTCGCAGCCAGGAGACGACACCGAGCAACTGCTCCGGAACGCCGATATCGCGATGTACAACGCCAAGGCGGCCGGCAAGGCGCGCTTCGTGGTGTTCCAGCCGCGCATGCAGGAACAGCTCCGCGAGCGCCTGCGCCTCGAGGAAGACATCACGCGTGCGCTCGAGCAAGGCGAGTTCTTCCTCGAGTACCAGCCCGTCGTCGACCTCGACAAGCGTGAGCTGCTCGGCGTCGAGGCGCTCGTGCGCTGGAACCACCCCGAGCAGGGGCTCGTCATGCCGGGCGCGTTCATCGCGACTGCCGAAGAATCCGGCCAGATCGTCGATCTCGGCCGCTGGGTCCTCACCGAGGCCTGCCGCGCAATCAAGGCTTGGCGCGACGGAATCGTGGCGGGCGAAGGGCTGCGGGTCGCCGTCAACATCTCGGGGCGCCACCTGCAGTACGCGGATCTCGTGGGCGACGTGCGAAGCGCCCTCGAGTCCTCGGGCCTCGAGCCCGAGAACCTCGTGATCGAGCTCACCGAGAGCACGATCATGCACAACACCGAGGTGAATCTGGAGCGCTTCCGCGAGCTGAAGGCGCTCGGCGTCCGCCTCGCGATCGACGACTTCGGGATGGGCTACTCGTCGCTTTCCTACCTGCACCGCTTCCCGATCGACATCCTGAAGATCGACCGCTCGTTCGTCGGTCGGCTCACCGAGCAGGACGACGGCCCCGAGCTCGCTCGGGCGGTGGTCATGCTCGGCGAGACGCTGGGCCTCGAAACCGTCGCCGAAGGCGTCGAGCACGAGGAGCAGGTCGCAAAGCTGCTCGAGCTCGGCTGCGTCGCCGCGCAAGGATTCCTGTTCGCGCGCTCGGCTTCGCTCAAGGACGTGGCCGCGATGCCCTTCGCGTCGCGTCGCGCGGAGCTCCGGAGCTCGCAGGCGGCGCATGACCGCCTGACGGCCACGGGCCGGTTCAACGTGAGCCCAGCGCGGGCGCGCTCCGTCGCCTAGGGGACTGTCCCTTCGTCTCAATCCTTCTGCCAGGCAATCTCGCCACCGATCACGGTCATGACCGCTGCGGAGTGCGGGATGTCGGCCTCCGGGACCTTCATCCAGTCGGCCGAGAACACGCTGAAGTCCGCGAGCTTTCCAGGCTCGATGCTGCCGCGCTCTTTCTCTTCGAAGGCCGCGTACGCCGATCCGGAGGTCAGGAGAGCGAGTGCCTCCTCGCGCGTCAGGCGCTGGTCGAGGCCCCAGTCGGGACCCGCAAATCCCTCGAGCGTGCGCCGCGCGACTGCGGCGTAGAACTCGACGCGCGGGTCGCCCGCCTCGACGGGCGCGTCGGTACCGCCCGCAAGCCGCGCGCCGGCATTCAGCATCGATCGCCAGGCATAGGCGCCGGCGATGCGATCGGGCCCGAGGCGCGCCGGCGCGAAGAGCATGTCGCTGATCGCGTGTGAGGTCTGCATCGAGGCGATCACGCCGAGCTTCGCGAAGCGCGGCATGTCGGCCGCAGCGACGACCTGGGCATGCTCGATGCGGAAGCGCGGATCGGCGACGGGCCGCACCGCGGCCGGCACCGCCGCGAATGCCTTCTCGTACTGGTCGAGCACGACGCGGTTGCCGCGATCGCCGATCGCGTGCGTCTCGACCTGGATGCCGCGGCGCAGCGCCGCCGTCGAGATCCGCAGAATCTCCTCGGGCGGGGTGACGTAGAGGCCACGGCTGTCGGGCGCATCGCTGTAGGGCGCCTCGAGCGCCGCGCCGCGGCTGCCGAGCGCGCCGTCCATGAAGAGCTTGATGGCGCGCACGGTGAGCCGCGGGTCGCAGCTCTTGTAGCCTTGGCCGGTCGCGAGCAGCTTCTCCGCGTCCTCGCCCGGGCCACGGATTGCAACGTACACGCGGAGTTTCAGGCGCCCCGAGCCGTACAGCCGACACAGCTGCTCGACTTCGCGCCAGGTGGTGCCCGCGTACTGCATGCCGGTCCAGCCGAGTCGCACATAGGCGGCGGCGCCCGCCTCGAGATTGCGTGCCAGGGCCTCATCGGTCGTAGGCGACACGAGCTTCCAGACGAGGTCCATCGCGTTGTCGACGAGCATTCCCGTCGCATCGCCGCTTTTCGGATCGCGCAGGATCTGCCCGCCCGGCGGGTCGGGCGTCGCGCGCGTGATGCCGGCAGCTTCGAGCGCCTTCGAGTTGACGACGACAGCGTGCCCATCGACGCGTGAGAGCACGACCGGCCGGTCACTGACGACGGCGTCGATGTCCGCGCGCGACGGGAAGACGGCGGGCTTCCATTTCGATTCGATCCAGTTCGCGCCGACGATCCACGGCGATGAGTCCTTCGTAGCGCGCTCGGCGAGGCGGCGTTTCATCGCCTCGACGCTTTCAACGCCGGTGAGGTCGAAGCCGAGCTCGCGATCGCCGATGTCCGCGAGGTGCGCGTGCGAGTCCGTGAGGCCGGGCAGCATCGTCTTGCCCGCGAGATCCACGACCTTCGCGTCGTCCGGCAGCCGCAGGCGCGCACCCGCCTCGCCGCCGACGTAGGCGATGCGGCTGCCCACGACGAGCACGGCTTCGGCCGTGGGTTGCGCAGGATTTCCGGTGTAGATCGTGCCGCCGTGCAGCAGGAGCGCCGGCGGCGCTGCGGCCACGGCCAAGCTCCAGGAAACGGCCATGAACGCAGCGGTGCTGCCGGCGGCGATCATGCGTGCCATCAGGAGGTCGCCTTCTGGTTTTTCACGACGCTCGTCGCAAGCGCGATCATCGAGGAGATGTCGGAGAGGTTCGCCGGCACGACGAGCGTGCTCGAGGCCTCGTTCGCGAGGGTGCCGAACTGCTTGACGTACTCCTCGGCAATCCTTAGCTGCATCGCCTCGATGCCGCCGCGGCCTGCGAGCGCCTCGCCCACCTGCTTCAAACCCTCGGCCGTCGCCGTCGCAACGGCGAGGATCGCCGCCGCCTGGCCCTGGGCCTCGTTGATCTGCTGCTGCTTGTTCGCCTCGGACTCCTTGATCACACGCTGCTTCTCGCCCTCGGCCTGGTTGATCTTGGCGTCGCGCTCGCCCTCCGAAGCCAGGACCACCGCGCGCTTCTCGCGCTCCGCGCGCATCTGCTTTTCCATCGCGGAGAGCACGTCCTTCGGCGGGTTGATGTTCTTGATCTCGTAGCGCAGCACCTTCACGCCCCAGGGCGCCGAGGCCTTGTCGAGCTCGGAGACGACGTTCGCATTGATTGTGGCGCGCTCCTCGAAAGTGCGGTCGAGCTCGATCTTGCCGATCTCGCTCCGGAGCGTCGTCTGCGCAAGCTGGATGATGGCGAAGCGGTAGTTGGTGATGCCGTAGGAGGCCTTGCTCGCGTCGAGGACCTGCAGGTACAGCACGCCGTCGACGCCCACCTGCACGTTGTCGCGCGTGATGCAGACCTGCTCCGGGATGTCCATCGCCTCTTCCTTGAGGTTGTGCCGGTAGGCGACACGGTCGATGAACGGCACGAGGATGTGGAAGCCCGCCTGGATCGTCCGGTTGTAGCGTCCAAGCGTCTCGACGACGTAAGCGCTCTGCTGCGGTACGACGACGGCCGTCTTCGCCAGGACGATGAGGACGAGGATCGCGACCACGCCGACGACGTACATGGATCCCATGGTTGACTACTCCGCTCTGACGTGCAGGGTGAGGCCGCTGACTTCCGCGATGACCGCCTCGCGCCCGGCGTCGATCGCGCTGTCGCCGGTGTTGCGCGCGGTCCAGCTCGAACCGCGATATTCGACGCGGCCGCTCTGGCCGGGCTCGAGGCGGGCGGGCACCATGACCCGGTCCCCGACGGTCAGGCGCTCCTCGACGTGGCCGCTACGGTTGCGGACCATTTCATAAAGCCGGCGGCGAAAGGCCAGCATGGCGGCGATCGCGAGTGCGGAGAAAACGAGCCATTGCGCCCACTCGGGCAGCTCGACGCCAAAGAGGCCGAGGAGCCCCACGATCGCAGCTGATAGCCCGATGAAGACGAGGTAGAACTGCGCGTCGATGACGAACATTTCGACGCCGAGCAGGCCGATCCCGAGCACCATCCACGCCCACCAAGGCATCGGTCGACCTCCGCGCGCCGCGCGCGCCACCCCTCTCCGCCATGCACTTTAACCGATCCCAAAGTCACGTATTGCTGGCGGCCGGGCGCGGGCGCTAGCCTGCCGGGACCTTCGTGCCACCGCCGGAATTCGCTCATGAAATCCGCATTCCTCGCGTTCGCCCTGCTGCCAGTCGCCGTCCTTGCCGCCGACACCGGCTTGCCTCCGGCCCAGCAGGAGCTGTTCGACACCGAGCGCGCATTCGTGCGCCTCGCCGCGGAGAAAGGCTTCCGCGATTCGTTCTACACGTACTTCGCCGACGACGGCATCGCGTTCAATCCGCATCCTTTCCGCGTGCGGACGGCGCTCGCCGGCCAGCCGCCCTCGCCCGGGCCAATGGGCGCGACCTGGGCGCCGGTCTACGGCGATATCGCGCAGGCAGGCGACCTCGGCTGGGATACCGGACCGCTGGAGTTCGAGGGCAGGAACGGCGCGCCGCCCCGGCACGGCATGTTCTTCTCGGTCTGGAAGCGGCAGGAGGACGGTAACTTCAAGGTCGTGCTGGACATCGGCGGCAACACGCCTTCTGCGGTCGTGCCGATGAACGAGCCCGCGCACTCCTCCTGGCGCGCGGGCGCCGCTCCCGCCGCCAGCGCAAACGTGGCGTCCGCCAGGGAGCAGCTTCTCAGCGTCGAGCGCGCTTTCCTCTCGACCGCAGCGGCCGAAAGCCTCGGCCGTGCCTATGGCAGCCGACTCTCGGACGAGGCGCGCGTGCATCGACCCGATGCGATGCCGGTGGTCGGCGCCACGCTTGTCGAATGGAGCAACACCCAGAAGGCGCAGGCCCGCGGTGAACCACTTTTCGCCGACGTGTCAGCGTCGGGCGACCTCGGCTACACCTGGGGCAGCTATGAAAAGTCCGGCGAATCGCCGGAAGCGGGCTACTTCGCCCGCGTTTGGAAGAAGGACGCGCGCGGCGACTGGCGCATCGTGATGGACACGGTGAGTCCCGTGCCTGCCGGCGTGAAGCCGTTGACGGCAGAGTTGATGCACGCCGAGGAGCCCTACCTCGAGGGCCGCTGGGCCGAGGCGGAATCGGCCTACCGGCGCTACGTGGATTCCAACCCGGGGAACGCCTTCGCGTGGAATCGGCTTGGCACGAGCCAGGTCCAGCAAAAGAAATACGGCGAAGCGGTGAAGAGCCTCGAGCGCGCGATCGAGATTGGCGGCGGCGCCCCGGTCGACTACTACAACCTCGCCTGCGCGTATGCGCTCTCAGGCGCGCCCGACAAGGCGCTCGACAACGTCGAGCGCGCGATCGCCGCAGGATTCAAGCGGCGCGCGCAGTACGAGACGGACCCGGACCTCGCGTCCTTGCGCGAGCTGCCGCGGTTCAAAGCCCTGATGCAGCCGCTCCAGTAGCTCAGCGCATCACGTTGCAGGGCGGGTTCCAGACCGAGATCAGGTCGGAGCGCTCGGCGCGCCGGACTTCCTCGCGCACGTCCGAGTGCCGCACGTGGATATGAGTCACGCGGCTCTGCTTCATGCATTCGAGCGCGACCGGGTCCTCGAAGGGCTCGGAGAGGTCCTGCGTCTGGCCGATGAAGACCGGGAGGTAATGGCCCGCGCGCAGTTCGCGCGCGTAGATGAAATTCGCCGGCCCCGGCCCGAACACGGTGCCGAACATGTACGCGGTGTAGCGATATTTCTGCCCGGACTCGCCGGCCCAGAGGTGGATCCCCAGGTCGCTCATCAGGGCGCGCCGTGCTCGAGCTCGTCCACCGTGACGAACCGGGGGCGGATGTCCACGGGCACGCCGCCCAGCTTGTCGAGCACCGCCTCGACTTCGGGCCGCATCACCACGAGGCGTTCCAGCATCTTCTGGCCGGCCGCGTAGTCGCCGGTCGCCTCGAGCGTCAGGAGGTCGTGCGAGAGGCCCGCGACGCCCTTCTTCGATTTATCCAGATTCAGGCTGAACGTGCCATCGGCGTTCACCCGATAGGCGCCCGCGTCGAGCAGGTAGTTGACCTGCATGGCCATCCCGCGCGCATGCGCGTCGTCCATGCCGAAGCGCAGCGTGCGAAACGCGGAGGCGAGGAAGGTCGTGTACATGCGCCGCTCGCCGGCGCGATCGATCACGCCCTTGTCCATGAGCTGCTGCAGCGCCCACAGGCCGGTGATGTCCGCCTTGGCTTCTTCCACCGTGCTGTAGAGATCCTTCAGCGCCGGCCGCACCGCGCCGCCCGAGCCGCCCGCGCCGGTGTTGGTCGGACCGAGGCCGTGCATCAGCTCGTGCATGAGGATATGCGTAAAGAACGCCCCGAAGTCGACGTCAGGCTGGTCCTCTGTCGCCAGCGCGACCTTCGAGATCGGCACGAGCGTCTTCTCGAATTTTGCCTGCTGGTAGTTCTTCAGCATCATCCGCTTCGAGCCCATCTCGGCGACGATGCGCTCGTCGTTCGGCAGGTTGTAGGCGGCCGTCTGCACGCCGTGATTGCCGTCCCCGGCGGAGAAGAGGACGTTCACGACGCGGATTGGAGCGAGCCCGCCGAGCTTCTTGCGCCGGTAGGAGGAATCGATCGGCAGGCGGTCCTCCAGCCACTGCAGCTCGTTGCCGAAGCGCGCCAGCTTCGTGGATTCGGCGTCGTCACGCAGCGTGATGAAGGCTTCGAATGCCGCCTTGTAGTTGAACCAGCCGTCCTCGTAGACCTCGTAGGGGCCGATCGTCGGCTCGATCGCCGCGTCGAGCTTCATCCAGGCGACGTCACTCGCATAGTAGTCGTTGCTCGCGAAGGCATCCGCGCGGGAATCGAGGAAGGCCTTGAGCGTGGGATCCGCGGTCGCGGCGGACGCCTTTCGCAGCAGCGCCGCCATCGCGGCGAGCTCGCCCTGGTATTCGAGGCTGTACGGCACCGCAACGAACTTGCCGGCGGCGTCGCGCCGGATGGTCGTGAAGAATCCCGTCGCCGCCGACTTCGCCTCGCCCGCGAGGCCGCCGATCCAGGCCTCGACCTCCGCCTTGGTGGCGCCCGTCGGGTAGAAGTTCGCTGCCTCCGGCTTCTCCGGCGCGCCGGGGATGAACACCGCGTTGTCGTCGAGCTGCGACCAGGGGCCGCGGTTGATGAGGTAGTAATCGAGCCGCGCGCGGCCGAGCGGCGTCGTGTCCCCGATGAGCCGGAGCAGCGTCGCATCGTTGCCTGCCCACATCTGCCGCATGAAGAGCGCGTCCGTGATCCGCGCCGCCTGCACGAGGCTCGCGAGCGCGCTGCGCTCGCTCGGCGGGAGCTTCGAAAGGTCCACGCGGATGTCGACGGGCGCGAAGCGCGCGGTCATCTCGTTGAGCCGGGCGGTCTCGGGCGGCAGGCGCATGTCCTCGGCGGCCGCGAGGGCGGGAAGCAGCAGCAGGGCGGCAAGCAGGGTTCGCATCGGAGGCCTCCGGGGCGGCGATGGCGCTGACGCGCGAGAGTACACTAGTGCAAAGCGGTTAAGGATCGACCATGAACGACGCCCGTCCTGACAAGGCCCACGCGGTGGGCATCAATCACGTCGCCCTGGAGGTCGGAGACATCCGCGAGGCGCTCGACTTCTACGGGCGCTTTCTCTCGTTCACGGTCGAGGAAGTGACGGATGAGATGGCGATCGTCTATTTCGGCGACCAGTTCATCAATTTCATCCGCAATCCCGACCGCCGGCCCGACACGATGCGCCACTTCGGCATCGCGGTGGATGACAAGCCGCTGGTACGCCGGACGCTCGAGGCGATGGGCGTTCCCCTGCTCGACAGCCGCTTTCTCGACTTCCTCGACCCCTGGGGCAATCGCGTCGAGATCACGACCTATACCAACATCCAGTTCACGAAAGCCGACCACGTCCTGCGCGGCATGGGACTCGGCCATCTCGCCAAGTCGGACGAGGCGGTCGCGGAGCTGCGCGCGAAGGGCATGGGGCCCAGCTAGCCACGATGCACGCGGACTTCACTGGCCGCCGCCTGGGAGCGGCGACTCTCCTCCTCGCGCTCGCGATCGGCGCGTCTTGTACAGCGGCGATGCCTGCGCGGCACGGTCCCGGCTACAAGTACTACGTCGTCGGCAGCACGGCGGACGTCGTGCGCCCGACGCGCGGACTCTGGGTCGCCCAGGGCGGTGGTGACGACGTCGACGCGAACTACGCCCGCATGGGCGAGTTCGGTGGCGGCGGCGACTTCGTGGTACTGCGCGCCTCCGGCGAGGACGACTACAACGACTACATCTTCATGCTGTGCCACTGCGACTCGGTCGAGACGATCGTCTTCGACAAGGGCGCGGCGACCGCCGATCCCTTCGTCATGCGGACGATCCGTAACGCCGAGGCGCTCTTCATCGCGGGCGGCGACCAGTCGAACTACATCCGTTACTGGAAGGACACGCCGGTCGAAGACGCGATCAATTTCGTCGCGGCGAAGCCGGCGCCGATCGGCGGCACGAGCGCGGGCATGGCGGTTCTTGGCGAATTCGTCTACTCGGCGGAAGGCAAGGAGAGCCTGACTTCGATGGACGCACTTGCGAACCCCTACGTCGCCGACCTGACGCTTGCCCGTGGTTTCCTTGCGCTGCCCGGCCTCGAAAATGTCATCACCGACCAGCACCTGCAGGAGCGCGACCGCATCGGCCGCACCGTCGCCCTGCTCGCGCGTCTGCAGCAGGACGGCTGGTCGGAAAAGCCGCGCGCGATCGCGGCCGACCGCGAGACCTCCCTGCACATCGATCCCGCTGACGGCTCGGCCGAGGTCTTTGCGACCCCGGACCACCCGACGCCCTATGTCTATTTCATGGAGCCGGCCGGTCCACCGGTCCGCTGCGAGCCGGGGCAGCCCCTGACAAGCGCCGTGATTGCCGTGCAACGCCTGGGACCTGGCGAGCGCTTCAACCTCCGTACCTGGCGTGCAACCAGCGGTATTTCCTACGAGCTCCGCGCGGAGGCCGGCGTCCTACGGTCGTCGCGCGAAAGCAACTACTGAGCAAGTGGTGGTTGGCAAGCGGCCAACTCCTGTTATACGCTCGATCAACTACTTCGCCCCGTCTGGGTGACGTGGCGGTTGGGGGAGCACACATGATGGACCAAAAGACGCCGCTGGCTGCCGCCATTTTCGCGACGCTGTATCCGGCTGCCCAGGGACTTGCCCAGGAACAGCCGCCGGCAAAGCACGATCCGACACGCCTCGAGCCGGTGACCGTCACTGCGACTCGCAGAAGCGAGAACCTGCAGGACGTCGCGCAGAGTGTCACGGCGCTCTCGACGGAGTTCATCGAGAAGCAGGCCCTGACGAACATGTACGACCTGGTCGGCGCGCTGCCGTCGGTCAACTCCGTGAGTTACATCCCCGGCCAGAACACGATCGTCATGCGCGGCATCGCGACCGGTACCGGCGAATTCCGCATCGACAGCCTGGTCTCGGTCTACCTCGACGACCAGCCGATGACGGCCATCTCGCAGCAGCCGGACGTCCGGCTGGTCGACATCGAACGCATCGAGGCACTGCCCGGCCCGCAGGGCACGCTGTTCGGCTCGAGCTCGGAGGCGGGAACACTCCACTACGTCACCAACAAGCCGAACGTGGCCGGCTACTCGAGCGAGTTCGCGGCCGAGATCGGCACGACCAAAGGCGGTGACCCCAGTTACGACGTGAGTGGTTGGGTGAACATTCCGCTTTCCGACAATTTCGCGATGCGCGCTGTGGGTTTCTGGTCGGAAGAAGGCGGCTATGTCGACAACGTCCTCGGCACCGACCTGATGGGATTCAAGACGAATGCGGACGTTGCCGAGAATAACCAGAACGTCTATCGCACGACGGGCGGCCGCCTCTCGGGCCTGTGGACCATCAACCCGAACTGGAACCTCCTGCTCACCGGCATCTACCAGCGCGGCGACACGTCGGGCACCTGGGAAACCGATCCGTTCCTCGGCAACAACAAGGTCACCCGCTTCTACGACGAGTGGCGTGACGACGAGTGGTACACGACGGCCGCGACGCTCAAGGGCGACCTCGGCTTTGCCGAGCTTTCGCTGACCGCGTCCTACTTCAGCCGCAGGATGGATTACCAGTGGGACAACACCAACTACTCGCAGTACAAGACCGTGTACTGGACCTCAGGCTCGTATCCCGCGTATTACGCCCTGTACGACACGGGAGCGCTCCACTCCACGACGCCTAACTTTCAGAAGCAGAACCGCTACTCGTACGAAGCTCGCCTCACATCGCAGAGTGACAGCAAGTTGAAATGGATGGCGGGCGCCTTCTTTGAGGACGTGTATGACTGGTGGCAGTACGGCGCCCTCACGCCGGGCCTGGAGAATACAGTCGCCTGGGAAGAGGCGAACCGGCAAGCCTGTGATGTCATCAACGATCCGGCCCTCGCGGCCTGCCCGCTCGCGCCGACTGACTGGTACTACTTCAACAAGTACCACAACGACGTCCAGCAGCTCGCCTTCTTCGGCGAGATGACCTACAACCTGACCGACAATTGGTCGGTCACCGGTGGCGCGCGCTGGTTCCAGTACGACCGCAATTCGTTCGACCAGTACCAGGTACCGAGGGGTCTTCCCGTCAGCAGCGACCCGGAGGCAAACGGTCTGATCACCAAGAGCACCGACAGCGACACGACCTTCAAGTTTGCGACCGAATACCACTTCAATCCGGACGTGATGGTCTATGCCCTTTATAGCGAGGGATTCCGGCTCGGCGGCAAGAATGCGCAGCGCGCGGTCGATACCGGGCTGATACCTGCGACATACGGTCCTGACTATCTCAGCAATTACGAAGCCGGCATCAAGAGCGAATGGCTGGACCACCGGCTGCTGCTCAACCTGTCGGGCTTCCTGATGAAATGGGACGACATCCAGCAACGCATAACCAGCACCAGCCTCAGCGATTCGGGTGCGTTCTGGATCGAAGGCAACTTCAACGCAGGCGATGCCGAGCAGAAGGGCGTCGAGTTCAACGGCCAGTGGCTGGCGACGGAACGGCTCAACCTGCAGTGGAGCGTGTTTCTCGCGAGCCCCGAATTCACCAAAGACGTCCCCAACCCGAATTCGTCCTCGGGCACGCTCCTCACCGGCAAGGGCTGGACGATGCCGATTTCTCCGAAGGAAAAGTACTGGGCTTCGATCGAATACACGTTCCCTCGCTTCGTGGCGACGGGCGATCTCTGGACGTCGTTCTCGTATAGCCACCAGGGCAAAGTCTGGGACAGCCTGACCGCGATCAGGAACCACAACAGCGATGACCCGGAGGATGTCGCAGACTCGCTGGATTTCCTCATCCCCGAGTTGAGATACGCTACCTTCCAGGTCGGCTTTACGAGCGACACCGGCTGGAGCAGCGCGCTGGTCGTCCGGAATGTCTTTGACGAGGACGGCTACAGCTACCTGAGCAGCACCTCATATGGGGATATATTTGGCGACCCGCGCTTCCACCACATCCGGAACCTGCAGCGGCCGTTGAGTTACTACCTCAACTTCACCAAGAAATGGTGACGGCGCCCGCTTGACGCGCGCCTGAGTCTTGAAGCTCGTCGCGACCTCGGTGGTCCGCGGCAGCCACCAGGGCGAAAGCCACGGTGGCGTCTACCTGATCGATCTCGAGGCGCGCGAGATCCGGCAGTCGCTTGACTGGAATACCGCGAACATCGACTGGCAGGGCCGGGGCTGGGATCGTGGCCTGCGCGGCATCGCATTCGATGGGGAGACTGTCTACGTCGCGGCCAGCGACGAGCTGTTCGCCTACTCGCCAGACTTCCGCCCGGTGGGCTCCTGGCGCAACGCCTATCTCAAGCATTGCCATGAGATCGCGGTCTGGGAGCGGCGGCTGTTTCTGGCTTCCACCGGCTTCGACACGATCCTCGGCTTCGACCTCGATGCAAAAGCATTTTCTTGGGCGATGCACGTCGTCAGGCAGCAGTACCGCTATGTCGCCCGCGCCTTCGACCCGCGCAAGGACGACGGCCCGCTCATGCTCAACAAGCTGCACCTCAACAACGTGCACTGCACGCGGGGCGGGATGTATCTCTCAGGCATGCGTACCGGCGGAATGCTGCTGTTCAACGGCCGCGAAGTTCAGATGGCGGTGGAGCTGCCTTCCGGCAGTCACAATGCGCGACCGTTCCGCGACGGCGTGCTGTTCAACGACACCGAAGCAAACCTCCTGCGCTACGCGGGCCGCGGTGACGGCAGCGAGGACCGCGCGATGAAGGTGCCGGACTATGCGACCGAGGCGCTGCTGAACCGCGACATGGACCAGAGCGGCCTCGCGCGCCAGGGATTCGCGCGCGGGCTCGCCGTGCTCGCGGATGGCCTGGTGGCGGGCGGCTCTTCACCCTCCACCGTGTCGGTCTATGACCTGCCGCGCAACGAACGGGTTCTGTCGGTCAATCTCACGATGGACGTCCGCAACGCCATTCACGGCCTCGAAGTCTGGCCCTACTGAAGCCCTGCGTCCCGAACGCTGACCGGAAGCTCCGCAATCACGTCGGCGAGCTCCTCCTGCCAGGGGCCGAGGTGCCGCCCGTAACGGCGCCAGGTGCCGAGAGCGCGCGTGTAGAGCGGCTGGCGCACCTGCTCGGAGCTCGCGGTCTTGACCGCCCGCTCGGTCTCGTGGAAGCGCAGACAGGCCTCCTCGAACGGCAGCCCGCAGTGCGCAAGGATGCGCCGCACCTGCTTTTCGAGGTCACCTACCGTCTCCTCGTAATGCACATCGAGCACTTTGCCGGGCAGCACGCGGTGCCAATGCTTTATCGTCTCGTAGTACTGCCGGTAGTACAGCGCGAGCTCCTGCACGTCATAGGTAAAGTTCTGCCCCTTCCCGAAGAGCTGCTTGTAGCTGCCGAGCAGGCTGTCGAGCGGATGGCGTCGGGCGTTGATGATTTTCGCGTTCGGCAGTATCAGGTGCACGAAACCGACGTGGGAGAAGTTGTTCGGCAGCTTGTCCGTGAATCGCGGCTTGCCGGTCGTGCGATAGATCTGCGTCTCTTCGATGTATTGCTGTCCGAAGCTGCGGAAGTCGCGCCCCCGCAGCTCGCGCACGGCTCCGGGATACTCACGGTTCTCGCGGCGATAGAAGCCGGTCGAGACCGCGATCTTGCCCAGCGTCGGCAGCTCGAGGGTCCCTTCAACCTGGCTATGGCTCGAGAGAATCTGTTCGATCAGCGTCGAGCCAGAGCGCGGCAGTCCGACGATGAAGATCGGCGCATCCGACTCGAAGCCCTCGCCGGCATGCTGTTCGAGGAATTCGCGGCTGAAAACCTCGGCGATCTCCTCGTGGCGCGACTCGAATCCCACCGGATCATAGGACACGAGCGGCCGCTGGCGTTTGTTGCCCGTGTCGTAGTACTCCCAGGCGCGGTCGTAGTCACCCGCATCTTCGTAGGCCTTGCCGAGCGCGAACCGGAAGTGAACATTCGCGCTCTCGCTGAGATCATCGCGCTTGAGCTGCTCTTCCATCGCTTCCACTTCGGCGGCCTCGAAACGGAACACCTTGAGATTTGCCATGCTCCAGTACGCCTCGCCGAAGTCCGGCTTCAGCGCGACGGCCGCGCGGTACTCGCGCAGCGCCTCCGCCTGCCTGCCAAGGGTCTTCAGCTCGTGCGCGTAGCTCATGTGAGTGCCGGGCAGGTTCGGATGCAGCTCGACCGACCGTGCATAAGCTTCTGCGCCCTTCTCGACGCTACCGATCCTGGCGTAAGCCGCCCCGAGTCCCGACCACCCGCCGACATTGTCCGGCTCAAGCTCGACGACGCGCAGGTAGCACGGAATCGCCTCCTCCGGGCGGTCGGTTTCGTGCAGGAGGGCGCCGAGCATCGCCCAGGCGGAGACATGCGCAGGGGAGAGCTCGATCACCCGTCGCAGCATCGCTTCGACGTCGGAATTGCGCTGCTCATCGCCCCAATGCGCCCGCGCGAGCGCATGCAGGGCATCCACATGGTCCGGGCGGGCCCGTAGAATCCCGCGCAATGTCTTGATCGCCTCGGCCTTGCGGCCCGCGTTCAGGTGATCGAGGGCAATCGCAACCTGGGCGCGGGCCGGGTCCTGCTCGAACCAGCCCTCGAATGCCTTGTCCGCTTCCGGACCGCGGCCGAGCTCCGCCAGTGCCTCACCCAGCTTCTTGCGCGCCAACGGCAGGCGCGGGTCGAGTTTCAGCGCCGCCTCGAAGCTCGCGACCGCATCCTCGAATCGCCCCTGCATCGCGAGCACGCCGCCGAGGTCCTCGAGCAGCGGAGGGAAATCTCGGCGGCTGGCGAGCGCACGGCGCAAAATTGCCTCGGCATCCGCGGGCCGCGACTGCAGCGCGAGGGCCCGGCCCAGCAATCTCAGGTGGTCGAAGGAGTCCGGTTCCCGCGTGAGCCGCCCGCGCAGGATTCCTTCCGCGCGCACGGGGTCGCCCGCGGCGAGCGCGGCCAGCGCCGCCTGGATATCCGGGTCGCGCGTTACTTCAGGTATTTGTCGAACCACGCGACGACGCGCTCGAGATAGTCGCGCTCGAACTCGGGCGGCCAGCCGCCATGGTGGACGCCGGGATAGACGACGAGCTCGGTCGCAATGCCGCGCTCGCGCAGCGACTGGTAGAAGAGCTCGGCGTTCAGCAGCGGCACGTTCCAGTCCTCGCGCCCGCCGAGGAAGATCGTCGGCGTGGTCACCTGCCCCGCCTTGAGCAGCGGCGAGAGCCGGTCGTACTTCTCGCGGTTCTCCCAGGGCGGCCCCAGCTCCCAGTTGTACCACTTCTGGTAAATGTCATGGCCGTAGTTGGCGGCGATGAAGCTGTGACCCGCGCCGGTCGCCGCAGCCTTGAACCGGCCGGTGCGCGTGATCACCGTGTTCGTCATGTAGCCGCCGTACGAATAGCCGGTCACTGCGAGCCGCTCCGGGTCCGCGTAGCCCTGCGCGATGACGTAGTCGACGGCGGCGATCAGGTCGTCGTAGTCGGTGATGCCCCAGGTCTGGTAAATCGCGCGCACGAAGTCCTGGCCGCGGCCGGTGGAACCGCGCGGGTTCGGCTCGACGACGACATAGCCCTTCGTCGCGAAGTACTGGGGCTTGAAGTCGAAGCCCCACGCAAACTGGCCGACGGGTCCGCCGTGGATGTGCAGGATCGTCGGATAGCGGCGGCCGGCGACGAAGCCCGGCGGCTTCGTCACGAAGGCCTGGACTTCGGTGCCATCGGGACTCTTGAAGGACACCGACTCCTTGCTGCCGACCGCGACCGAGTCGATGAACGCCTGGTTGACGCTGGTGAGCCGCGTCAAGCGGCGCTTCGCGATCGCATAGACTTCCGCGCCGCGGTTTCCGGCCTCGACGCGCGCGGCGATGGCGCCGTTCTTGCCGAGGTCGAAGCCGGCGATGCTCTGCTCGCCCTCGGCCACCGGCTCGATGCGCCCGTCGCTCGCGCGCACGCGCGCAAGCCGCGTTCCGCCGAGGTTCTCGTAAGCGAAATAGATCCACTGGCCGTCCGCCGAGAAGCGGAACTGATTGACCCAGCGGTCGAGCGGCGCCGTGAGTACGCGCGCCTCGCCGCCGGCCGCGGGCAATACTGCGACCTGCGGGCTCCCGTAAACGCCGTCGTCGGCGACCAGGAAGGCGATCGTCTTGCCGTCCGGGCTGAAGGCCGGAGCTCCCTTCACTCGATCGTCGTTCGTGAGGCGTTGGAGCGTCTTGCCCTGGTCGGTGTTGTCCGCGGCGACGAGCCAGAGGTCCGTCTTGTAGCTCGCGTCGGGGTCCGCCTCGCGGTTGCTCACGAAGACGAGCTGCCGGCCGTCGGGCGACCAGCTCGCCTCGGACTCGGCGAATGCGCCTGCAGTCAGTTGCCTGAGCTTCCCGGTCGCGAGGTCGAGCACGCAGAGGTGCTCCGCGCGGTCACCGGTCAGGTAACCCTCGCCGGCGTCTTCCTTCATCTGCATGCGCGTGACGACCCAGGGCTTGCGTGCCGGCGCCTGGCCGCCGGCCGCGCCCCCGACCGGCGCCTTCGCCGGCTCGGCCAGGTCGCTCGCGGAAATTTGCAGGAGCAGGCGCGACTCGTCGGGTGAGAAGTCAACGCTGTTGACGCCCTTGGCGAATGTCGTCACCTGCATCGCCTCGCCGAACCCGTCGAGCGGGAGACTCCAGACCTGCTTCGACCCTGACCGGTCGGACAGGAAATAGAGCGCCTTTCCGTCTTTCGACCAGTAGGGATCCGAGGCGCTCGAGCCGGCCGCAGTGACCGCGCGCGGCGCGCCGCCGGCGACCGGCACGACGTAGACCTGTTTCCTGAGCACATAGGCGACCAGCCGGCCATCGCGCGACAGCCGGATGCCGGCGGGATTCTGGACCGCCTCGCTGTCCTCGAGCGTAAGCGCCCGCGGCGCAGTCGCCGGCTCCGCCGCCGACGCGAGGGCGGCCTGCAGCAGCCACGCGGTGGCGGCGATGCTAGCGAGTCGCCTCACGTCCCGGGCCGCTTCACGGCGCGCCCGGGATGCGCCCCGCTCGCCTTGCTGCCGTCCCAAACCGCGACGCCGTTGACCCAGACTCCCGAGATCCCGATCGAGAGCGCCTTCGGGTCCTGCCAGGTCGAGCGGTCGGCGACCGTCGCCGGATCGAAAAGCACGAGATCGGCGAACGCGCCCGCGCGGATCACGCCGCGGTCGGCGATGCCGACGTTCGCGGCCGAGAGCCCGGTCATCTTGTGCACCGCCTGCTCGAGCGAGAGGAGCTTCTTCTCGCGCACATAAACGCGCAGCACCTTGGTAAAGGCGCCGCGGCCGCGCGGGTGCAGGCTGTCGAGCGAGCCGTCGGAGCAGATCGCTGCGTAAGGCCAGACGATGAGCGCCGCGACATCTTCCTCGGTCATGCCCTGCCCGATGATCGACTGTTCATCGCCCTCGTGGCTCGACCGCGCGATGAGGTCCATGAGGGTGGCTGCCGGGTCCATGCCCTTTTGCTTCGCGATTTCGGCGAGCGTCTTGCCGACGAGCGCGGGCTCGGGGCTGTACTGCGAGAGGATGATGCCCTCGGGCGGCGAGACGTGGTCGAGCGCGAACTGCGCGCTCTCGCGATTGGTGAAGTCACGCTTGGGGAAGAGCACGGTCAGGTCGGAATGCCACGCTTCGTAAGGGTAGATGTCGCCGGTCACCTCGATTCCCTCGGCGCGGGCCTTGTCGAGGATGCCGAGGAAGCGCGCCGATTGGCCCCACCAGTCCTTCATGGCGAGTTTCATGTGCGTGACCTCGACCGGAATCTTCGCCTCGCGGCCGATGTTGACGATCTCGTCGAGCGCCTCCCAGAAATAGCGGTCTTCGCTGCGGATGTGGCTGATGTAACGGCCGTTGTACTGCTTCGCAACTTTCGCGAGCTCGACGACCTCCTCGGGCGCGGAGTAAATGCCCGGGTCGTACTCGAGCCCGGTGGCGAGCCCGAGTGCGCCCGACTTCATGCCCTCTGCCACGCCCTGACGCATCTTCTCGATCTCTTCCGGCGTTGCGTGACGGCGGAAGTCGTCCTTGCCCATCGCGTCGCTGCGCAGGTTCCCGTGCCCGACGAAGCTCGCGACGTTGATGGCGACGGGCGTCTTCTGCATGCGCTCGAATAGGTCGCGCACCGGATAGGTCATCGAGCCGTCCTGGCCGACAACGATCGTCGTCACGCCTTGGCTCACGACGGGCTCCGCTCCCTGCATCTCGAAGAGGCCCTCGTCGTGATGGCTGTGCACGTCGATGAACCCGGGCGCGAGCACGAGGCCTTTGGCATCGACCACCGCCTCGCCGCGCTTCGGCTCGAGGTTCCCGACTTCCGCGATGCGGTCGCCGTCGATGCGAACGGCGCCCGGGCGCGCCGGGCTCCCGGTGCCGTCGACGATCGACGCATTGACGATGAGCGTCGTCGAAACTTTTTCTTGAGTACAGGCAGCAATGCCGACAACGAGCGCCGCGGCGAGCGCGGCGCAAGCAAACCTGGAATGGATCACTCGGAAGACTCCTTCACCCGATGGAATGGAATGCCGCGAAGCCCAGAGGACCAGTAGATGAAGCTGCCGGCGTCCTGGCCCATCGCAGTAAACTTGAGGGTCAAACCGCCGCCGTCCGTGACGAATTCGCCCGCCTTCCCCGGCGCGAGTCGCTCGCCAGCGGCGCAGGTCTCGAGGTAGAGCTGGCCGCCCCGTTCGTCGAGGAGACAGCGCGCGTCGGCCTCCTCGCTGTAGTAGGCGCCGGCAAAGCGCGAAAGCTCGCCGGGTTGCCACTCCGCGGCAACCGACGTCGGTTCGGTTTCCTCTTCGTCCTCGTCGGGCTCGGGCGGTCCCAGCTTGTCCTTGAGGAAGATTTCGGCCACCTTGGTCGCGAGCGATCCCGTGTTCGCGTCCTCGCGGTTGCACAGGACGATGACCGAGAGATGCTCGCTCGGCACACGCGAGATGTTGGAGCGGTAGCCCACCCACGAGCCGCCGTGCGTCACCCAGCGCAGTCCTCGCCATTCATGGACCCTCAGGCCCGCCGCGTAGTCAATCGCCTTGCCCGAGTTGAGCACGCCGACTTCCTGCATGCGGTCGATGAGCGTACGGCCGCCGAGCTTCGCCGTGTAGAAGTTCTCGTCCCAGAGCGCGAGGTCGTACAGGTCGCTGTGCACCTGGCCGTCGCCGACTTGCTCCCAGCCCGTCTCGTAGATGCGAAAACGCGAGCCAGACTTCGCGTAGCCGCGCGCGAGCGCGGGGATCGCGGTCGGATAGCTGTCCACGATGCTCGTGTTCCGCATGCCGAGCGGCTCGAAGATGCGCTTTCGCGAAAACCCGGCAAGCGATTCGCCGGAGACGCGCGCGATGACGACGCCGAGCAGGAAGAAGCCCGTGTTGCTGTATTCGTACTCGACGCCCGGCGCCGCGTTCGGCGCGGTCTGCCGCGCGAGCGAGCGGAACGCCTCGTCGATCGTCGAGCCGTCTGGGTCGCCGCGCCCTTTCATGTAGAGCATCTCGATGTAATCGCGCAGGCCGCCGGTATGGTGCAGCAGGTGGCGGAGTGTCACGCCCTGCGCGCTCTTTGCGAGCTCGGGCAGGTACTTCACGATGGGATCGTCGAGCTTCAGCTTTCCGTCCTGCTCGAGCAAGAGCAGCGCGAAGGCGGTGAACTGCTTGGAGACCGACGCCAGGTTGATGATCGATTGCGGATCGAGCGGCTTGCCCTTCTCGAGATCGGCGAGCCCGAAAGCGAGCGCGTGGGCCAGCGTCCCGCCCTGCGCTACGCCAACCGTGCAACCGGGCTCGCCGGGCTTCACGAACTCCGTCATCACGCCGGCGATGGCGCGGTCCGAGTCATCCTCCGCGGCGAACGCCGCGAGCGTCGGAAGCGAGAGCACGGCAGCGGCGAGACCGCGGGCGAAGTG
>Ga0111538_10003244_pt1 | contig 22811 bp, 16 predicted proteins | sample SoiMethybrSBSTD1_FD_79669 | JGI IMG/M metagenome (GOLD analysis project Ga0111538, IMG submission 79669) | Bulk soil microbial communities from a Populus tree surrounding site in Tennessee, USA - Soil MetaG P. TD hybrid SBSTD1 (version 2)... | ecosystem: Environmental > Terrestrial > Soil >...
AGGGCAAGCATGAATGTCACGGTTCGCATGGCGCGGTAGCTTACCAAAATGCCGCGTTGGGGCCGCGGTTTTGATGTTGATGGGATACCATCTATCCAATGGTCCCGTTGCAGGTCCTGGTCGCGGACGATGAGGCCGTGTCACGCACGGTTGTCGGCGCGATGCTCAAGAAGGCGGGTTATCCAGTAATTTACGCGACCGATGGCGAGCAGGCGTTTCGCACGCTCGACAGCGAGGCCCCGCCGGCGCTGGCACTGCTCGACTGGGAGATGCCCGGATTGCAGGGGCCGGAAGTCGTCCAGCGCATCCGTAAAAAAGAAGTACAGACGCCGACCTACGTGATCCTGCTGACCTCGCGCGATTCATCCGCCGACATCGTCCAAGGGCTTCGCGCCGGCGCTGATGATTACGTGACCAAGCCGGCCAACGAGGACGAGCTGATCGCGCGCGTCAGCGTGGGTGCTCGCGTCGTCGAGCTGCAGGCGGCGCTCGCCGAGCGCGTGCGCAGTCTCGAAGAGGCGCTGGCCAACGTCAAGGCGTTGCAGACCCTGCTGCCGATGTGCGCGTACTGCAAGTCGATCCGCAACGATCAGAACTACTGGGAGAAGGTCGAGACGTATTTCACGCAGCACTCGAACGTCTCGTTCACGCACAGCTACTGCCCGAACTGCTATGAGCGTTTCGTGCGCCCGGAGCTGGAGGCGCTGGAGGACGCGCGCGCGGCGCAGGAAAAGCTGCGGCGGGGGTGATGGACAACGCGCCGGTTCTCGATGAGGCGGTGACCAGCGCATTACGCGCGCTGACATCGCCCGGCGAGCCCGACGTCCTCGCGGAGGTGCTCAACCTCTTCCTCACCGAGGTGCCGCCCCGCCTGGCACGCCTCCGAAACGCCTGGGCGGCAGGGAACATCGAAGAGGTACATCGCGCGGCGCACTCGCTGAAGGGCAGCGCGGGCAATATCGGCGCGCGGCGCCTGCATGGCGTTTGCGCCGAGCTCGACGCGAAAGCGAAGTCGGGCGATCTCGCCGGCGCCGCTGCACTTGTTGACGCGGTGGGCGTGGAATTTGGTAAGGTCGAATCGGCGATCCGCCGTCTGCTGGCAGCAGGCTGATCCAACCGTTCAGAGGAGTATGACGACATGATCGTGCAGCGTTATCCGGAACCGTTCATCGCGCCGATGCGCGCCGAGCTCTCGCGCCTCGGATTCGAGGACCTCAAGACGCCTGACGCCGTCGACGCGGCAGTCAAGCAGCCTGGGACAACGATGATCGTGGTGAATTCGGTGTGTGGATGCGCCGCCGGCAAGGCGCGCCCCGGCATCGCGCTCGCGCTCGGCAAGGGCAAGCGGCCGGACCACCTGGGCACGGTGTTCGCGGGCGCCGATGTGGAAGCCACGCAGACCGCGCGCGATCACTTCGCGCCGTATCCGCCGTCGTCTCCGTCGATCGCGATCATGAAGGACGGCAAGCTCGTTTACATGATGGAACGGCGCGACATTGAAGGGCGCTCAGCCGACATGATCGCGGCCGAACTGCAGAAAGCATTCGAGACGCACTGCTAGTCAGAAAAAACATACACAGAAACACGGAATCACGGAAGCACGGAAGACTTTTGGGGAAAACCAAAAGAGTTTCCGTGCTTCTGTGTTTCTGTGCTTCCGTGTGACGTTTTTAGCCTCCGCGAGTATGCATCTCCAAGTGCGGATCTCTCTTTAAGGCCTTTAATGGAATCAGCGGAGATCGCTCACGAATATCGAGGCGATTTTCCGCGCCGCGATCCGTTCGCGCGTGCCAGACGCTGGTGATCAAGTCGCGCAGTGCCTCGTCACTTACGCCGCCGCGCAGCGGCCCGCGCAAGTCGACGCCGCGCGCCGCGTAGAGACACAAGTACCAAACGCCATCCGCGGTCAGCCGGCTGCGATCGCACGAGCGGCAGAATGGCTCCGTCGTGGACGCAATGATGCCGAACACCGTGCCGTCGGGCAGGCGATAGCGATCCGCCGGTGCGGATCCGCCTTCGCCTAAAGGCTCCGCCGCACCGTAGTGCGCGGCAATCGTCTTCAGCATCTCGTCGCGCGACACAACCTGCGACATCGACCAATTCGTCGCGCCGCCGACGTCCATGTATTCGATGAAGCGCACTTCCGCGCCGCGCGCCTTGGCAAACTCGATCAACGGAATGATCTCGTCGTCGTTGACACCGCGGATGATCACCGAGTCGAGCTTGAATCCCGGAAACGGATCTACGGCCGCGTCGATGCCGGCCAGCACGCGCGGCAGCTCGTCGAAGCGCGCCAGCTTCACGAAGCGATCACGCTGCAGCGTATCGAGGCTGATGGTGAGCCGATGCAGGCCCGCCCGCTTCAAGTCGTGGACCGCCGGCGCCAGCAGTACCGCGTTGGTGGTCATCGCGAGATCGCGAATCCTGTCTTTTCGCGAGAGCCGCTCGATCAGTGAGGGCAGGTCGCGCCGCAGCAGCGGCTCACCGCCCGTGAGGCGCACTTTGTCCACACCGAGATACAGGAACTGATCGACCAGCCGCTCGATCTCTTCGAACTGGAGAATGTCTTCGCGCGGCAGCCAGATGTAGTCCGCTTCCGGCATGCAGTACTGGCAGCGGAGGTTGCAGCGATCGGTGACCGAAAGCCGCAGGTTGGCCAGCGGCCGCTGGTGCGCGTCGAGAACTGGCACTATGCGTCGATCATACCGTGAGATAGATGCGCCGGCGGTGCAGGACCGCGAGCAAGGCGAACAGTAGGGCCAGGTTTGCAAACGCGTAAAGCAGGGACGCGTTGTAGGGCGACGCCAGCGGGAGAAAGACAGACATATAGATCCAGCCGCCCAGCGACAGCGTTGGGTCGGGCCACTTCAGGTAAATCAGCGTCTTCGCCAGCAGCCCCGACAAGACAAACAACAGGATCGCGTTGCGGCCGAGCGCGACGAAGGGGTCGGTGATCCGCGTCATCAAGGACGATTCGCCCACGTCGCACAGCCAGTAACAAATCGCCAGGCATGCGGCCGCGAGGCCCGCCGTAAACAACACGTACGAGCTCGTCCAGAGATTCTTGTTGATGGGCAGCCACATGCTCGCGAACAGCCCGAGCAGCACGCCCACGAGGCCCCACATCAGCAACCTGCGAACGATCGCTCGTGGCGACGCCGTCTCCGCGATGAACCAGCCCGCGATCAGTCCGATCATCGTCGTGGCCACGGCCGGCACCGTGCTGAGCAACCCTTCAGGATCCCATCGCCCGCCTCGCCAGAGGTGCGCGCCAAAGACGCTGCGATCGATCCACGCGCCGATGTTGCCCTCGGGCGAAAGATCGCCGGCGTATCCTCCGGGAAAGGGCACCGCCGCGAGCAGGATCCAAAAGAGCGACAGCAGCACCACCACGGTCGTTCGCACGATTCGGCGGCGCGACGGATGCGCCGCGACCGCGCGCGCGAGCAGCGCCGTCGGCACGTAGCACCACGCGATGCGGGCGAGCACGCCCGTGACGCGAACCGTGGAGAGGTTGAAGAAGGGAAAGGCGGCGAGGAACAGTCCGAGTCCCCAGATGATCGCGCCTCGCCTCAAGATCGTCGCGACCGTCGTCTGCCGGGTGCCGAGTCCGATCGACGTGCCGACGATGAACAGGAAGAACGGGAAGATGAGATCGGTCGGCGTCCAGCCGTCCCATTCGGCGTGGAGCAGAGGCCAGTAGACAGTGCTCCAGTCACCGGGGTTGTTGACGATCACCATGCCGGCGACGGTGAGCCCGCGAAAGACATCCAGCGACCTGAGTCGGGTCATTTCTGCTGCTTCAGACGCTCCAGCAGTTCCCCCAGCCGCTTGATTTCCTCGCCGTACTTCGCCCAATCGCCGGCGCGCTGCGCTTCGATTGCGCGTTGGTAGGCATCACGCGCGTCGGCCGCGACGCGTTCCCACGACGGCGATGACGGAGCCGCGGCGCCGGCCGCCGGCGTGGCGCCCGTGGTCTCCGGCTTCGCTGGTTGCGTACGATCGGCCTGGCCAAAGAGCCGCGCCAGTGCCAGATCGAGCGTCGGCTCCATGACGATGCGGTTCTGATAGGCGACGATCACGCGCGTCAGCTCCGGGATGCGTCCGGTCTGCGCGCGCAAATACAGCGGCCGCACGTAAATCAGCGAGCCCTCGATCGGAATCACCATCAGCGTGCCCTGGATCACCTGCGAGCCCTGCTGGTTCCATAACGTGATCTGCGGCGAGATGACTTGATCCTGGTTGATGCGCGCCACCACCTGCTGCGGACCGAACACGAGCGTCTGCTTCGGAAACTGAAAGACCTGCAGCTTGCCGTAGTGTTCGCCGTCGCTGCGCGCCACCATCCACGAGGCGAGGTTGTCGCGCCGCCGCGGCGTGAACGGCAGCATCTGGATGAACTCCGCGTCGCGCTCGCCCGGCAGCTTCATCATCGTGTAGTACGGCGCCATGCGCTGGCTCTCGCCGCTGCTGTCGACGGCGGGCGCCTCCCATTGATCTTCCTTGTTGTAGAAGACCGCCGGATTGGTCATGTGGTACGTCGCGAACACGGACGATTGAATCGCGAAGATGCCTTCCGGATAGCGCACGTGACGACGCAGGTCCGCGGGCATCTCGCTCAGTGGCTTCAGCAAGGTCGGAAAGATTTTGGCCAGCGTCTGCACGAGTGGGTCGGCGGTCTCGGCCGAATAAAACGTGACCGATCCCTGATACGCGTCGATCACGACCTTGACGGAGTTGCGGATGTAATTCACGCCGGCCGCCGCGGTCGAGTACGGATAACGGCTGGTCGTCGTGTAGGCGTCCTGGATCCAGAAGATGCACCCGTCGCTGACGACCGGATACGGATCGTCGTCGAGCACGAGGAAGGGCGCGATTTTCGAGACCCGCCTGCGAATCTGCCGATCGAACATGAAGCGGCTCTCGCTGGTGATGCCGGTGTTCAGCAGGATCTGGTAATCGCGGAAGCGCGCCGCGAACAGGAGCTTTCTCCAGAACGATCCGAGCTGCACGCCTCCGGTGCCCGCGTATTGCGAGAAGGCGTTGTCCTCGCCCTTGGGATAGTCGAACTCCGGCGCGCCCGTGCGGACGATCACGTAGTCGTTGGCGAGCTCTCCAAAATAGATGCTCGGCTCGGTGATTTGCAGATCGACCGTCGTCACCGGCGGCAGATCGCGCACGAAGAGGACGGGAAAACCGTCGCTCGTCACCTGGTTGACCGGGCCGAGCGTCAGGCCATGGCCATGCGTGAAGACGAGCCGCTCGTTGACCCAGGTGCGCGTCTGCAGCGCCGCCGAATTCATCTCGCGTGCCGAGAGCATCACCTGCCGGTTCTGCCCGTTGATCAGATACCGATCGTTGTCGACCGAGATGAAGTCGTAGTACGGGCGGAACTCCTGGATTTGCCCGAACGTCTCGAGTAGCGGCTGGTGATCCCACAGCCGCACGTTGTCGAGCGTGGCACGGTTGTTCTCGATGTCCTGCCTGGACAGCGACGCCTCGCCCTGTAACTCGCGCTCCTCGACGCGATCGAGCGCGAAGGCCTCGCGCGTCGCGGCGATGTTGTATTCCATGAACGGCGTTTCGCGGACCTGCTCGTTGGGCGTGACGGCGAACCGCTGCAGCAGGCTGGCGTAGCCCTCGCCGCCGAGCAGCACCACCGCATAGATCGCGGCGCCGGTGATCACGTGGCGGATCGATCCAGTGAGCGCCGTCGCGGCGGACAAAGCCGCGGACACGATCGCGGCCAGGGCGAGGACCAGCGCCGCCGGCATACGTCCGTGCACGTCGGCGTACGACGCGCCCTGGATGAGGCCCGACGGCGAGACGATTTCCTGCAGGCGGCTGATCCAGGCCCCGAACGCGAGCACCAGGAACAACGCCGCCGCCAGCCAGGCGAGGTGCCGCCGCGGACGATCGTCGATCCGCAGCCCGAACGGCGTCAGCACGATCTGGCCCGATACGAAATACAGGCCCGCCACGCCGGCGGCCGCCATCAGGACGAGCGCGAGATCGATGCCGCGCGCGAGCTCGAGCGCCGGCAGCGTGAAGACATAGAAGGCCGCGTCATGACCGAGCACCGGATCCGCTTTGCCGAACGGCACCTGGTTCCACCACGCGAGCAGCGTCATCCACTGGCTCGAGGCCAGCGAGGCGACCAGGAACGAGGCGATCGCCGCGAGGATCATCACGAGCGGCCGGACCTGATCGCGCGTCGGCAGCGACACGGTGAATCCGTCGCGCGTGGTGAAGCTCATCGGCGCGAGCGACATCGAGGCGAGCGCCAGCCGCGCGTTTATTGCGAGCCAGGCGATCGCGGCCGCGAACATGACGATGGCGATCAGGGCGCGCGCGCCGATTTCGGTGGAGTAAACCTGCTGGTAGCCGACCTCGCCGAACCAGAGCCAGTCGGCCGCGAAATCGAGCGTGACCGGCAGGACGAAAAAGATCGCCGCGCCGATGATGATGATCAGAGCGCGAAGGCGCACGGCGTGATCTTACCGCCTTCTATTCGCCGCGTTTGAGGCGTCTCAGGGTGCGCCGCATGTCGCGATCGGGCCGGGTGGGAGGTGTCGCCGCGGCCCGATAGATGCGTTCCATGCGCCGGATCTCGATCTCTTCAGGCGTCGGCTTGGGGCTGTGATCGTCGTAGAGGAGCCGCGCTTCCGCTTTCGGAATGTGCGTCTCGGCGAGGCCGAGCACGGTGATGAGCTGCTTGCGGCTCATCGGCCGCTGGATCACGATCTCATCACCGATCTTGAGGAGGCGATGCGTCTTGGCGACGACGCCATTGACGCTGACCTTGCCGAGCTTGCAGGCCTTTTGCGCTTCCGATCGCGTCTTGAAGAGGCACGCGACGTCGAGCCACGTATCCAACCGCACATCCGCCACATCGCCCAGCTTACAATCTGTCGCAATGCCCAAGCGTCCTCATTCATCCTTGGTCCTTGATGGTCCGGAACGCGCGCCGGGGCGCGCGATGCTGCACGCCGTCGGCTTCACGCGAGCCGACTTCGCCAAGTCGCAGGTCGGCGTCTGCTCGACGTGGAGCCAGGTGACACCGTGCAACGTCCACATCGACGCCCTGGCGCGTCATGCCGCGGACGGCGTGGCCAAAGCCGGCGCCAAGCCCGTGATCTTCAACACCATCACCGTGTCCGACGCGATCTCGATGGGCACCGAGGGCATGAAGTATTCGCTCGTGTCGCGGGAAGTGATCGCCGATTCGATCGAGACGGTGATGGGCGCCGAAGGCTTCGACGGGCTCGTGGCGATCGGCGGCTGCGACAAGAACATGCCGGCGTGCGTGATCGCGATGGCCCGCCTCAATCGGCCCGCGGTGTTCGTCTACGGCGGCACGATTCTGCCCGGCGTCTTTCAAGGCCGGCCCGTCGACATCGTCTCGGTCTTCGAGGCGGTGGGGCAGCACGCGGCGGGGAAGCTGTCGGATGCCGCGCTCGCCGATCTCGAGCAGCACGCCTGTCCTGGCGCCGGATCCTGCGGCGGCATGTACACCGCCAACACGATGGCCTCGGCGATCGAAGCGCTCGGACTCAGTCTTCCCAACAGCTCGGCGCAAGCCGCGGTATCCGATGACAAGAAGGACGATTGCGTTCGGGCCGGCGCCGCCGTCGCGCAGCTGATCGAGAAGAACATCCGGCCGCGCGACATCCTGACGAAGAAGGCATTTGAAAACGCGATCGTGACGATCAGCGCGCTCGGCGGATCGACCAACGCCGTCCTGCATCTTCTCGCGATCGCCCATGCCGCCGGCGTCAAGCTGTCGATCGACGACTTCACGCGCATTGGCAAGCGCGCGCCGGTGATCGCCGATCTCAAGCCGAGCGGCAAGTACGTGATGGCGGAGCTGATCAAGATCGGCGGGCTGACGCCGCTCATGAAGCGGCTGCTCGATCGCGGATTGCTGCACGGTGACGCGATGACCGTGACCGGCCGCACGCTGGCCGAGAACCTTCGCGACGTGAAGGACTATCCGGCCGATCAACAAATCGTCAGATCACTCGATCAGCCGATCAAGAAAGACAGCCACCTCGTGATTCTTGGCGGGAACCTGGCGCCTGACGGCGCCGTGGCGAAGATCAGCGGCAAGGAAGGGGAGTCGTTCACCGGCACGGCGCGCGTGTTCGATCGCGAAGAGGACGCGCTCGCCGCGATTCTTGCCGGCCGCATCAAAAAGGGCGACGTCGTCGTGATCCGGTATGAAGGCCCGCGCGGTGGTCCCGGCATGCGCGAGATGCTGTCGCCAACGTCCGCAATCATGGGACGCGGTCTCGGCAGCGAGGTCGCGCTCATCACCGACGGGCGATTCAGCGGCGGCACGCACGGATTTGTCGTCGGCCACATCACGCCGGAAGCGTTCCTCGGCGGACCGATTGCGCTCGTGAAGAACGGCGACCGCATCACGATCGATGCGCGCCGCCGCGCGCTCACGCTGGATATCAGCGCGAAGGAACTGGCGTCACGAAAGCGCGCGTGGCAGCCGCGCAAGCCTCGCTATGTGCGCGGTGTGCTGGCGAAGTACGAGCGGCTCGTATCAACGGCGAGCATGGGCGCCATTACCGACGCTTAGTGGAGTTATCCAAAAAATCGTAGTCCAAGGATCCATCTGAACTGAGCTTGCAAACGCTCAGGTGTACCGCGTAAACTCCGGCAACCTGTCATAAAGTGTCACGAGCTTTCTCGAAGAATTTTGATGGTTTGTCCCTAGGCGGCGTTGTGCCCGCGACCCAGTGCGGTGGGTTCGGGTCTCTTCGATTTGGAGGAAAGCGAGTATGAGGAACCTTGTTTCGCGGTGGTGCTTCCTGGCACTGCTGTTTGTTCCATTAGCCACCAGTGCCGCGTGGGCACAGACCTTTACCGGTGGCGTACGCGGAGTCGTGACCGACTCAGGCGGCATCGTTCCCGGCGTGACCGTGACGTTGCTCAACGAAGACAACGGCGCCACGCGCGATGCGGTCTCCAACGAACGCGGTCAGTACGATTTCTCCGCGGTGAACCCCGGCACCTACACCGTCTCGGCGGAGCTGACCGGCTTCAAGAAATTCGAAAACAAGGGCATCCGCGTCGGCACGCAGCAGTTCGTGACGCTGGATATCAAGCTCGATGTCGGCCAGTTGCAGGAAACCATCACCGTCACCGGTGACGCGCCGCTGATCGACACCTCGAACGCGTCCACCGGCAGCGTGATCGACTCGCGGCAGCTCGAAGCGCTGCCGAGCGGCGGCCGCTCCGCATTCCTCTTCGCCGTCACCGTGCCCACCGTCGTGGCGTCGGGCGACGCGCAGTTCAACCGCCAGCAGGATCAGACCAACGCGTCGCTCCTGTCGCTCGGCGGCGGCGCCCGCCGCGCCAACAACTACCTCGTGGACGGCGTGCCGGTCACCGACCTCCGCAACCGCGCCTCCGCGAACCCGAGCATCGAGGCGCTGGAAGGCGTCAACGTGCAGGTGCACCAGTACGACGCCGAGACCGGCCGCACCGGCGGCGGCACGTTCAACGTCGCCACCAAGTCCGGCGCCAACGACTGGCACGGCAGCGGTTTCTACCAGTCGCGTCCCCGCTGGGGCACGGCCAATAACTTCTACGCCGCGCGCGCCGGCACGCCCCTGCCCGAGACCTACTTCCACCTCGGTGGCGGCGGCTTCGGCGGCCCGATCATCAAGAACCGTACGTTCTTCTGGGCGTCGGTCGAGGGCTACGGCTCGATGACCACGCGCAACGGTCCGGTTCGCCTGCCGACCGCTCGCGAGAAGGCCGGTGACTTTTCGCAGACGCGCGACAGCGCGGGCAACCTGCAGATCATCTATGACCCGCTGACCGGCGATGCGAGCGGCAACGGCCGCCAGCCGTTCCCGGGCAACGTCATTCCTGCCAACCGCCTCAACGCGGTCGGCGTGAAGATGTTGAGCTATCTGCCGGCGCCGACCCGCGACGTCAGCCAGGCCGGCAACAACAACTTCGACGGCATCGCCCGCATTGAAGACCGCGCGATGATGTACACGGGCAAGCTCGATCACCGCTTCAACGACAAGGTGTCGATCAACGGCTTCTACCTGTACAACGCCACCGACGAGCCGTGCGCGAACCTGGTCTACCCGGGTCTCAACGATCCGAACCGGTTCATCGATCGCAGCGACTACCTGTTGATTCGCCGCGTCAACATGCTGGCCCTCAACAACACCTGGCTGCCCAGCAACAACACCGTGGCGACGCTGCGCTACGGCATGACCGATTTCGTCGACGACGACACGCTGTCGATCGACTACGACCCGGCGCAGCTCGGCTTCAGCCAGAGCTTCGTCAACGCGTTGCAGCCGGAAGCGCGCAAGTTCCCGCGCGTGACCGCGACCGACTATTACGCGTTCGGCGCCATCGACCCGACGCCGCGCGACTGGTATTCGTGGAGCGCGAACGGCACCGTGTCGAAGCTGCTCGGCAGCCACACCTTCAAGGCGGGCGCCGACTGGCGGACCATCGGCATCAAGACCCAGTCGTTCACCGGTGGCTCCGGCACGTTCCTGTTCGATCGCCTCTACACGTCGTCCAATCCGCTGACCGTCAGCAACGCTGCCGGCGGCAACGCCCTGGCCTCCTTGCTGCTCGGCTATCCGTCGGGCGACCCGGGTAATCAGAGCTCGGTCACCGTCTCGGCGCCGTTCAACGCGTTCACGCACTACTGGGGCGCGTATCTGCAGGACGACTGGCGCGTCAACTCGAAGTTCACGTTGAACTACGGACTCCGCCTCGAACACGAAGACGGCCTGCGTGAAGAGAACAACGGCTTCACGGTGGCGTTCGATCGCACGATCAATCCGGGCGGCGCGCTCGGCGCGGTGGTCAATCCGCTGACCAACCAGCCGATTCGCGGCGGCCTCGTGTATGCGGGCGTCAACGGCGCGAACGAGTACCAGGGCGATCCCCCGGGATTGAAAGTGTCGCCGCGCGTCGGCATGGTCTATTCGTTCAACCCCAAGACGGTCGTCCGCGCCGGTTACGGCATCTACTGGGCGCCGTGGAACTACCAGGGCGTCGGACCGGCCAACTACGGCAACGTCGGCTTCACGCAGCAGACGTTCATCAACCAGGGCCAGTTCATCCCGACGACGTCGCTGACCGATCCGTTCCCGCAGGGCGTCACCCAGCCGCGCGGCAGCAGCCGCGGCGCGCTGGAAGGCGTGGGCTCGCAGATCGAGTTCATCGATCAGAACAAGACCGCGCCCCAGGTCCACCAGTATTCGGTGGACGTCGCGCGCGAGCTCGCCGGCAACATGGCGATTGGCTTCGAATACGTCGGCGCCACCGGCCGTGACCTCAATCTCGGCGGCTCGAACGACGGCATCATCAACATCAACCAGGTGCCGTCGCAGTACGCGTCGCTTGGCCAGGCCCTGCTCGACCAGGTGCCGAACCCGTTCTTCGGTCTCCCGGCGGGCCAGGGCAAGAACGTGACGAGCGCCACGATTCAGCGTCGCGAGCTGCTGCGTCCGTTCCCGCAGTTCAACGACATCCTGATGCGCCAGGCCACCCTCGGCAAGAGCCAGTACCACGCCGCGGTGTTCAAGCTCGAGAAGCGCATGAGCAACGGCTGGGCAGGACGCCTGAACTACACCTACAGCCGCCTCAAGGACAACCAGTTCGGCGAGACGAACTTCTTCTCGAACACGGCCTCGGAGATGGCGAACGTTGACATCAGCCAGGACGACTACGGAGTCGATGCGGAGTACGCGGTTGGCCTCCTCGACGTCCCGCACAAGCTGACGTTCTCGCCGATCATCGAGCTGCCGTTCGGCGAGGGCAAGCGCTGGGCCAAGGGCGGCGTCGGCGCCGCGATTCTCGGCGACTGGACGGTCTCGTCGATCATCTCGATCGAGACCGGCTTCCCGATCGCCGTCTACGCCAACACCCAGAACACGCAGCTGTTCACGCGCATGCAGCGCGTCAACGCCGGCACCGGCGAAGCCGAGACCGACGGCACGCGCTATGAGCGCATCACCCCGCCGACCGGCTCGGGCTGCACCAACGAGTGCGGCACCGGCCTGTGGCTGAATTCCGCGGCCTTCGCGCAGCCGGCGGCGTTCTCGCTCGGCACGCTGCCCCGCACGCTCGACGATGTGCGGACCCCGCATCGCAACAACTGGGACTTCGTCGCCAGCAAGGATGTTCGCCTCAAGGGCAGCATGCGCGGCGAAATCAAGATCGAGGTCCTGAACATCACCAACACCGCGAAGGTCCGTGGACCAACGTCGGCGGTTGGCAGCGGCACGTTCGGCCAGATCCGCACGCAGTCGGGCTTCATGCGGATGACGCAGCTGATGTTCCGTTTGACGTTCTAACGGGACTTGGGGCTTGGGACTTGGGTCCTGGGCCTGAACGATTCGCAAAGGCGGCTCTCACGGGCCGCCTTTGTGCTGTACTGGACAAACCTTGAAACGCGCAGTCTTTGCTTTCGCAATTGCGGCCACGATCGCGCTGATTGCGAATGCCCAAGTCCCAAGCCCCAAGCCCCAGGCCCCAAGTCCCGCCGAGGTTGAATACCTGCGCGGTGTCGCCTGGCTCCACAGCTTCATGTACGAAGACGCCATCGATGCGTTTCGCGCGGCTCAGAAGATCGATCCGAATTACGTGATGGCGTACTGGGGCGAGGCGATGAGTTTCAGCCAGCCGCTCTGGTTCTTCGAAGAGATCGACAAGGGGCAGGCGGCGCTCGCGAAACTCGGACCCACTCCGGCCGCGCGCATGTCGAAGGCAACGACGGTTCGCGAACAGGGATTCTTGCGCGCGGCGGAAGCGCTCTTCGGTCCGGGCGACAAGCCCGCGCGGGCCGCGGCGCATGCAAAGGAGATGGCGAGGGTCGTGGCGGAGAATCCGGGCGACGATGACGCCGAAGCGTTCTACGCGCTGGCGTTGCTGGCCACCATGCCCCGCGGCGACGCGGCGCTGCCGATTCGCCGGCAGGCAGGAGCGATCGCGGAGAAGGTGTTCGCGCGGAATCCGAAGCATCCCGGCGCGGCGCATTACATCCTGCACGCCTACGATCACGGATCGCTGGCGTCGAAGGCGTTGCCGGCTGCGCGTGTCTACGCGAAGATCGCGCCGCAAGCCAGCCACGCTCTTCACATGCCCGCGCACACGTTCCTGCAGCTGGGATTCTGGGATGAAGCGGCGGCGGCCGACGAAGCATCGTGGAATGCCTCGATCGCCTGGGCGAAGCGCCGCAATCTTCCGAACACCAGCCGCGACTTTCACAGCCTGTCGTGGCTGCAATACGAATGGACGCAGCAGGGACGGTTCTCGAAAACGAAGGAAGCGATCGCGTTCGTTAATGAAGCAATGAAAGCCCCAAGCCCCAAGTCCCAAGCCCCAAGCCCCGAGCATTCGGGAGGGCACGGTTACGGCGAGGCGAGTGAAATAGGCCGAGGCAACAATGAGGCGGCCCTCCGAAACGACCGAGGCTCGATGCGCGCGCGCTACATCATCGAGAGCGAACGGTGGAGCGAGATGAAAGGGCAGTCGACCTTCGACAACATCGAGGAACTGTTCGCGCTCGGACTGAGCGCCGTGAATCTCGGCGACGCCCCTCGCGTGCGCGTCGTCGTCGACGAATTCCGGAAAGCGTCGGCGCCGTCACAGCCCGCGGAGCTGCGCGAGCAGGCCGAGGTGATGCTGAGAGAAATGGAGGCGCTCGATCTGTTTGCGCAGGGGCGTCACGCCGAGGCGTTTGCGCTGATGGATCGCGCCGTCGCGCTTCAGGCGCGGATGCCGAGACCGATCGGCCGGCCCTTTCCAGTCAAGGACGTCAACGAGTTGTACGGGGAATTGCTGCTGCAGGTGAATCGCGCGAAGGAAGCGATCACCTGGTTCAACCGATCGCTGGAGCGGACGCCGAATCGCAGCCGCGCCTTGTTCGGTCTGGCGCGCGCCTATCGCAATGCGGGCGACGCTACCAATGCTCGCGCCGCCTACAAAAGATTTCTGACGAACTATCGGCTCGCCGATCCCGGCCTTGCCGAAGTGACCGAGGCCCGAGAGGCCGTCCGCTAGATTTCGTCGATCTTGACCTGCCGCATGTAATAGCCGCTTTTCAATCGCCGTTGAGGGACCGACTGATCCGCGGCTTCGAGCGTGATGTCGTAGGTTCCAGGCGCGGCCGGCTTCCAGTTGTATTCCCACAACTGCCACATCGTGTGCGTCTTTGGAGTTGGACAGACCGCGAACGGCGTGAACGGCTGGTCGCTGCCGAAGCGGATCTGTAACCGATCGACCACCCTGGTGCCGCCCCACACGATGCCGACGATGCGATAGGTGAGGCCCTGGGGGCCCATTCGCTTCTCGACCCGAATCGGCGTGGCGGCGGTCTGAATGTCGGCCGGGGCGTACTCGCGCGCGAACTTGTGCGGCGCGGTCTGGTGCGTGCGCGCGGCGAACTCCACCATTTGCGACGTGGCCTGTTCGTCAGGTCCGACGAGGCGGATTTCGTTGACCCACTTGATCCACGAGCAGCCGTACCATCCCGGCACGGCGAGCCGGACCGGCTTGCCGTGATCGGCGGGCACGGGCTCTCCGTTCATGCGAATCGCCAGGAACGCGCCGAGCGTGTCGAGATCGGCGAGCGGAAACACCCAGCTGGCGCCGACGATCGATCGCGCCGAGTTCTGGCCGATGTGATCGTAGCCGCTGACCAGCACGCCGGTCGCGTCCTTCGCGGGCTTCAAGCGCGCCACGAATTCGGCGAGCGGGATGCCGTCCCATTCAGCCACGCTCATCAACCCGAATTGCCGGTTGCTGCCATTGCCCGAGCACTCGAACAAATGCGGCCCCATGCTCTTCGACAGCCTCGTGAAATCATCGAGCATCAGCACGGCCGGCTGCGCGACGAGGCCGCTGGTTTCGATCGTCCACGGGCCCTTGTGTTCGGCCGCGGCCGCCGGGATTTCCGTGCGGATGTAACAAAGCTCGTTCGGCGTGATCAGTTTGCTGGGTTCGAGCAGCGAGAGATCGGTGTCCAGGCGCGCGTCGAGTCCCACGCCGTCGTACTTGACGCCGAACTGTTGCGGCAGCACCCGGTTTCGAAACAACGGCAGCGTGCCGACCAGTTTTCCCGCGGGCCCGCCGGCAACGCAGGGAACATCGGCGGCCATGCGCGCCAGCAATTCGTCCGGCTCCCACAGCGTGGCGAGGCCGGCGGCGGCAAAGCTTGCGAGAATCTCGCGGCGTGAAGGATTCATCAGCCGCCATTATACTGGGCAGACCATGAAAGCTTTGCGGTGGGCGGTCACGTTCGCCCTGTGCCTTGTTCCTTCTGCGTTTTTCGCGCAGCAGCCGCAACCGACCTTCCGCGCCGCCGTCACGCTGGTCAGTACCGACGTGATCGCGCGCGATCAGAAGGGCGCCTTCGTCGCGGACCTGACGAAGGACAACTTCACGCTCCTCGAGGACGACCAGCCGCAGACGATCGCGTCGTTCTCGCTGGTCCGCGGCGGCCGCACCTACAACCTGCTGCTGCCGCAGGCGCAGCCGGTGCCCGACGGCATCGTGCTGCCGGCGTCGAAGCCGCGCGTCGACGATACGTCCGGGCGCGTGCTGCTGATCTTCATCGACGATCTGCATTTCGAGCCCGAGCTGACGCCGATGGTCCGCAAGGTGATGCAGCAGATCGGCGACACGCTGATCCACGAAGGCGACATGATCGCCGTGGTGTCGAGCGGCCCGTCGTATCTGTCGATTGGTCCGACCTACGACAAGAAGACGGCGATGGAAGCCGTCGGCAAGATTCGCGGCTCGGGTTTGATCCCCGCCGAGATCTTCAAGATGCTGGAGACGGCGAACGGCCCAGGCGACATTCGCCAGCGCGCGCAGATGGCCTTCTATACGGCCTATTCCATCCTTGCCGACCTCGAGCAGGTCAACAACAAGCGCAAGGCCGTGATCTACGTCAGCACCGGGTATGACTTCGATCCGTTTGCCGAAGGCCGCGCCGGCAAGGACCACATCCAGGGCGGGCGGTTCTCGGATCCCTTGCGGTTCCTCACTGAGAAGCAGGAAGAGAATCCGTACTTCGCCTTCAGCCACGTCACCGCCGACATCGAGCTGCACAAGCTGATGCGCGAGCTGACCTTGTCGGCGAATCGCGCGAACGCGTCGCTGTATACGCTCGATCCGCGCGGCCTGGCCGGTGTGGTCGATCTCGGATCGTTCGCGGATCAGAGCGAGTGGCGCACCTACATCCAGAAGACGACGAGCAGCCTGCGCTATCTGGCAGAAGCGACGGGAGGCTTCCCGATCGTCAACACCAACGACTTCGTGGGCGAGTTGAAGCGCGTCGATGCCGAGACCAGCGACTACTACGTGCTGGGTTTCTACTCGTCGAATCCCGATACGACGAAGCGCACGCGTCGTCTCGAGGTCAAGGTCGATCGGCCGAACGTCAACGTGACCTCGCGCACCGAGTATTCGCTGAAGACGCCGGGAAAGCCGCCGGCGCCGCCACCGCTCAAGACGAAGAAATAACTTTCATCCACTCCGTGGCGAGCGCCGCATTGACACCTTTCGCGTCGATGTAGGCGCGCCCGTGCTTCGTGAAGCGCTCCGCTTCGGCGGCGGACAAGGGCTTGCCGCCGCGCACGAACTGCGAGTAGAGCGCGTGGAGCAGCAGCCATCGAGCTTCCTGATCGTCAGGCTGCGCCGTGAGGTGCGCGTCGAGCAGTGCGAGAGCGTCGGCCTCGCGCTTGGCCGCGATGTGCACCGACGCAGCCGATCGCGTCCAGGCCGCGCTCGGGGCCGCGTTGCTGGCGGCCAGTTCGGTCGCCTTCTGCAAATCGTTACGCCGCAGATAGGCATCGATCAGCAACTGCTTCGTGATCGGCGGCGCCGCTCCGGCGTCGATGGCCGCCTGCCACGCCGCAATCGCGTCGGGATCGCGTGATTGCATCGCCCGGGCGGCGCCAAGCAGGAACTGGATGGCTGAGACAGGCTTGTCCCGCCGCAGCTCGCTGGATTGCTCGAGAGCGGAGGCGGAAGCGTTCTGCTGCAATGCACGCTGGAACTGCGAGGCCGCGGACGTGTCGCCGATCGAAAGGAGCGCCAGCGCCGTCAGTGCGGTTCGGATCCCCGCTTCGGCCGCAGGCACCGGTTCCTCGACCAGCAGATCCGCGGGCCGTGCGGTCTTTGCGATCGCCAGGGCGCGCCTCAGCGCGGGTGATGGGGACGAAGGCGTCAGGGCATCGATCACCGGGACGAGCACCGCTGCGTCGAGGACAGCCTCGCGTCTGAACGCGCGACCAAGCGCCGGCGCCTCGGCGAGCAGCGACGCCGGCGTGCCAATGACGCTGAAGTCCGCGTCCGCATTGGCCACGGTGTTCGCGATGCGATCGTTGACCGCGATCTTCAAGCGGTAGTCGCCGCGAGTGAGCGTGGCCAGCGGCGCCGTGACCGCCGCGAACAGCGGATGGCCCAGCTTCAAATTGAACCCCGGCGGCAGCGTCGTGGCGTTGTAGGACTGAGGCGTCAGGGTGGCGAACGCCGATTCGCGCTCACCGCTCACCTTGACGATGCGGAAGTTGACCGTGAGGTCGGGCATCCCCACATCGTTGGATTGCGCGTTGATGACCTGCAGCGCGACCGACAAATTGTTCTCCCGGCCGTAGCGCGTGGTGCGGGCGGGAACGATTTCCATCAGGCCAATCGAATACGGGTGAGATGCCTGTTCGGCGGGCGAGTAAGGCGTCGTCCGCGTGGTGACGCTGTCGGCAAAAATGATGCTGCTCGTGATCATGCCCAGCGTACGCGCCGGTTCGAGGCTGATCGACTTGCGGACGACCCGCACCGTCGCCGCCGGCTTCGGCGCCGATGGGTCGGCCCAGGCCAGGAAGAGATCGTAGTCGCCCGGGCCGGCGGTCAACGCGCGCGTGATGATCCGCGCGCCGTCGGCGCGCACGGAGCCCGACGCGAGATCGAAGTCCTCAAACGGCAGAATGTCTCGCGTCGTCGCGGCCTTGCCTTCAAGCTCATTGCGGCGCTGCTTGTCTTGATCCGCCTTTTCCTGGCGGGCGCGCTCGCGCTCGAGCGCCAGCAGCTTGAGCTCGTTGCTGCCCGTTGATGTTGGCGGCCGAACCGTGTTGAGCCCCGCCGCGCCCATCATCGGCATTTCACCCACCACGATGCCGCGATTGTTCGGCAACAGGCGCGGATCGATCCGGCTCCCAGCCAGCCATTCGCGAACCGGCGATCGCTCGGCGATGCGTTGCGCGCCGGCGGGGGTCGCGGTCGCGAGGCGCAGGTACAACACGACGGGGCCGGCGGGCAGTGCGGCCGCCGCCGGCGGCTCCGCGGAGAACGCGATGTAATGCGAGCCGTCCGATGCGCGCAGCACGTGATGCTGCCATTTCAGATCGCTGGTCTCGGGTTGCGCGGCCGCGGCGTCGACGGCGGCGACGATCGCCTGGAGGAGATCGCGTTGCTGGCGCGTGAGAGCGGGCGCGGGCGATTGTGCGAGCGCGGTGCCGCAAAGACAAGTCGTGACAACCACTGCCGCGAGTCGCGTGCTCATAGGCTTTGCGCTTTCAGTGGCGATTTTCTATCATCCCAAACCAATGCATCGCAATTATTTCGCCTGTTCCTGTTGGGTCCGGTGTCTGGCAAGTTTGGTCCTCACGGTCCTCATTTCCCCGTCGCTTTTCGCCCAAACCCCTCAAGTTCCCACGTTCACCGCCGCCAAACTCGATGCGTCGGCCGAAGGCCCCACGATCGACGGGCGCGTGAACGATCCGATCTGGCAGAGCGCGCAGCCCTATACGACCTTCACGCAACAGGATCCGATCGAAGGCGCGCCGGCCAGCGAAAGGACCGAAGTCCGCGTCATCGTCGGCAAGGGCAATGTCTACATTGGCATCATCGCCTTCGACAGCGATCCGTCGAAGATCATCGTGTCGCAGTCGCGGCGCGACGCGTCGCTGAACGAGACTGATTCGATCGTGATGGTGCTCGACACCTTCAACGACAACCAGAACGCGTTCGTGTTCGGCACCAATCCGCTCGGCATCGAGTACGACGGCCAGGTGGCGCGCGAAGGGCAGACCAGCGGCGTGTCGCTCGGCACGGGCTCGGCGGTGTCGGGCACGCAGCGCGGCGGCATCAGCGCCTTCAATCCCAATTGGGACGGCGACTGGACGGTGAAGGCCCAGATCACCGAGCGCGGATGGGAAGCGGAAATGGCGATTCCGCTCAAGACGTTGCGCTACCAGGCCGGCACCAACCGGACCTGGGGCATCAACGTGATGCGCAACATCCGCCACAAGAACGAGCAGGTCTACCTCGCGCCGATCCCGCGCGGCTTCGATATTTATCGCGTGTCGCTGGCCGCGAAGATGTCCGGCCTCGACGTGCCGGCCCGCCGCGACATCAAGCTGATTCCCTACGCGCTCGGCTCGGTGAACAAGGACTTCACGCGCGCCGCAACCGACGACCGCATCGACGAAAATGCGGACTTCGGCGTCGACCTGAAGTGGGGCATCCGTCCCAACGTGACGCTCGATGCGACCTACAACACCGACTTCGCGCAGGTCGAGGCCGACGAAGAGCAGGTCAACCTGACGCGATTCGATCTGTTCTTCCCGGAGAAGCGGCCGTTCTTCCTCGAGAACGCGTCGACGTTCCAGTTCGGCAACCCGCAGCAGATCGATCTGTTCTTCTCCCGCCGCATCGGCCTGTCGCCGTCGGCGCTGCCGATCGACATCCGCGGCGGCGGACGGTTGAGCGGCAAGATGGGCGGCTGGAACGTCGGCCTGCTCAACATCCAGGCCGACGACATCGAGGACGTGCGCGGCAACATCATCGGCCCGGCCAACAACTTCAGCGTGCTGCGCATGCAGCGCGAGGTCGGCCGTTCCAGCTACGGAGCGATCTTCGTCAACCGCCAGGGCTTCGGCGATCGCGCGGTGGACGAAGACTGGAACCGTGCCTACGGCGTCGACGCCAACATCCAGATCAATTCCAACAATCGTTTCTCGGCTTTCCTTGCGAGGACGGATACGCCTGAAAATCGCCAGGCCGGCCCGAAAGGCAGCGACTATTCCGGCCGCGGTTTCTACAACTACACCGACAATCTCTGGCAGGTCTCCGCGGGGTATTCGCAGGTTGGCGACAACTTCAATCCAGAGGTCGGCTTTCTGCCGCGCCGCGGCTACCGGCGTCCCGAGTTCCGCGCCGTGTTCGGGCCGCAGCCGAAGAAGATTGAATGGATGCGCCGCGTGAACCCGCATATTTCCTACAACTCGTACTGGGGCTTCGACGACAAGCTGCAGACCGAGATGTGGCACATCCATCCGTTCGAGATCCAGCCGAAGCAGGGCGGCCGGTTCGGCATCTTCTACGACCTCAACAAGGACAACCCGACGGCTCCCTTTGCGGTGTTCAACCGCGGCGGCCGCACGGTCGTGATCCCGGCCGGCGATTACACGTGGGGCCAGACCGCATTCGAGTACCTGCATAACCCGAGCGCACGAGTGACGGGCACCGTGCGCGTGCGCGTCGGCAACTACTACGACGGCGACTTCAAGGGCATCGAGCTGACCAGCGATTACCGGATCACGCCGAAGGCGACGGCCAGCATCGGCTGGACACGGCAGGACATCGAATTGCCCTACGGCAACTTCGTGAACGACCTCGTTCCCGTGAAGGCGAATTATTCGTTTACGACGCTGATCAACCTGTCGGCGCTGCTGCAGTACAACGGCCAGACCGGCACGTTCTCGTCGAACGTCCGCTTCGCGTGGCTGAATCGCAGCGGCACGGGATTGTTCGTGGTTTACAACGATCGCCGCGACACGCTGTCGTCAACCGCGATCGAGACGCTTGGCCGATCGTTCGTCGTGAAGTACACCCGGCTGGTGGATTTCTAGACCGCTGCCTTGTTGGCCCGTTGGCCCGTTGGCCTGTTCGCCCGTCGGCCTGTTAGCCTGTTGGCCTGTTAGCCTGTTGGCCTGCTTTAGAGGCCGAGCCGCTCGAAGTGCCTGGTGATGACCTCGTAGCATTCACAGGAGATCTTTTCGAGTTTTTTCCGATCGATCACGTTGATTTTTCCGTAGCGCGTGGAGATCGCGCCATCGCGCTGCAAGGCGCCGAGGACCTTGGTCACGTGAGGCCTGGTGGTCCCCAGCATGATCGCCAGGAATTCATGTTTCAGCGGGAACTCATCGGCGCCGACCCGATCGTGCGTCTGGAGCAGCCACCGCGCACAGCGCTGTTTGATGTCGTGGAGCGCGTTGCAGGCTGTGCACTGCATGATCTGAAGCATGCTGGCCTGGACGTAGCGGCCGACGGCGGTGCGGAACGGCCCGGGCTCCGCGATCAACTTCCCGAAGCGGCCCACCGCCAACTTGGCCAGCGGTCCGTCCGGCACCTGTAGAAACGTCCGCCCGGCCGCGGCCGCATCGCCGAGAAGCACGTTCGCGCCGAGCATCCCCTCGAATCCAACGGTCGCGACTTCAACCAGCGACCCATCGCGCATTTCGTTGGTGACCGAATAGACGCCGTTGTTGGGGAAGTACACGTGGTCGATCTTGACGCCACTGTCGTGGAGCGTTTCGCCAACTCCAACTGCGGTCATTCGCAGGTCTCGCAGCACCAACGCGTAGACATCTGCCGGCAGCGTCGCCAGCAATCGATTACGAAGAGGGGTGCCGTCGGGCAGAAGCCGATTCTGTGCGCGTGTGGTGCCCATAAGTCTATCGACGAGAGCGATCCTGACTTCCGTGTCAGGAGCTTCGATGAGACTGGTGGGCTCGGCAGAATCGCCAGGCGCTAGCTCAGTAAAGCGGACCGACGGCTGAGATTAACACCCGGCCGCAGGAACAAACGTACTGTACCTTACATTGTGCTGTAAGATACAATTTACTTTCAGACTGCTACGGTCGATCCCTGCCGGGACGTCGTGCCAGCCTCCAAGTCGTCCTGGCAGGTGGGCACCACGTATGAGAGACCTATGGCGGACCCTTTTTCACCCGAACAGCTAGCTCGTCTACGCGACGACGCCCATCGCCTCGCCGCGCGTACGGCGCAGCACCAGGGCTACGCCCGCAAACACCTCGAGGCCGCGGAAGCCAATCTCGATGAGATCCGCACCGCCTGGTCGGATCACGGCGCATTCACGCCGGCCGGCTCGCTCTCGCAGGCGCTACGCACGCAGATGGTGCACAGCTATGCGGAGGTCGATTCCGCGCGCCAGTTGTGCGCCAGCGCCGGTGAGAACCAGAAAGCTGCTGAGCGCCTGGTCAGTGACCTCGGTGGGCGAGCTGCTGACGGGTCTCGCATCACTCCTGCAGTGCTCGTCGTCGACGATTACCAGGACAGCCGCGAGTGGCTCTCGGTGCTGCTCGTGAATGCGGGCTTCTCGGTTCGCTCGGCGACCAACGGCCTCGAGGCCCTGCTCGCCGCGTACGATCTGCAGCCGGCGGTGATCGTGATGGATTTGATGATGCCGGTGCTCGATGGACTGGAGGCGGCGCGTTTGATCAAAGCGATCGACGAGCTCCGCGACACGCGCGTCATCGCCTACACGGCGCGCACGCCGCCGCCGGCGAGCGAGCTGTTCACGGCGATCCTCCGCAAGCCCTCACCGCCCGACGTCGTCGTCGACACCGTCAAGCGCTGGGCGGCCGCGTAACTAATCAACCCGGCGGCGTTGGCCGAAACAACGATCGACATGACGTCGCCCTTCGACTCAAAGATCTCTGGTCCCGCCAGAGATCCTTTCGCCCAGGGCAGGCCGGCCTCAATCTTCATCGGGCGGAAAGCCA
>Ga0111538_10003245_pt1 | contig 22806 bp, 20 predicted proteins | sample SoiMethybrSBSTD1_FD_79669 | JGI IMG/M metagenome (GOLD analysis project Ga0111538, IMG submission 79669) | Bulk soil microbial communities from a Populus tree surrounding site in Tennessee, USA - Soil MetaG P. TD hybrid SBSTD1 (version 2)... | ecosystem: Environmental > Terrestrial > Soil >...
TAATTCCTCAGGGCGATTGCTGGGCAGGCCAAAATCACCAGGGTGCACTGTATAGGTATGCACGCGACCGCCACGCAGTTCGGATACCGTGCTCACGCCCGTGGTCGTCAGCTCGTCCAGACCGTCGCTGCCATGCACTACAAAGGCCCGTTTGGCACCCAGATTGTGCAGCACCATGGCCATGACAGGCGTCAGGCTCCCGTCGTAGACCCCCACCAACTGGTGTTGGGCGCGCGCCGGATTGGTCAAGGGGCCGAGAATATTGAACACGGTACGGACACCAATTTCTCGACGCGGGCCGATGGCGTGCCGCATCGCGCCGTGTAGTGCGGGGGCAAACAGAAAGCCCATGCCCACCTCGCGGATAGACGCCTCCACCCCAGCCGGCTCCAGGCCAATGTTGACGCCCAGGGCTTCCAGCAAATCGGCGCTGCCGCATGTGCTCGAGGCTGCCCGATTCCCATGCTTGGCCATCACCACACTCGCGCCAGCAGCCACAAATGCCGCCGTGGTCGAGATGTTGAAGGTGTGCGCGCCATCACCGCCGGTGCCGGCGGTGTCGACTGGGATGGCTCCTGGTGGCGTGCTAATGAACGTCGCTTTGTCCCGCATCACACGGGCACAGCCCGTAATCTCTTCAACCGTCTCGCCCTTCATGCGCAGGCCGACGATAAACGCCGCGATCTGGGCGGGAGAAGCACTGCCTTCCATAATCTCCCGCATCACCGCGATGGCTTCAGCTTCGGTGAGATTACGCCCCTCAACGACTGCTTGAATACCTTCTCTGATCATCACCTCATTCCTCGTCCAGAAAGAGCCCTGTGTCGGCAGCCTTCCGCCCCTAGCCGTGCTCCCTCTCTAGTGCCATGTGACCGGGAGGGACTTGAGCGACCGAAAGAGAATGCTCGGCTGATATTCCAGCTCCTCTGTCTCCAGATGCAGGGCGGGGAAGCGCTGCGCCAAAGCCTTGAATGCTTCCTGCCCCTCCAGCCGCGCCAGGGTCGCCCCCAGACAGTGATGGATGCCCGACCCAAAGGCGACATGCAGATTCGGGTCTCGAGTAATATCGAATGTCGCCGGCGCGGAGAACTTCTCTGGGTCACGGTTGGCCGAGGTGAGGAACCACCGCACGCGGTCTAGCGATCCGATGACCTTCCCACCGAGTTCGACGTCTTGCAGGGCGATGCGCTGCAGCGATTTCACAGGAGGATCATAGCGCAGGCATTCCTCCGTAGCACGCACCGCCAGTGCGGGGTCGCGTTGCAGTAACGCCCACTGGTCGGGATGGCGCATAAAGGCCAGCGTCCCATTGCAAATGAGGTTGATGGTCGTCTCGTGCCCGGCCAGCAGGAGGAGGACGGCATTCGCTACCACTTCCTCATGCGTGTAGACACCACGCTGCTCACCGCTGGCGAGCACGGAGAGCAGATCAGCACCGGGTCTGGCCAACCGTTGCTCAATGAGGGGCGAGAGATACTCCACCAGTCCGTGGATAGCTTCGCCGGTGAGCCGCATACGGTCTGGCTCCCCGCGCCCGATGAAGATGAGCTGTTCAGACAGCTCGCGCAGGAACTGACGATCCTGGTACGGCATCCCTAACATCTGAGCGATCACCAACAGCGGTAGGGGCGTGGCAAAGTCGCGCATGACGTCCATCCGCCCCTGTGCTTCCGCCTCGTCCAGGAGATCTGTGATGGCGGACTGTACCAGGGAGCGCCACTGCTCCATCGATTTCGGTGTGAAATAGCCATGCACCACTTTGCGCATCTCGGTATGTTCAGGACGGTCGTGCTGGATGAAGAAGTCGCCAAAAAAGGCTCGGACAAAGTTGTACATCTCCAGGTCCGATTCCTGAATAGGAGGATACGGCTCCCGCAGGTCACGTTTGAAGACTTCCGAGGAGAACAACTCCTGGTGCCGGAGCACCCATACCACATCGTCATAGCGAGTGACGAGCCACACCGCATACTTGGCATTCCAGTGAACAGGATCCTCCTCACGCAAGCGGTCAAAATAGGCATAGGGATCGGCGATGACCTCGGGAGTAAACAGATCGTCATTGATAGCCGTTATCATGCTACCTCCTCCCTTCCTAAAAGGGATGCGCCTCCTGCATTACTGCCGTGATGAGTGTGCCCACTGTGTCGCGAGCTACTCCAGTTTCCCGCAGTGTATCACAGAGAGTCAGACTCGTCTATGACCGAGCCCTTGCCCATAGATATAGCGGGAGTAACCCTGAAAACGGTTGACGGCCGCATGACACATGCCCTAGACTCCCTCCATAGAACTCTCCCTCCCGCACGGCGAGGGGGCTGGCAGCCTGTCCACATCTGAGCATACTAATGCTACCTCTCGTGCGCACATTCTCATACTGTCTACTGGTGGTTGTGTTGCTTATTGTCCTGCATACGCGCCTTGTCTATGCCTGTTCCCAACTCGCGTCGGCCCCGCACTCGCAGTGGAAGGTCGAGACACACCAGGGGGTGTCGTGGTTACTCACACCGTGCGGGGAACGTTTTTTTTCCCTGGGCGTCAATGTACTGAATGGGGGCTACCCGAGCCGCATCTACAAAGAGCGTCTGGCCTATCATTGGGGGACATTCTACCCGACTCTCGAAGCCTGGGTGACGGCCACTCTACAACGACTAGCAGCCTGGGGGTTTAATACTGCGGGCGGATGGTCGCTGCCGCCATCGCAGCTCCCGCTACCGTTTATTGCCAACCTGGAGCTTGGACGCCAGTCACTTTTCGTCTGGGCCGATCCCTTCCGTCCAACCATGGAAGAGGAAATGCGCGCCTGGGCTCATCGTCTGGTGGCGCCGTACAAAGGCAGTCCTTACCGTATTGGCTATTTTTCTGATAACGAAATTGGCTGGTGGTATAGTGCGATGTTTACCTATTATCTACAATTACCGGCCACAAACTACACCAAACAGAAGCTGGTGGCGCTGTTGCGCGAGCACTATGCCGATACCTGGGAACGGTTTGTGGGCGACTTTGTGCCACCTACCGACGTGACCTCCTTTGAGGCACTCCTCCAGAGCAGCGATGTCAGAACCTACCTCCGTCCTGGGGGTGAGGGGATACGGGTACTGCGACGGTGGATGAGCATGGTGGCCGAGCAGTACTATCGGCTGGCGCATCGCGCCATCCGCGAGGCAGATCCCGACGCGCTCATTTTTGGTGATCGTCAGCAAATTTATTATGATCCCGATGCCATACGCCATATGGCATCCTACGTGGACGTGGTCGCAACCAATTACGATGTGGATGTGCCAGACGGCAGCATTGCCCACTATTTCTTCGCTGGTCTGCGCCAGCTTACGCACAAGCCCCTGCTCATCTCCGAATGGTTCTTTGCGGCGCAGGAGAATCGTTCTGGCAACCGCAATCAGGGCCACTTAATGACAGTGCAAACACAAGCTGAACGGGCGCGCGGGGCGGCAGCAGCGGCGCAAGAGTTTGCCAGGCTGCCGCAGCTTGTGGGGCTGCACTGGTTCCAATATTATGACCATCCCTTAGGAGGCCGTCCTGATGATCACGAGGATTACAACTTTGGCCTGGTGGACCTGTATGACCGTCCGTACGAGGAATTGACCGAAGCCTTTGCGCGGATCAATCCACGTCTGGCGGGTCTGCATCAGGAGGCCAGGCCCGTATCGTTGGCTCTGCCGCCTGGCACGCCGTTCGAGATACCCGAGGCGGATATTAATCCCCATGACCGTTCCCTCATTGAATGGCCGAAGGCACGGGCCTTGGTCCCTGGTCTCACTGCGCCATCTGCAGACGTGGTCTTTGGCGATATCTACCTGACCTGGAATCAGGCCGGTGTCTACCTGGCGGCCATCATGATGGATTACTACGATCCCGAGCTCTTGGCGTTTGGTGAGACGTTCCCGCTTGGAGAAGCCTTTCATGTGGATTGGGGTATCGATGCGGGAGCAGGACCGCAGCGCTTGGTGTTGTATATGGTGCCACCGAAAGAATATCGGAAAGACGGTACCTCGCATACCCGGGCGCACTTGTGTCGCCTCACCAATGGCACCTGCGAGCACGTGCCCGGGACAGTAGCGCATTATCTTGGCACGGAGACCCCCCGTATCGTCGCAGAGGTCGCCCTGCCATGGCATACCCTGGGAGTGGATGGACCACCCGCAGCCGGCCATCTCCGCATGGAACTCGCTGCCACGTCCTATCACCGTGCCCGTTGGATGTCCTGGAGCGGCCTGCCGCCTGCAGTAGGCCTGCAAGACACGACCGCCTGGCATACGGTACGACTCGGCGGACGTTAAAGATGCAGTTACTGGCGTGGCGCGTTGTCGCGCAGCCAACGACGGTGCGGAACGCCATCAATGAACAATTCGTGCACGCGTACCTGCCCGTTCGGGGTGACGTTGAGGGCCATTGCACCTTGTCCGCGACGAATCGCTTGCTCGAGCGCTGGGCCGGTGTCTTCTTGAATGAAAAACTCGCGCCCCTGCTCAACCATCTGGCGACTAAGCTGCGCCTCACAGGCCGCGGCCGTGGCACCGCAGTCGATCTTTGTATGCACACCGGATACCTGCAGGCACAGACAGCAGGTGGCGCCGTCGCATGCCTCAGCCGCTGGCCATTGCAGGCGATAGCGCAGATAATGGCCTTGCAACAAATCACGTGGATCGTATCCCGCAATGGCAACGCGAAACACCGGCCCCGAGGCGCGCAACAGCTCAGCACGCCCCACCAGGCCGATGAAGGCCACGATCGGCAGCAGCAACGCGCACCACAGCTGCAGCGTAGGCGATTTCATGCTGAGCCTCCTGGTTGGAGCCGAATCTTGCGCACCCACAACCACGCCAGAGCAAGCAGCAAGACACCTGAGACAATCAATCCCGCGCCCGTCGCCAGCATCGCCCCGAAGACTTCAACGTAGGCAACGAATACACGCGCAGCGATTACCGCCGTTGCCAGATTGACGATTTGCATCATGTGGACTCGATAGCCACACCACGCCGCTAAAACCCAGACGGTCACGAAGCCTAGGGCTCCCACTATGGCGACGGGAGCATGCGGCATCAGTACCCCGAGCCCAGTGACCACCGAGGCCAAAGCGATCAAAGCTCGTGCCGGTAGGAGCCCATCCGCCTGGGGGCCTGATACAAGGCCCTGTATGCGCCACAGGACTAGTGCCACAAATGCCAGAACAACCCGCGCACCAACCCACGCCTCACGTACGTCGTTGGTGTCTATGGACGCATACCACACGTGCACGCTGCAGCTCGCTGCCAGCACGAACAGGCCCCAGCCGAGCCGCTCATACAGAGCGGCAAAGGCGGGGCGCCAGCGCTGCAAGGCCGGCAGGCTGGCCACGATCAATGGACCAAATACCGCCGCAGCCCCCAGGCCAGCGCGCACGAGGATTCTGGCACGGTGATCATGGCCAAACAGGTCCATCAGGGGATCGAACGAGTACGCACCCGTGACTGCCAGTGCCCCGAGGAACACCATGGCGGCAAATGCACCTTCGGCCAGCCAGAGTGCCGGCGAGCCTACCACAAGCCACAATAGCAATGCTTGATACGGTTCTCCTCTCAGTTGGTATGTTTGTCCAACAAGCGCAATGCTCGCAAGGGTCAGCGCAAAATAGCCCACGGCTAGGGCGTCTGTGACCCAACGGTGTGGTTGGCTGCGGGCCCACACCAATCCATAGGCATTAGCGCCGAAGAGCCCCAACATGGCGAGCAGCTTGACGAAGCGTGGGATATCGCCCCAGTTAGCCGCGATCACGGAGATTAGGCCCACACCGATGGTAAAGGCGCCAAGGCCCCCAATTGCCAGCAGCAGGACCGGTCGGCTGGCGCGACACTCATGGGCAATAATGCGCTCGGCAGTAGTGGCATCAATGATGCCAGCTTCTTGCCAACGTTGCACTTGGCGTTCGAGACGCACGTTGCCTCCGTGGTAGGCGATCCCAGAAGGGATCGCCGAGGACAGGGAAGAACTAATACCCTACCGCATATGCCTCGCCACGCGGGTCAGCACCACCCTGGAGCACGCCAGTATGCGGATTACGGGTGATGACACCGTATAGGCAGGAGCCTTCCCACCAATCTGGATAGGCCTCGACTTTGTGCCCCCGTTGACGTAGCGCATCGAGCACGTCTGCAGCAATTCTCCCTTCCGCACGCATCAGGCCTGGGTTGTAGGCTGATGGGAAGCCAGAGTTTGGGAAGCTGTAGCTATAGAAGCGCGGTGCTTCCACGGATTCCTGTGGATCTAGGTCGAACTCTATCAAATTCAAGAAGACCTGCAGCGTCCCCTGCGGAATGTGGTCGCCACCGTAGCCACCGAAGGCGAGCACGGGCTGACCGTCTTTCAAGGCCAAAGCCGGCGCCGGGGTCAGGCGTGGGCGCTTACCAGGGGCGAGGGCTGCTGGGTGGCCAGGTTCAAGCTTCGACTGCGATCCACGCAGGCACAGGGCCATGCCAGTGCCAGGGATAATGGGGCCAGACTTGGCACCCTCGCTGGGCGTACAGGAAAAGATGTTGCCAAATTGGTCAACTACCCCAAAATATGATGTGCCAGCGGCCTCTTGTCCGACAGTCCCGGCGACAGCCGCAGCCTCGGCTGGGGACTGTGGCGCCCCGGGCAGCGTGGCGCGCCCATGGCGCGGATCACCGGCGGGAGGCATGGCCGGCCAGGCACGCTGGGGGTCGATGAGCTTGCGACGCTCGCGTAGGTACGCTTCGGAGAGCAGCTCTTGCATGGGCACGTCCACGAAGGCAGGATCACCAATGTATTGCTCACGGTCGGCAAAGGCCAGGTTCAGGGCTTGATTGACCGTGTGCACATAGGCGGCGCTGTTGTGGCCCATGGCCCGCAAGTCAAAACCTTCGAGGATTTTCAGGGCCTGCGGGAAGACCGGCCCCTGGCCCCACGGGCCGGTAGCATAGACGTCATAGCCGCGATAGTTCACGGTCACGGGTGGCGCACAGCGCACATGATAGGCTTCCAGATCAGCCATGGTCAGCAAACCACCCTCGGCCTGGCAGAAAGCGACGATTTTTTCTGCCAGGTCTCCCTTATAGACCACGTCCCGCGCTGCTTGCAGCGCTTGGAGACGTCCCTGACCGCGGTGTGCCTCCTCCACTGAGGCCAGGTGGCACAATGTTGCCGCCAGGTCTTTTTGATAAAACATCTCGCCCACCCTGGGCGGACGCCCCTGCGGCAGAAAGATGGCGGCACTGGCCGGCCAGCGTGTGTACGTTTCAGGAGAGCTCTGCACGGCGGCGGCGAGATAACGATACGTAGGAAAACCGTTGTCGGCTAGGCTAATGGCTGCCGCTGCGACCTCGGCAAAGCGCATGGTGCCATACTGGCCCAAGGCCGTGAACCACGCGTCTGCTGCCCCTGGGGTCAGGGCCCGCAAAATACCCGCCGGGAGCTGGCCCTGATGATGCCGCTGAAAATAGTCCACTGAGGCAGCCTGCGGCCAGACGCCGAGACCGTCTATGGTCACGACTGCACGGCGATCTGCCAGATACATGATGGTAGGCGCAACGCCGAGGAAGTTACACTCGTGGGCGTGCACAACGTTCAGGGCCAGCCCAACGGCCACACCAGCGTCGATCGCATTGCCGCCGCGCCGCAGAATATCGAGCCCAGCTATGGCAGCAGCAGGATGGCTGGAGACGACAACACCGTTCGTGCCCTGGATGAGAGGACGTAAGCTCGTTAAGGTCGTTCCCGGGACTGGCACAATGACCTCCTTAAGTTTGACGAATGTAGGGTACTGGAGAGCGCTGCCTGGCATCATGCCCCAGTGAGCTACTGGCGTCAAGCGACGCCTCCAGGCATGGGGGGTGATGTTGGCCTTGACCTCGTGATCCTGCACACCGTACACTGCTGGCGCTTGATGAAGCGGGAACAGCAAAGGAGAGAACCATGCAAGCTGTAGCCTTTACACAGACTGGTGGCCCTGAAGTATTGCGTGTGCTCGAAGTCCCTGACCCGGCCCCCGGGCCAGGCCAGGTTTGTATACAGGTGAAAGTCAGCGGAGTGAATTTCCGTGACATCGGGGTGCGCCGCAATGGCACCAACGAAGGCAGTCGAATCCCGCAACCGGTCGTCACTGGCATCGAAGCCGCTGGTGTAGTCAAGTCCCTGGGCCCTGGGGTCACCCATCTGCGCGTTGGCCAGCGGGTGGCAACGATTTGCCAGGGTGGCGGGTACGGTGGCCTTCTCGTAGTCCCGGCCGCGCAGGTTGTCCCTTTACCGGACAGTATTAGCGACCAGGTCGGGGGGGCCTTTGCCATGACTGGTTTTACGGCGTGGCACTTGCTGCATACCATGGCGCGAGTGCAGCCGGGCGATACCATTCTGATACATGCCGCCGCCGGTGGCGTAGGCATTATGCTGTCGCAACTCGCCAAGCGCAGTGGCGTGACCGTGCTGGGCACCGTGGGAGCTGACGATAAGGTCGACACAGCCAAACGCTTTGGGGTGGATCAGGTGATCAACTACCGGCGCGACAATTTTGCGCAGGCTGCGCTCGACCTGACGGGTGGTCGGGGGGTGGATTTTGTGTTTGACGCGGTCGGCGCCGCTACGGTTGTGGACGATACCAAAGCGTTAAAAACCTTTGGCATGCTGGTGAGCTTTGGGGGAGCCTCAGGGCAGGCGGAACTCAGCGCCGCTGAATTGCGGCCCAAAAGCCTGCGCTGGGCGTGGTTTGGTGTCTTCAACGCCTATAGCCAGCCCGATGTGTGGGCCCGCGGCGTGGCCAATCTCGTGCCCTTGATTGCCAGTGGCGCCGTTGATCCCTATATCACGGGCGTGTATGCCCGTGAGCAGGCCCCAGAAGCGCACCGTTTGCTGGAGGGGAGACTGAGCCAGGGTAAGCTGGCACTGGTCCATCCCAACTGAGGAGGCAGACAGTATGCAGGATGAACCAACCTCATTCCGTATTGAAGACCCTGGTGTGCGCGCTCTGTTCACTGAAGCCGCGCGCTTCCAGGCGTGGCTCGATGTCGAAGCAGCGCTGGCGCTGGCTCAGGCGGACCTGGGCATCATCCCGGCCAGCGCTGCCGAGGAGATTACGCGCAAAGCACACCTCTCGTATGTTGATCTGGAAGCTGTACACGCTGGGCTGGCGCGCACAGGTCACCCGCTCGTACCGCTCATCTGGGAACTGGATCGGGTCTGTGAAGGGGATTCTGGTGGGTACGTGCACTGGGGCGCGACAACGCAAAACATTACGCAGACTGGACAGCTCCTGCAGGTGCGACAGGCGCATTATATCTTCCTGAAGCAACTGGCCACTATCCTCACCACCTTGGCGGCGCTGGCGGAGCGCACCAAAGATGCACTGCTACCAGGGAGAACGCACGGTCAACACGCTGTCCCCGCGACGTTTGGCTACAAAGTGGCTGTGTGGATCGATGAGCTATGCCGTCATGTCGAGCGTCTGCACGGGTGCGAAGGGCGCGTCTTTGTTGCCATGCTGGGCGGCGGTGCCGGGACGCTGGCATCGCTCGGCGAGATTGGGCTGGCCACGCAAGACAAAATGGCTGCCCGGCTCGGTATGGCTTCTATGTCAGTCCCGGCCCGTACCATCGGCGATCATCAGGCCGAGTATGTCACCCTCCTCGGCATGCTGGCAGCCACGGGGAGTAAGATCGGACGCGAGATCTTCACGCTCATGAAGCAGGAGTTTGGCGAGGTCGAAGAACCTGTGCCACCAGGCACGGTAGGCAGTAGCACGATGCCGCAGAAGCGCAACCCCAAGCTGTCACAGGACATCATTGCCGCGGCAGCGGAGATTCGGGCGCTCGTGCCGTTAGCGCTGGAGGCCATGCAGACCGAGCATGAGGCCGATCGCACCACGAGTATTATGATGAATCGTGCCCTGGCGCAGGCCTGCGAACTCACGGGCGATATGTTGCAACGGCTCGTTGTGTTACTGTCAGGCTTACAGGTGTTTCCGGAGCGTATGCGACGCAACCTGGACCTGTCTGGTGGGCTCATCATGGCCGAGGCGCTCATGCTCGAACTCGGCAAACAGATCGGTCGGCAGCGCGCGCATGACGCTGTCTACGATGCTGCCCAGGCGTCTGTGACGCAAGAGCGCTCGTTCCGCGAGCTATTGGCGGAGGACCCGCATGTGAGTTCCCGCCTGCAGCCGGCGCAAGTGGAGGCGTTGCTAGATCCAGTCCAGTACACTGGCTTATGCCGCCAGTTCGCCGAGCGCGGCGCAGCGCGGGCAGGCGAGACGGCCGCAGCCATCACACGGTGGCTCGCGAGCCATGGGGTGAAGCACTAAATGCCGTGCGCAGTAAATACGTCGTGCGTTTCATCTGAGGCGTATGCGCCTGGCAAGCCAGGGAGGTGCCCCGCCAAACTGGTGGGGGTGCTGCGCACGGCTAATTGGCTCTACGCAGTCCCCCGCCAAACTGGCGGGGATAATTAGCCCTACGCAGTAGCTGTGCGCAGCACTAAGGGAGTGGGTATGCCGAGCACATTATGGACGCACTGTATCATCGAGCAGCTCAAAAACTACCACATTCGCTTTCTCAGCTATGTGCCGGATTCCATCATTGAGCAGATTTTAAAATTAGCACGGCAAGACTCATTTTTTGACATTCTGCCGCTAGCGCGCGAAGAAGAAGGCGTTGGTGTAGTGACCGGGCAATACGTCGGCGGTGAGCGTGGGGCGCTCTTGCTGCCCACTTCTGGAGTAGGCAACGCCATCAACGCGCTCGCCTCACTGGCGATCCCGTACCAGATTCCTATGCCGATGTTTATCGGTTGCCGCGGCGAACTCGGCGAGTTTAATCCCTCCCAGGTGCCTATGGGCCAGGCGTTGCGTCCCATCCTGGACGCCCTGCGCATTCCGCACTTTGAGCTGACGCATCCGGAGGAAGTCAATGTGATCGTCGATGGCGCGCTCAAGCTCGCCTTTGCCCTGGAGTCTCCGGTGGCTGTCCTGATGTCAACGCAGCTGGCCGGATGGAAGGACGAGAAATAGAGGAGCCATCATGCTGAATCGTCTACAAGCGACACGCTATATCGTGCATCAAGTCACTGACGAGCCGATCATTGCTTCCCTGGGAAACCCGAAGTTTGACCTGTTTACAGCCCAGGATCGTCCTCAGAATTTCTACATGTGGAATTCCATGGGCATGGCGTCGTCCATGGGACTAGGCTTGGCTATGACCCGACCGCAGCAGAAGGTGATCATTCTGGACGGCGATGGCGCCTTGCTGATGAACCTGAACTCGCTCACCACCGCCGCGGCGCGGGCGCCACAGAATCTTATTCACGTTATCTGGGATAATCGCCAGTTTGAGCTCACGGGTGGGCAACCGACGCATACCGCTTTTTGCACGGACCTGGCCAAGCTGGCACAGGGTGCCGGTTTTGAGAAGGTCGAGACCGTTGAGACTCAGGAGGTGTTTGAGCGCACGTTTTCCCGCGCCTTACGGGAGCCTGGCCCATGGATTATCGTCGCCATTATTGACACAGAGCGAGCGGCGGGGCGTCCTCCCAAGAGTCCCACGTATATCAAACACCGTTTCATGGAGAGTCTGGGAGTCAAGCCTGTCTAAAGTATGCGAAGGTGCCTATAGGCAATGACGGAGGCATAGGGAAAGGGGAGTGGATGCAGCCCACGCACGTTGTGATCGTCGGTTTAGATGGCTTGCGGGCCGATATGATGACCCCGGATACTACACCGCATTTGCTGCGTCTCGCCCAGCAAGGGGTGTGGTTTTCACGGCACCACGCCGTGTTTCCAACGGCAACGCGGGTCAATGTCACCAGTCTGGTCACGGGCACCAACTCGGGCACGCACGGGATCGTCAACAACTCCATCTTTGAGCCTGGGGTGGCGCCTGATACGGTGGTCGATTGCGGCAAGTACCAGATGGTCGAGGCGGCCGACGCGTTTTACGGAGGGGCATTGCTTGGCAGCCCGAGCCTTGGGGAAATCCTCACGACCCACGGCGACACCATGGTGGCGGTGAGTGCAGGGACCACAGGGTCAAACCGTTTGATGCACCATAAAGTCAAATCCCTCGGCGGGATTGGCTTCTCGACCCAGGGCATCCCGGCCTGTCATCCCATCGCTGAGGCAGAAACTATCGTGCATAGATTCGGTCCCGTCCCAGCCGCTGGTAAGCCCGACCAGGCGCGCCTGGCGTATATTACCCAGGTCTTCCTTGAGCACCTGTTTCCCGTGCACCAACCCCGGGTGACCATCCTGTGGTTTTCCGACCCTGATCTGACCTCGCACTACTGTGGTGTCGGCTCTGAGGCTTGCCTGAGCTCTATTCGCGCTGCTGACGCGCAGTTGGGACGCATCATCGACTGGGTGCAGCAGCCGGGGATGCGGGAGCGCGTCAATTTGGTCGTGCTGTCTGACCATGGTCATATTACCGTCCGAGCCCAGATCTCGGTTGCAGAGCAGTTGACCGCGGCTGGTATTCCGGCGTGCAACGGCACATTTGGGACAGGGGATGTGGCGATCGTGCCCGGGTCCAGCGGGTCAGTGCATGTCCGCACCCATGATCCCCATCTGATACGCACGATCGTGCAATGGCTGCAAGAGCAACCTTGGTGCGGCTCGCTATTTACCCAGGCCCAGAATGAGGTTGAAGGTGTGGTGCCCGGGACCCTGGCACGCTCACTGGTCTTGAACGATCACGCCCGGACGGGCGACATTGTCTATGTCATGCGCACCGATGAGGCCAGCGATGTGCATGGCATTATCGGCGGGTGCTATGACGATTCCCACGTTCCCGTCGGTGGAGGGACACACGGCGGCCTGAGTCAGTATGAACTGCACAACGTCTGTGTAGCCTGTGGTCCGGCCTGGCAGCAAGGCAGCACCAGCCTCGTCCCCAGTGGCACGGTAGACCTTCTGCCGACGCTCTTGCATATTCTAGATTACCCCATCCCACCCAGGGTCGAGGGACGCATCCTGTACGAAGCCCTGGCGCAATCGCACGCTGTACATCCCAGTAGCATAGAGTCCCAAACGTACAGTGCTGAAACCGTCACGGCTGCCGGACTGTATCGTCAACATCTGACGACCACCAGGGTTGGGACGACCGTCTATCTTGAGCGTGGCTGGGTCGAGTAAGGCAGGAGTGTGTGGGCCTAGTGGCCCTTAGCGTCGCACGGCTTCGGGGATCTCTGCTAACCAGCCCACATCGAGCGTACCCCAGAGCCCGATCACAATCGCTTCAGCGGCGTCGTCACGCAGGGAAGTGGGGCGACGCGCTCCCGACCAGATGATAATGCGCCGTGCCAGTTCCGTGGCATGCTCTTTGGCCTGTGTGCCGCTACGTTGCTCACGAGCGTAGAGGAACTGCCGGCGCCAGGCTTCAGCGCTGATCTGCCGCACCGGGATCTGGCGGCGCGTGGCCTCATGCCGCCAGATATCAGCGAGCGGGCCACCGCCTTCGAGAACTAACCGCGCCAGGTGCGGCAGGGCGTCAAGCACGTGGCGCACACCACGGCGCAGCCGTTGCGCCGTGCCAAAATTCTGCGAACGATACCACAACAGCCGACCATCGTGCCCATACAGGGCAAGACCAGTCTTCACCCCAATATCAACGGCCAGCAAGACTGACATGGCGTCCACCTCAGCGCCATCAGGAGAGGCTTGACATCGAACAGGCGCCAATGCTGTAATAGCCTGTAATCAAACACCAAGAAAGGTAGACGGCCATGCGCATTGCTATACGAATCGGTACGCTCTCCATGGAAGCGGAACTGAACGAGACCCCGACCGCTCAAAAAATCGCTGCGGCGCTGCCCCTGCGCACTTCTTTCAACACCTGGGGCGATGAAATCTACTTCGCCATTCCGGTCGACGCCGACTTGGACGATAGCGCGCAAGACGTGGTCGAACTGGGTGATCTAGGCTACTGGCCCCCTGGTAAGGCATGGTGTATTTTCTTTGGCCAGACTCCCGTGAGTCAGCCTGGCAAGATCATGCCGGCCAGTGCTGTCAATGTCATTGGGAAAGTCCTCGGGGATGCTACACAGTTCAAGACGGTCATGCGCGAGCGTGAGGTCATTGTGGAAGTACGCTAAGCTGACCACTATAGGGGGAGTGCTACTGGGCCACGCAGACTCGATTACGTCCCTCACGCTTCGCGGTGTACAGCGCCGTATCGGCAGCCTGCAGGAGGGTCTCCTTGCTGCCGGCAGAGGCATGCGTGGCGACTCCAATACTGATCGTGAGAGTGCCGCCAGGCATGAGTTCTTGGCCCTGAAATGGATAGCGTTCCACCTGCTCGCACAAGCGTTGAGCGATTGTCTGCGCGCCCACACTATCAGTTTCGGGGAGAATAATCGCGAACTCTTCTCCGCCACAGCGGGCGACCGTGTCTGAAGTACGACTCATCTCCTGCAACAACCGTGCGAGGCCTTGCAAGACGATATCTCCCTGAGGATGACCATACGTGTCGTTGTATACTTTGAAATGGTCAACATCGATCATCAACACCGACAGGGGGCGACTGTAGCGACCTGCTCGCGCTATCTCCTGGCTCAGACGTTCCTGGAAGGTGCGTTGGTTGTACACCCCTGTCAAGCCATCCGTACTGGCAAGCCGTCGCGTCCTGGCGTGTTCGAGGGCTTTCTGAATGCGCAGGTGCAGAACTGCCGCCGGCACTGGCTTGGTCACAAAGTCCGCTGCCCCAGCTTGCATCGACTCTACAGCAATCTCGATACTCCCGTGACCGGTGACGATGATGACCGGCAACTCCTCAAATGCCTGCGTGACCTGTCGGAGCACTTCGAGGCCAGAGATGGCCGGCATGGACATATCTAATAACATCACATCGAATGGTTCGCGTCGGAGAATGTCTAGGACCTGATGGCCATCCGTCGTGGTCACGACATGATAATGGCCATAGTGGCTGAGCATAGCCGCAAAGAGCGTACAAATGATTTCCTCATCATCGACAACCAGCACATTGGTTAACACCCGTTTCCCCTCACAGACACATCATCCTGGTTTCAATAGCTATGGAATATCAGGTAGATCGGCCAATTGACGGAGGACGCGCGCCACATGCACCCGCACCATTTTTTTGCGATATGACAGCGTCAGGTCCGTATTATCTAAAGGTTTTGCAGGCTGAAAAGCCGCCTGTGCCGCAGCATCGATGACTTCCGGGGTAAGCCGCTGCCCCACGAGTACCGCCGCTGCTCTCGACGCCAGAATCGGGGCGGACGCCACAGCCCCGAGCACCACACACGCCTCGGTACACATGCCCGCATCGTCAATGCACAGGGCCACCGCCACGCCGAGAATCGGAAAATCGAAGGCACCGCGTCGCCGTATTTTGACATAACGCATGACCAAGCCAGCCGTTGCAGGGGGAAGCAGGATCTGCGTGACAATCTCGTCATGACGCTTGCCCAGATAGCTCATGCCATCATCGCGATAGAGGTCATGCACTGGCACAGTCCTCTCCCCCGCCGCACTGACCAGGCGCACCTGGGCCTTGAGGGCAATAAGCACCGGGGCGGTATCAGACGACGACACGGCCCAACACCGTGAACTCCCTGGCGCAACCCAACAGGTATCACCGTCCTTTTTCAGACAAAAACCAATGGCTTCACGCCACCAATACGTCTGGTTGTAGTAGTTACAGCGTGTATCCACACAGAGATTGCCACCCAGTGTACCCATATTGCGCAACTGTGGGGTGGAGACGAGACTCGCCGCCGTGACGAGCGCCGGATAGCCTGCGACAATCTCGCGCTGTTCGCTGACCTCAGTCAGCGTCATGCCAGCCCCAATGCTCAAGCCGTGCTGCGCATTGCCCGTCAACGTGCGCAGTTCGCGTAACTGGCGCAGCCCGACGAGTGTCTTCGGTTCGTATTGCTGGCGCTTCATGTTGGGATACACATCTGTACCGCCTGCTACCAACATCACATCGTTGGGCTCCTGAGCCGCGAGCAAGTCTACTGCCTCATCCAGGCTGCGAGGTACTCGATATGTAAAAGGCGGCAGTCGTAACATAGCGTGCCTTTACCCATCTCCGTACTTCATGGGCGACGTGTGCCTGGATCGGGCACCACCTGGAGCCACTCCTCCGGACGCTCGACCTTGCGCAGGGGCGGAAAAGAGAAGGCCGGAATACCCCTGGGGCCCACGCGGGGCTCCTGCCCTCTGTCCCGCAACTCAAGCGCTTTGAGGATCTTTTCTGGCGTAATGGGGATTTCGTCGATGCGTACGCCCAGAGCGTCATACACCGCGTTTGCCAACGCCGGCAGCACCGGTAGGAGCGGACCCTGCCCCGCTTCCTTGGCACCATAAGGCCCTTCGGGGTCGAGGCTCTCAATGAGACTGGTATCGACCTCCGGCATTTCCAGAAAGGTGGGGCTTTTGTAGTCGAGCAGGGAGGGAATTTTATGCACGCCCTTACGAAACACCTGCTCTTCCATCAACGCCTCACCTATGGCCATGTACACGCTTCCCTCCACTTGCCCTTGCACCAAGTAGGGGTTGATCGCTTTACCAATATCATGGCCAATCCACACCTTAGGCACGGTAATCCAGCCCGTGTCTGGATCCACCTCGACCTGCACCACGGCTGCAGTATAGCTATAAGCCGGAGAGGGGCCCACTCCATGCCCCCGGTATTCCCCGGCCAGGGATGGAGGGGTATAACTCCCAGAAGCACTCAGGGTGCCAAATCGCGCTTCCGCACGCTGGGCGACCTCGACGAAGGACATCGAGGTCGCGGGCTCGTCTATGACATAGACACGACCATGTGCCATCCCTAAACGCTCCACTGGCACCTGCAAGGCCTCTGCGGCAGTTGTTATGAGTTGCGCCCGGAGCTTACGGGCCGCGCTGAGCGCCGCATTGCCGGCCATAAATGTCACCCGACTGGCGTAACTCCCCAAGTCTACCGGGGTCAGGGCAGTGTCTGCTGTAACCAAACGCACATCGCACGGCTCGAGCCCGAGTTCTTCCGCAACGATGAATACCAGCACCGAGTCCGAGCCCTGGCCAATGTCAATCGCCCCACAGAAAACGCAAGCCGCACCACTGCGATCAATCTGGATTGTCACGCCGGCATGCGGCATGTCGTTGTAATAGATGGGCAAGCCCGCGCCGCTCAGATAGGCACTACATGCCAGCCCTATGCCGTGGCCGAACGGCAAGCGGCCAACTTTGTCCAGGAACTCCGAGCGTTGTACTACCACATCGATACAGTCCCCCAGGCCACAACTGGTGATGCGTAGATGATTCACCGTCATGGAGAACGGTGTCACGAGGTGCGGACGGCGGATCTGCACGGGCGTGAGACCCAGGTCCTCAGCAATCTTATCCAGATGGACTTCGAGTGCGAAACGCGGCTGTGGTGTGCCGTGCCCACGCTTTGGCCCACACGGCGGCTTGTTAGTAAAAACACGCAGGCCCTCGAAGCGGTAATGCGGGACTTTGTAAGTGACCGTTTGCAGCGCCCCAGTGTAGAGTACCGATGCCACGCCATAGCTGCTATACCCGCCGCCATCCACCAATGTCTTAAAGTGGAGCGCCGTGATGGCGCCATTGCGCTTCACCCCGGTACGCACCCACATCAGCACCGGATGGCGTCCACGATGCGCATAAAACACCTCTTCACGTGTGAGGCAGATTTTGACGGGTCGTCCGGTCAGCATGGAGAGCTTGGCGGCACAGAACTCGTGGGCAAACATGTCGCTTTTGCCACCAAATCCGCCTCCCACCGGCGTGGCGATCACGCGCACTCGGCTGGCCGGGAGTCCCAGTACCGTCGCCAGGGCACGATGTACATAGTGCGGCGTCTGGGTGGCGCTCCACAGGGTCAGCGCGCCGTCCGGCGTGTACTGTGCCACGGCCGCGTGCTGCTCCATGGGCAGGTGCGTGTTGCCCTGAAAGAAAAAGGTATCCTCGCGAATATACTCCGCCTCGTGAAAACCCTCGTCCACATCGCCAAACTCCAGGGCCACGACGCGGTGCACGTTTCCCACCCGATTGTAGTCGTGGATGCGCTCCTCAGGGTACGCCAGGGCATCCTCGATAGACATCAGCGAGCGCAGGGGCTCATACGCCACCTCGATGTGGTGTAAGGCGGCCTCTGCGGTGGCTTCATCCACCGCCGCCACCGCCGCCACCGGGTCGCCTACATAGCGTGCTTTGTCGAGGGCCAGGGCATGTTCATCTTGATTCACCGGCATGATACTGTAGGGCTGTGGTAGATCAGCGCCGGTTAGCACGGCAAAAACACCCGGCAGCGCTGCGGCTTTGCTGGTGTCAATGGAGAGAATACGGGCATGCGGGTGCGGGCTGCGGAGGAGCTTGCCATAGAGCATACGTGGCAGAAACAGATCATCGGCATACCGCGTCATCCCTGTAACTTTGCCCGTGCCATCGACACGTGCGGGTACAAGTTGCCCGATGATGGAATATGTCGAAGCCACGGCTTCCTCCGGTGGACGGGAGTCAGTCTGTCAACAGGCGCTGCGCTGCCAGTTCAACCGCTTCAAGAATTTTAACATAGCCCGTACAGCGGCAGAGGTTCCCTGCCAGAGCCTCTTTGATCTGCTGGCGCTCAGGCATCGGGTTGGTTCGCAGCAGGGCCATGGCCGTCAGGAGCATCCCTGGTGTACAATAGCCGCATTGGGCGGCCCCGAGTTCGCTAAAGGTATTTTGCAGCTCGTGCAGCGTACTCCCCAGGGCCATACCTTCAATGGTGAGAATCTCCTGGCCCTGCACTGCGATGGGTAACAGTAAGCAGGCGAGCGCCGGGCTGCCATCGAGCAGCACTGTACAGGTACCACATTCGCCCAACTCACACCCATGCTTGGTGCCGGTCAGCTGGAGATCCTCGCGCAGGACTTCCAACAGGGTCTTGTGCATCGGGGCCAAGACCTCGACTACTTCACCATTGATGCACAGGTGGAAAATGTGCTGCATGCTACTATCCCTCATGCGCCAGAGCAGGTATAGAGTTGGTGAGTATGGCACGTCTGGTTTGAGAGTCAAGGTGACAAAATACACCATTTGCTTTCCTAGAGTGGTGCTCAATAGAATATGCTGGGGTATGGCAAATGGCATGAAACGAGGGACACTATGAGGAGTTTGATACGCCTTCTGCTCACTGTAACGTTGTGGTTACCTGGCACGGTCGCCGCCGAGATGGGGTCAGTACGTGGTGCGGCCCTGGCGCATACCTGTATGACCTGTCATGGGCCTGAGGGCCGCAGCCATGGGGCTATCCCGTCGCTGACTACCCTCTCGTCCGCAGACATCACGACCGCCTTACAGGCGTTCCGGGCTGAGACACGACCCAGCACGGTTATGCACCGCATTGCCAAGGGACTCGATGATGCGGATATCACTGCTGTGGCGACATATTTCGCCACCCTACCCAGACGCTGAGGCAGCTAGCGGAGGAGGACCGTCATGAACGTGCTGACGCGTCGACATGTGCTGGGTCTCACCAGTGGTCTCACCCTAAACTATATGCGTACACGCCGGGCGTGGACACAGACGCCATCGCGCGTCGTGGTGGTAGGGGGTGGCTTCGGAGGCGCGACCTGTGCCAAATATCTGCGTCGTGCTGATCCGAGCCTGGACGTCACGCTGGTTGAGCCACACCGCCAGTTTGTGACCTGCCCGTTCAGTAATGCAGTGCTGGTGGGCCTGCGTGACCTGGCGTCAGTGACCTATACCTATGACGCTTTACAGCAGCGCTACGGGGTACGCCTGGTGCACGCCACAGCGACGACCCTCGATCCTGTGGGACGCCAGGTCACACTCGACGACGGGAGTACCCTGCAGTACGACCGGCTCGTCCTCTCTCCAGGCGTCGAGATGCAGTGGGGGGCCCTGGAGGGTTATGATGCCGCAGCCAGCGAGCGGTTCCCACATGCCTGGCACGCTGGGCCACAGACCCTCCTGTTACGGCACCAGCTCGAAGCCATGGAGGACGGTGGCCTGGTAGTCATTACCGCTCCAGACAATCCGTATCGCTGCCCGCCAGGCCCCTATGAGCGTGCCAGCCTCATCGCGCACTACCTGCAGACCCATAAACCGCGGTCCAAGCTGCTGCTCCTGGATGCCAAGGATACCTTTACGAAGCAAGTGTTGTTCCGTACGGCCTGGGCGCGCCTCTATCCTGGTGTGCTTGAATGGGTCTCAGGCTCACAGGGAGGCCGGGTGGTGCGGGTTGACGTGCAGGCCGGTACCGTTTATACGGACTTTGACGAGTACAAGCCGACCGTAGCCAACATCATCCCGCCGCAGCGTGCCGCGGCGATTGCCCGCGCCGCTGGTCTTGACGATGGCAAGGGCTGGTGCTCCGTTCATCCACGTACCTTTGAATCAACAGTGCACCCTGGTGTCCATCTCCTTGGTGATGCCATCATCGCCACCCCGATGCCGAAATCGGCCTTTAGCGCTAATAATCAAGCGAAAGTCTGCGCTGCGGCCATTGTTGCGCTCCTGCATGGCACAGCGGTGGCAGAGCCCGTCCTGATGAATACGTGCTATAGCCTCGTTGCCCCTGATTATGGCATTTCGATTGCCGGTGTCTATCACGTCGCAGAAGATAAGATCACTGCAGTGGCAGGCTCAGAGGGTATCAGTCCAGTGGACGCGTCTAACGAGGTACGACACCGCGAAGCGGAGTACGCGCAGTCATGGTATGCCAACATTACCGCCGATGTCTTCACTTAAGTCAGGCACACCCTGCTAGAAGACCGAGCAAGGTTTGCCCCTTCCCCCCTGGCGGGGGAAGGGGGCACGTTAAACTGTGCCCCCTCCGCCGCCGCAGACGCGGGGAACGGTTGGGATGGGGGGGCAGAGGCGCGATAGGTATCGGCCTGCTGGCGGCGCTGCTGGTAGTCCTCGCTCTGAGCGGCTCAGCCCACGGCGACGACGCGCTTGTGCACTATCGTATTGTTGATGGCGCTATCCCAGAACCACTCACCGCGCAACCTGGCGACCCAGAGCAGGGGCGCCGTATCGTCCTCAATCGGGACGGAGGCGATTGCACCATCTGCCACGCCATGCCCCTGCCGCAGCGCGAGTTTCACGGCACCGTCGGCCCACTGCTCGACGGTATCGGTCGTCGCGCCACGCCTGGTACCTTACGGCTACGTCTCGTCGATCCAAAAGCCTTCAACGCCGGGACGATCATGCCCGCCTATTACAAAGTCACAGGGTTACACCGCGTCCTCGATCGCTATCGCGCCAGGACTATCCTGACAGCACAACAGGTTGAGGATGTTATAGCTTACTTAATGACCCTCACGGATTAATCCCTACCTACGCCAAGGCGGGGATGACCTCCTCGCCAAATAATTGGATGGACTTCTTGACGAGTTCCGGCACCAGATGGCCAAAGCCGTGCTGAGTGCACAGCACGTCGTGGCCGATGAGGTCATGCTGCTCCTGGATCTTGCGTATGACCGTGTCGGGACTGCCGACCAGCGCCAGGCCGTTGTCGATCCAAAAATCGTAGGACCTGGACCGCTCCCGGAACACCCGGCGTAGCTCAAGACGCTCTGGCGTACCGTCTTCCCCAGTATACATGCCGTCCGGCCCATACCCGCGGCGAGACCGCACAATCGTGTCCTGGGCGGCGGCGCTGAAAGCGGGGTCCGCCATGCGTGGTGTGGCGAGATGTTCAGCGGCCTCTGCCCTCGCCTGCGCGTCCGTCTCCGCCACGTGTACATGACGCGTCAAGAAGGCGCGCGGCATGGGGCCGGCGTGACCACACTCCTTCCAGAGCTGGCGCCAGGTGGCGAATTTTTCGGCAATTACCGGGTCGATATCAATATTCTGAGAGACGTGGAAGTTGCGACGTGCCGCATACTCAAAACTTGCCGCACTGTGCGCAGCAAACCAGATAGGAGGATGGGGCTGCTGGTACGGCTTGGGCGTGGTCATGACCTCAAGGAACTGAAAGAACTCCCCCTCGTAGGTCACGGTATCTTCAGTCCATGCCTTGATGATGATATCGAGAGCCGCCTCGCTGATCTCCCGACGTCGTTCAAAGGGCATGTTCCAGCGCAAGAATTCGTGGGGGGACACACCGGTCCCCGCCCCAAATTCCAGCCGACCCCGTGACAGATGGTCCAGCATGGCCGCGTCTTGCGCCAGCCGTATCGGATGATGGAAGGGCAACTGATAGATCATGACCCCGAATCTGATAGCACTGGTATGACGTGCCAGGGCCGTCAGGTACACATTGGGGGCACTGAGATAGCTAATGGGGGAGGTCTGATGCTCGATGGAGAAATAGTACTTGTACCCAAGTTGCTCTGCTTCCTGGGCAGTGCGAATATGCTCGTCGTAGACATCCGCCGCCGTGGGAGCCTGGGCCATCACTGCCGGCGTGAAGACGTCGTAGAGACCGATTTCCAGCTTACCCATACGCCTGCACCTCCATGCTGACTTGCAAGGTCAGTGGTCCATCACTATGCCACACGTACATACTTGTCCACGCTATGGTTCGTGGTCAACCCCAGGTAGATGTCGCCATGGGAATCCACCCACAATCCGTGGGCGTGGCGGATCTCCCAGCGGGCCAGCACCGCCCCGTCGCCATCGCGAATGCTGACAAACGGCGGCGCACCATCGGCCTCCTGCTCACAGACGTAAAACACCCCGTCTTTATCCCTGGCGATATCGTTCGGCCCACCCATGCCCGTCCACATGCTGATGAACTCGCCATCGGCAGAGAAAATTTGCACACGTCGATTGGCGCGGTCGCAGACGTAGACCTTCCCATCTGGATCGACTAGCACACTGTGTGGCAGGTGGAA
>Ga0111538_10003248_pt1 | contig 22799 bp, 20 predicted proteins | sample SoiMethybrSBSTD1_FD_79669 | JGI IMG/M metagenome (GOLD analysis project Ga0111538, IMG submission 79669) | Bulk soil microbial communities from a Populus tree surrounding site in Tennessee, USA - Soil MetaG P. TD hybrid SBSTD1 (version 2)... | ecosystem: Environmental > Terrestrial > Soil >...
AGCGCGGCTGGGAGTACCGCATCGAGCACACGTCGATCGGCGAGGTGATGGACGACATTCTCGAAGCAAACGCTACTCCGTGCTCGCTGTGCGCCCGGCTTCGCCGCGGCGTCCTCTACCGGATTGCGACCGAAGTCGGCGCGACCAAGATCGCCCTTGGCCATCACCTCGACGATGTCATCGAGACCCTTCTCCTCAACCTGTTCTTCGCCGGCGCGCTCAAGGCGATGCCCGCCAAGCTGGTGTCGGACGACGGGAAGCACGTCGTCATTCGGCCGTTGGTGTACGCAGGCGAAGACGAAGCCCGCTTGTACTGCAAGGAATCCAACCTGCCGATCATCGGCTGCTGCTGTTCCGCCTGCGGCGATCTGAGCCTGCAGCGGCAGCGCATCAAGCGGATGCTCATGGATCTCGAGGTAGAGCATTCCGGGGTCAAGCAATCGATGCTGAAGGCGCTCGGGAACGTCGCTCCCAGACACCTCCTCGACACGCGCCTGAATCCGCCCGCTGATCTGCGGCGGCGCGTGTCGCTGATGCTGACCCCCGTCGACTCGCCACCCGCCGCCGCTCCTCCTGCATGAGAGCCGTCGTGCAGCGTGTCTCGTCGGCAGCCGTAACCGTGGCCGACGGTGATGCGACGCGCGAGGTCGGCCGCATCGGTCCCGGCCTGCTGGTGTTCGTCGGCGTCGAACAGGAAGACGGGCCCGACGACGTGCGTTACGTCGCGGGGAAGGTCGCCGGGTTGCGCATCTTCGAGGATACGAACGATCCCGGAAGCCGCATGACGCGATCGGTCGCCGACATCGGCGGTCAGGTGCTGGCCGTGTCGCAGTTCACCCTGGCGGGTGACGCGCGAAAGGGCCGACGCCCGTCGTTCGACGCGGCGGCGCCGCCGCAGGTCGCGAAGCCGATCTACGAAGCGGTGGTTCGCGAATTACGTGAGGCCGGCCTGACGGTGGCAACGGGAGAATTCCAGGCCATGATGCACGTGCATCTGGTCAACGACGGTCCGGTCACAATCCTGCTGGACAGCCGAAGGCGATTCTGACGTCCGGATGAATGCGGGGGACGATCGCACGATGAGGATTCACGCCGCAGGTTTGGCGCTCGCATTGTGGTCATCGCTGGTCGCCGTCTCGCCGGCAGCCGCGCAGCAGCGACCGCTGCTGACCGAGGATCCCGAGCCCATCGGCGCCGGCCGCATCCTGCTCGAAGGCGGCATCGAAGTCGCGCGATCGCAGAAGTACCCGGCATCCGGTCTCGAAGGAAAGCTGTTCCGCATTCCAATCGCCGGGATCAGCTTCGGGATCGGACCGACAGCCGAGCTGCAGCTCGACATGCCGCTGTTTGACACGCTGTCGATCGCCAAGCGCAACCCGGCAGCGCCGCTGGCCAGCCTCGTCACCGCGACGGGTGACTCGACGCACGACGTCGGCGATCTGGTCATCGCCACGAAGATCCGGCTGGTCGCCGAGAACGTCGGCTATCCGGCGTTTGCCGTCCGTTTTGCCACCAAGCTCCCCAACGCCTCGAACGAGAGTGGCCTCGGCACCGATACGACAGAGTTTTACGGCTCGGTGCTGGTGGGAAAGACCGTCCGTTCTCTCCGGATTGTCGCCAACGGCGGGCTCGGAATCCTGCCCGATCCCGTTGTCGGCTACCGTCAGAACGACGTCGTGACCTACGGTCTCTCGCTGGCCCGCGCGCTCACCGATCGATCAGAGATTGTCGGCGAGGCGAACGGACGCTTTTCCACCCGAGACAACCCATTTCCCGGCACCGAGTCGCGCGGCCAGGCGGCTATCGGCGCCCGTTTCACGACCGGCTCGGTTCGCTTCGACGGCAAATTGTTCTTCGGCTTTTACGAAGAAGATCCGCGAGTCGGGTTTGCCGCCGGCTTTACTTACGTATTCACCGCATTCCAGACACCTTAGCGCTCGCCGGCCCGCCGCGTTCGGCTCGATCGACGTCGCGTTTCGCGGCGCGTTCGTTGGCTCGCGCGCGCTCGAGCTCCTGCCGGAAGACCTCCTGCTTCCGCATCCGCGCGAACACTTCGTCCTGAACGAGTGTTCGAGAAGAGGTGAAGCCTTCGTCGCGTGCGCGCCGCAGCATTTCGATCGCGTCGGAGGAGGCACCCAGCATCGCGTAGTGCCGCGATAGATAGAACCTGATTTCGGGTTCTCGCTCGACCTGGAGGCGGCGCATCGCAGTGAGCGCCTCGTCGCGCCGGCCCTCGAGCACCGCCAGCAGCGAGCTCATCAGGCCGCTCATCTGGGTGGACAGCTTCTGGCCGAGCCGTTCCCGGAGGACCTCCACGGCTCGCCGCGTATCGCCCAGGCCCGTCCAGGCCGCGGCATCGAGGTAGTAGCGCGTGGCCGCACCGAGCGTATCGAGTGTGGCTTCATACTCACAGCGAAGAAAGTGAGTGTGCGGGACGCTGGTGACGATCGTCGGATCCAGGGCGGTGGCCCGGACGTGGGCAGCGACAGAGTCGTCGAGCAGACCGCAGAAGCGAAGCGCCTGAACCAGGCCTGCCAGCGTTTCCGGATCGTCACCACGGCGGTGCAGCCGCTCGGTGAGCCGAACGGCCGCTGCGCGCGACTCGCCGAGATCCATCTGCAGCTGCGTGTAGAACTGATGGGCGCAGGCGAGGTTGGGGTCGATGGCCAGCGCCCGCCGCAGCGCGGCTTGCGCCAGGTCGAGGTCAATCGACGGACCGGCTTTGAACTTGTCCAGGAACCGACAGCTGCGTCCGAGCCACGCCCAGGCTGCCGCGAACTGTGGATCCTCCGCCACGCACAGCGACAGCAGGTCGCGGGCTTGTCCCATGGACTCCAGCGAGCGATGGGTGACGAGCTCCTTCGCCCGCAAAAACGCGGCGTAGATCCCTTGCTCGATGCCGGGTTCGCCCAGAACGGGAAGGGTGAAGCGGTAGCCGAATTTCGACACTGTCTGGATCGCCTCTCGCCCGAGCACTTTGCGCAGGCTCACGATGATGTTGGTCAGGTTGGTGTCGGTGACATGGGTGTCAGGCCACAGACGATCCAGTAGCGCGTCGCGGCGCACGAGGTGTCCGGCGTTCTGCACGAAGAGCAGCAGCGCGTCGAAGACTTTCGGCTGCAGCGCCACCGGTTCTTGCGATCGGTGCAGCTCCCGCTCCGCAGGGTACAGATCGAACGCTCCGAACCGGTACGTCCCGTCGGACGTCGTGTGGTTTTTCTTTGATTTCTTCTGCATTGCGGCTGGGACTTTCGCGGCGCGGCGAGTCTAGCATGCCCGTGCTGAGCCGACGTGCCACAGCAAGGAGGACTGACATGAGCGCGACGCCCGCGGAAAACAAACAGCTGATCGGCCGCTACCTGCAAGCGGTGAGCGGACAGGCCAAAACGCCGGAACTCGTCGCCCGCTTCGTGAGCGACGTCAGCTTGGCCGAGCACATTCGCGATGTAGAGGCGGCATTTCCGGAATACGAAGTCATCTCCGAAGAGGTCGTCGCTGAGCGCGATTTGGTGGCCGTGCGGGCGACGTTTCAGGGTGTGCATCGCGGCACGTTCTACGGTGTGGCGCCAACCGGCCGCTCGGTCTCGGCTGGCCTGATGATCTTCTATCGCATCGAAGGTGGCCGCATTGCCGACCACTGGCTGCAGTTCGATGGGGCGTCGGTGATGGCGCAGCTCCAGGCCCAGCCGGCGTTGCCCTAGACTATCGCCTCCCTGGATCGGAAAAACCGGAAAGACCGAAAGACCGCCCCCCAGGCCTCGTGGGATGCCGTATCATGCAGCCCGGCCCGGGCCTGGAGAGGACCGGCGCGAGGAGGGGCCAGCATGCGGTGGATCGTCACCAACATGAAGTGGATCATGCTGCTGTCCGGTGCGTTGACGTCGACCATGCTCTACGCTGCCATCGCGCCGGATGCCGCCCTGCAGTCCACGTTCGGCGAATCGCTCGACGGACCGGTCGCCGACGTGGTCGTTCGGAACTGGGGATTCCTGATTGGCCTCGTCGGCGGGATGCTGATTTATGGCGCCTTCGATCCGCCCGCCCGCCGACTGATCCTGACGGTCGCCGGCCTGAGCAAGATCGTCTTCATTGGATTGATTGTCGCTCAAGGCACTTGCTTTCTCGGCGGAGCGGCCATTCCCATCGCCATCGATTCGGTGATGATCGTTCTATTTGCGTGCTATCTCGTCGTCGGCCCACGCAGGGCGCTGCCGGCGCACGCGAGGGTCACCGCGTGATCGTCCCACGATCGATCGGCCGCTGGATCGCGGTGTCCGGCACGGTAGCTGCCGTCGTGGTGTGTCTGGGGTCGGCGTTTCGCGCCGCGTGGGCACAAACGCCAGCCGACAGCGACCGTCAACGACTGCTCGCCGGCACGATCGACATCCACGTCCACTCGCATCCCGACAACGTGCCTCGCTCGGTCGACGGGCTCGAAGCAGCAACGCAGGCACGCGCCCGCGGCATGCGCGGCATCGTACTCAAGAACCACTACGACCCGACCGCGGGCCTGGCCTACCTCGCCCGCAAAGCCGCCCCTGGTCTCGAGGTGTTCGGCGGGATCGATCTCAATCTCACCGTCGGCGGCATGAACGCCGCCGCAGTTGAGCACCTGACACAAATCTCCGGCGGCTGGGGCCGCGTCGTCTGGATGTCGACCTTCGATGCCGAGAACCAGGTTCGCTACTCAAAGGAAAATCGCCCCTTCGTGGCGGTCTCGCGGAATGGCGCGCTGCTGCCCGAAACGAAAGCGGTCATCGGCGTCATCGCGAAGCACGATCTGGTGCTGGCCACCGGGCACGTCTCGGCTGCCGAAGGACTCCTGCTACTGCGTGAAGCGCGGAACCAGGGTGTGCGGCACATGGTCGTGACGCACGCGATGAACGCCCCGATCCTGATGAACGTCGAGCAGATGCAGGAGGCGGCGAAGCTCGGCGCTTACATCGAGTTCTGCGGCAGCACGCTCGCACCCGCTGACGCCAAGGCGCGGATCGATCGATATGCCGACGCCATTCGGAAGATCGGTCCCGAACACACGATCCTGTCCTCGGATCTGGGACAACAAGCGAATCCGCTTCCGTCGGATGGATATGGCGAGTTCCTGGCCGCCATGCGTGCCCGCAACTTCACGGAAGCAGAGGTCGCCATCATGTCGCGCGACAACCCGGCGGCCCTGCTGGGCCTCCGCTAGGCTCCCGTACACGCCGGGAATCCACCGAAACGATCCGCCTTGAGCCGCTGTGAGCGGCTTCTACGCATGGATGGGTGAGGGAGCGAACGGATGCTCAGATCACTAATCACCCCTGGTGTATTGCTGTTAGTGGCCTTGTCGGCGAGCGCGGCCTCGGCGCAGAAATCCGACGTCGATTCATTGGACCAGTTGCATCAGAGCCTGAAGCCGAGTCAGGTGGTTCGTGTCACGGATGCATCCGGCAAGACCATCGAAGGTCGCATCTCCGAGCTTTCAGACACGACACTCGCTCTTCTCGTCGACTCGACGTGGCGACGTAAGGGCGGCGTGCAATCCGTCCCGCGCGACGAGATCGTCGCCATCCATAAGCCGGACGGCCTCGAAAACGGCTTGCTCATTGGCCTGGCGGGAGGAATTGCCGCCAACTGGGTGTTCGTTCGAGCCAATTGCGGCCGGCCCGGCTACGACCCGGAGTGCTCCGCAAATGCCGGCGTGGTTGGGCTGCCGATTTTCGTGTCGGCCGGGGTTGCCGTCGGCATGCTGATCGATAAGGCGATCACGCGGACGCTCTATCGAGCGCCGCGTAAGCGCTGAAGAAATCCTCGACCGCGCGAATCTCGGCCGTCACCCTGGTCATGTCCCAGCCGGCTTCATTGGCCACGACCGTCGCTACTCTCTCGAGCGCCGACTGCCCTGGGTGACCGAGCGCACCCAACGGGCTACGCCGGAGGACGACATCGGCGAGCGTCATGGCCATTTCGTGCCGGACCGCCCACACGATCTGAGCAACGGTAACTGGAGACGTGTCCGTCACGGGCTCGGCCAGGGCGGGCTGCTCGCGCTGGAGTTCGAGCCAGGGCTCGGCCGGTGGGAGCGGCGCGACCCTAGTACGGCTCGGCACAGCTGAGCGCCCGAGTTTCGCGATCACGCGATTGGTGATCTGCTCGGCGACGATTCGCGCGGTGGTGTACTTCGTGCCGGCGACGCTGATTAAGCCATCGACCGCGTTGGCGCCGGTGGCATGATCTCGCACCTGTTGTCGTCCCTGCAGGCTGACGGCACCCTGGGCCGACACGATCGCGGGCACCACCCCGCAATGGACGAGCGTGAGATCGTCTCTGTCGATCGTCATCGCCGGAAACGCCCGTCGAATCTCCTCGAGAAAGCTGGCGACTTCCCGGGGTGATGGACCGACGTGGTCCGCTGACGACAACGCGGATGATTCCCAGGTGCCGAAGAGTGCGCGGCCCCGCCACGGCACCATGAACAGGGCGCGGCCCGATGCGGTCAATCCGCCGACGGCCGCGTCACCAGCCCTCAGCCGGGTCACGAGGTTCATGGCCTTGAGCATCGGCGTGCGCGTCTGGAGTTGACGGGGCGTCAGCAGGCGATCGATGTCGGCGCCAGTCGCGTTGACGACGACGCGCGCTGCCACCTCGGTCGATGCGGTCGAGAGCCGATCCACGACGCGGGCACCGATGACGCGGCTGCCGTCTACGCGCAACGAGGTAGCATCGGCGTAGTTTGAGAGCGTGGCGCCGGCACGGGCCGCCGCAAGGCCCCACGCAAGCGTCAGACGATCGGCTTCTGTCGTGACGTAATCGTGCCAGACGGCCGCGCCATGGGTTGCCGACTCTCCGAGCGCAGGAAAGCGGCGGCGCGCCTCATCGGCCGACAGCACATGACCGGCTGGTAGCCGAAGCGGCTCTGGCACATCGACGTTTCGTCCGGACGCGACGACGGCGTCCAGCAACAAACCGGCCCGCATCATCATCGGACCTTTGATGAATGCCGACGTCAGCGGCAGCACGAATGCCTGGGGGCGGAGATATTGCTGCGCGATCCGAGCGAGCGTCCGCCGTTCCTCGATGGACTCGAGGGCACGGCTGATGTCCAGCGTCTGCAGATAGCGGAGCCCGCCGTGAATAGTGCGCAGGTGGTTGAACGACGCGCCGCTTCCGAAATCGTTGCGCTCGACCAGGGCAACCGACAGCCCCCGCTGCGCTGCATCGGCCGCGATCGTCAGGCCGTAGATGCCGCCGCCAATCACGAGCACGTCGTAGGTGACGGAAACGAGTGGCAGCGTCCGTCTCATGTGCGAGTGGGCATGTCCTCTCTGGATTCAAGCATCAACGCACGTCGCGCCCACGTCGATCGGGCGACGGATTGTGCGCCGATAGTATAGTTGTGGGCACGTGGCGACGACAGACGAGATCCGCGAGTACTGGAATCATCATATCCACGATCTCGAGATCACCAGCCATCCGATCGGCTCGCGCGGCTTCTTTGACGACCTCGATCAGTACCATTTCGAGAAGCTGCACCATCTGCTGCGTCTCGTCGAATTCGACGGCTACGCCGGCCGCCCGGTGCTGGAGGTCGGCTGCGGCGCAGCCGTCGATCTCGCTAGGTTCGCGAAAGGCGGCGCCATCACGACCGGCGTTGACCTGGCGCCATCGGCGATCGATCTGGCAAAGGCCAACTTCGCCCAGCAGGGACTGGCCGGTGAGTTTCACGTGGCCGATGGTGAAGACCTGCCGTTTGCCGATGGCACCTTCGATCTCGTCTACGCCCATGGGGTGGTGCAGTACACGGCTAACCCGCAGAAGCTCGTGGACGAATGCCGTCGCGTGTTGAAGCCGGGTGGAGAAGCGATCTTTCAGGTGTACAACCGCATTTCGTGGTTGAACGCGCTGTCCAAGCTGATGAAAGTCGGACTGGAACACGATGACGCGCCGGTGCTCCTGAAGTTCAGCATCCCTGAATTTCGCGGCCTCTTGAAGCGGTTCAGCCACGTTCGCATCGTGCCCGAGCGATTCCCCGTCCGGTCGCGCCTGCACGGCGGCTGGAAAGGCGCGGTCTACAACGGCGTGTTCGTCGGCACGTTCAACGCCTTGCCCAAGGCGGTCGTCCAGCGCTTTGGCTGGCACCTGCTCGCATTCTGCCGGAAGTGACCGCATGCATTTCGCCAAGGCCCACGCCTACGGAAACGACTTCTTGTATGTGCGCGAGCCGCTCGTCGCCGGTGCGGACCTGTCGGAGCTCGCCCGGCAGATGTGCGATCGTCACGCGGGCGTCGGCGGCGATGGCCTGATCGTCTACACCCACGCCGGCACGCGTGCCGCCATGCGCTTGTTCAATGCCGATGGCAGTCCGTCGGAGTTGTCTGGCAATGGCGTCCGCGGCCTGGGTGCTCTGCTCCTGCTGGAAGAGGCCACGATCAAGTCCGAGCTGACCGTGGACACGGTGGCCGGGCCGAAACACATGGTCCGGCAGCAGCGAGGTGGCACACGGCAGGTCTTCCGGTCCGCGATGGGCCTGCCAGCTGACGTCCGGCAGGTACCCCTCGAGGTGGCCGGCGAGCATCTGTCCGCGGTGGTCCTGAGTTTTGGTAATCCACAGTGCGTCGTCCTCGGACCATTGCCCGACGACGACCGCTTCACGAGGCTCGGCGCGGCGCTCGAGCGACACGCATATTTCCCTCAGCGGACCAATGTCGAGTTCGCACACGTCGAAGCGTCGAATCGAGTCGCGATTCGAATCTGGGAACGCGGATGCGGTGCCACTCAATCCTCGGGAACGGGTTCCTGTGCGGCGCTCATCGCGGCGGCGTCGTATGGTGGCGCGGCGCGAACCGCCGAAGTCATCGCCCCGGGTGGCTCGCAGCTCGTCGAGTGGACGAGTGAGACGGTCTATCTCACGGGTTGGGCTGAAGTCGTGTGCGAAGGTGAGTGGCTCCGGCCTTTGCCGAGTCCGTAGCCTGGCAGAATTCGCCGCGCAGTGTCGCCGGGGCTCGACAATTTTTGCGAGTCGCCCTAGCGCGGCCGCCGTGCGGCCGGCGAAGCGGCAGCGTCGAGCGCGTGGCGAATCGTGTTCAGCTCCTGAGAAACCGCGGCTGCGGCTTTCGTCGCCACCGGATATTGACCACGCTCGAAGGCTGCGCGCGCTTCTTGCACGTGCGTCTCGGCCACCGCCAGCGCTTTGCGCGGTTCGGCCAGCGCACGTGCCGGGACTTTGGCTGCTTCCAATTCGGCCAGGTGCTTGCTGAGCGCGATGTGCGTGCTCGCGGCGGCGGCGACCGCCCGATCGGCATCCACGCGGGCGGCGGCCATGTTGTCGGCGGCCTCGCGCGCGGCGTTCTGCGCCCGTTCGCGGCTGTCGAGCGCGTCGTTCAGAGCCTGGCGGTAGTCTCGGTCGTTCGCCGCGCGCCGGGCTCGCTCGAGAGCGCTGACGGCGGCGCCGAACTCGTCCTTCGCGTATTGATCGGCGCCGGCGGCGCGCGCCGCATCGATCGCGCCCTGGGCCTGCTGCATTTCCTTCTCGGGTGGCTCGCCGCCGCACGCGGCGAAAGCGGTGGCAAGGACGAGACACGTGCCCAAGCACGCCAAGCGGAATCGCAACATTCTTGTCAGTATACGTCGGCCTGCCGAGCAACGGCGCGGCGATCCCTGTAGTACGATGCACCTTCTGTCGCCAGACGATCGTCCGCGCGAGAAGCTGTGGCGCCATGGTGCGGCGGCACTTGGTGACAACGAGCTCGTGGCACTGGTCTTGGGCACGGGCGCCGCCGGCGGCAGCGCCCTGCACGTGGCGAACGTGCTTCTGGCGACACGTAGCGGACTTCACGGATTGATGCGTTCCAGTCTGGACGAGATGGCTCAGGTGGCCGGCATCGGTCGCGCGCGTGTCGCGCAGTTGGCCGCGGCGCTGGAGCTCGGGCGGCGCACGCTGGCACAGGCGCCCCTGGCGCGCGTGCGGATTCGGACCCCGCACGACGCGGCCGCGTTTCTGATGCCCACTTACGGTGCTCGTTCCGCCGAAGTCTTCGGACTGGTGCTGCTCGACTCACAGCATCGAGTGCTCAAGACCACGTTGCTGACCCTCGGCACGCTGAACTCGACGATTGTGGAACCGCGAGACGTCTTCCGGCAGGCCCTGCTGGGATCGGCCGCCGCTGTCGTCGTGTTCCATACGCATCCGTCCGGCGATCCAATGCCGAGCGAAGAGGACGACGCTCTGACGCGCCGCCTGGTGGCGGTGGGAACGTTGATGGGTGTTCCGATCGTCGATCACATCATCATCGGCGACGTGCGCTACAGCAGTTTCAGGGAGATGGGTCGACTCTGATGGCCAGGGTGCTTTACTTCGACTGTTTCTCCGGCATTTCAGGCGACATGCTGATCGGGGCGTGCCTCGATGCCGGGCTGCCGGTCGACGACTTGAGGCGCGCACTCGGCAGCCTGGCGATGCGAGGCTACGACGTTCAGGTAAGGCACGTCCTGCGGTGTGGCATCTCGGCCACCAGGTTCGAGGTGTGCGAGGAGGTCCACGAACACCAGAGTGACCTGGAGCACGGGCACGATCATCATCACCATCACGACCGTCATCCTGTTCACCGCCACCACCACCCGCACCGGAGCCTTCCCGAAATCTTCACGCTGATCGATGCCAGCGCGCTGTCTTCGGCGGGACGTGATCGAGCGAAAGCCCTCTTTCAGCGGCTGGCCGAGGCTGAAGCAGCAATTCATCAGATGCCGGTCGATCGGGTGCATCTTCACGAAGTCGGGGCCCTCGACTCGATCATCGACATCGTGGGAGCGGTCTTCGCCCTCGACTGGATCGGCGCGGATCGCGTTGTCTGTTCACCCTTGAACGTGGGTGGCGGCATGGTGAACTCGGCACATGGCGTGTTCCCAGTGCCGGCACCAGCCACGGTTCGACTATTGGCCGATGCGCCAATCTACGGCGGCGCGGTCCAGAACGAGTTGGTGACGCCGACAGGCGCGCTGCTGGCGACCTCATATGCGTCGGCGTTCGGGCCGGTGCCGGCGATGTCAATCGATCACGTGGGCTACGGCGCCGGCGCCCGCGACAATCCAGGGACGCCGAACGTGCTGCGGCTGCTGATCGGCCATGCCGCCGCGCCGGGCACCAGCGAACGGGTCGTCGTGCTGGAATGCCAGATCGACGACATGAATCCGCAGATTTTTGGCGTCGTGATGGACCGTCTCTATGCGGCAGGCGCGCTCGATGTGTACTACGTTCCGGTGCAGATGAAGAAGAATCGTCCGGGAACGCTGTTGACGGTAGTGGCCCCACCCGACCGCCAGGCCGCACTGTCGTCGATTATCTTCAACGAGACAACGACGATCGGCCTGCGCCATCACGAGGTTGAGCGCGAGCGGCTCGTCCGGGAAACGATCACCGTCGACACGCCAGTCGGCCAGATCAGGTTCAAGCTGGCGCATCGCGACGGGCGGATCGTCAACGCCGCGCCCGAATTCGACGATTGCGCCGCGCTGGCGGCGGCGACCGGTCGCACGGTGAAGGAGATTCAGGCGATCGCGATCCAGAGCTACGGCGCTCGCGCGCACACCGGAGGGCAGGACTCGTGAGCCGCTTTTACATCACCACGCCGATCTACTACATCAATGCCGAGCCGCACCTCGGGCACGCCTACACCACGCTGGTGGCCGACGCCGTGGCGCGAGCGCACCGGCTGCTCGGGGACGAGGTGTTTTTTCTCACCGGGACAGACGAGCACGGCCAGAAAGTGGCGCGGGCGGCACAGAAGGCTGGTCTCACGCCGCCGGAGTTTGCCGACCGGCTGGCGGCGAAGTTCTCCGGCATTCTGCCGACACTCCAGGTCGCGAACAACGACTTCATCAGGACGACGGAGCTTCGCCACTATACGGCCGCGCAGGCACTGTGGCGCCGCGTCGAGGAGCGCGGGTTCATCTACAAGGGCAAGTACGAAGGCTTGTACTGTACCGTGGACGAAGTATTCGTCCCGGAGACCCAGCTCAAAGATGGCCGCTGTCCGATCTGCGGCAACCCGGTCGAGAAAATCGCGGAAGAGAGCTACTTCTTCAAGTTGTCGTCCTTTCAGCAGCCTCTGCTGGACTACTACCGAACGCATCCAGACTTCGTGACCCCGGCGATCCGCCGCAACGAAATGCTGTCGTTTCTCGAGGCTGGCCTCGACGACCTGAGCGTCAGTCGGACGTCGTTCCGGTGGGGAATTCCAGTTCCGGACGATCCGGCTCACGTGATGTACGTCTGGTTCGACGCGCTGACCAATTACATGACCGCGGTGGGTTACGGCGGTGACGGTCCGGTCGCCGCCGAGCGGTTCGAGACCTGGTGGCCGGCCGATGTGCACCTCATCGGCAAGGAAATCGTCCGGCAGCACGCGATCTACTGGCCGGCATTTCTGTTGGCCGCCGAGTTGCCGCTGCCGCGCCAGATCGTCAGCCACGGCTGGTGGTTGATGGACGGCGCCAAGATGTCGAAGTCCAAAGGCAATGTCGTCAAGCCGCAGGACTACATCGACCGGTTCGGCCTGGACGCGCTGCGCTACTTCATCTATCGCGAAATGGTGTTCGGTCAGGACGCCAGCTTCACCGACGATGGGATGCTGACGCGATACAACTCGGACCTGGCGAACGACCTCGGCAACCTGGTGAGTCGGGTGACGTCGATGGTGCAGCGTTATGCGACCGGGGTAGTGCCGGCAGCTGACGCATCGCTCCTCGCACGGGCTGAAGAGCAGGAGCTGTTGCAGCTGGCGCGTGGCACGATCGGGCGCGTCGCAGACGCCGTCCGGAGGTTCGAGCTGAGCGCGGCGCTCCGTGACGTCTGGGAATTGATTGCCGCGGGCAACCGTTACGTGGTGCTGCGCGAACCCTGGAAGCTCGCCAAGACACCGGCACAACGTGCCGAGCTCGAGACCGCTCTGTATGTCACGGCGGATCTCGTGCGTGTGGTTTCCGAGCTGCTTCGTCCGTTCATGCCGCAAACCGCCGATCGCACGCTGGAGACACTCGGCGTGGTTCCGGCGGCCGATGCATGGCGGACGTTGACGACCGGAGTGCTTGCGGTGGGCTCGCGTCTCGGCCCGCCCGTGACACTCTTTCCAAGAATCGAGCATTCAGTGGAGGAGCTGCGTTCGATGGCCACCGACAATCCGACCCCGGCAGCATCTGCCGCCCCCGCCCCCGCCGCATCGACGGTCGCGGATCAGTCATCCGGGTCCGCACCGGCTGCCGCGCCATCGGCGCCGCTGTCCGACCGGATATCGATCGACGACTTCATGAAGGTAGAGCTCCGCGTCGCCAAGGTCCTGAGCGCGGAACGAGTCCCGAAGTCGAAGAAGCTGTTGAAGCTGCACGTCGACACCGGGGCTGACCAGCGGACGGTTGTCGCCGGCATCGCCGAGGCATATGAGCCCGAGGCGCTCGTCGGCCGGACCATCGTCGTAGTCGCCAATCTGAAAGCGGCGACGTTGATGGGCATCGAGTCGAACGGGATGGTGCTGGCCGGCAGCGTCGAAGGCGGCAAGCCGGCTCTCGTCGGCTTCGACTACGAGGTGCCACCCGGGGCACGTGTCCGGTGACGGGCCTCGAAACGATGGTCGATAGCCATTGCCATTTGGCCGACAGCGTTTTCTCGTCCGACCTCGCCGACGTCGTCTCGCGAGCTCGCGCGAGCGGGGTCCAGTCGGCGCTCGTCATTCTGGCGGCGGGAGACGCGGCGGAAGAGGCCCAGGCCGAACGCGTGCTCGAGTTGTGGCCGGATGTGCGAGTCTCGATCGGCGTGCATCCGCACAGCGCACACGCGTTTGCCGAGGCGCCAGATCGTGCAGCCGAGGTGGTTCGCGCGCAAATCGCACGGACTCCATCGGCCCGCGCGATCGGCGAAATCGGCCTCGACTATCACTACGACTTCTCTCCTCGGGATGTGCAACAGCATGTTTTCAGAGCCCAGATCCGCTTGGCCCTGGACCTGGATCGCCCGGTGGTCATTCACACACGCGAAGCCGAGGACGACACGCTGGCAATCCTGCGGGAAGAAGGCAGAGGCGTGCTGCGAGGGGTGCTGCACTGTTTCACCGGCACCGCGGCGCTCGCTCAGGCCGGCCTGGCCCTCGGCTTCTACATCTCAGCGGCGGGCATCGTCACGTTTCCTAAAGCCGGAGATTTGCGCGACGTCGTCCGCAATGTTCCGCTGAATCGGCTTCTCAGCGAGACTGACAGTCCATTTCTGGCGCCCATTCCGCACCGCGGCAAACGGAACGAGCCGGCGAATGTCGGTCGTGTCAACGAGACGCTCGCGGAGCTCCACGCCTGCCGGCCAGCCGATATCGCAGCGGCGACGGCGGCAAACTTCGCGACGCTGTTCACACCGTAGCGACCGCGTTGCGTATTTGCTGCGCGGTCGTGACGGCAAAGCACTCTCTGCTCACGAATTACGCGCAGTCACAGGTTTGACACCCTCGGTAACTTATGGTCAGATTGACCGTCGCCAACTGAGCCGCTGTGCCCAAATCGTCCCTGGCCCTATCGCAAATCTTCGAGCCCATCCGCGCCGACCTCGAGCAGGTCGATCGCGAGTTCGCCCGTCACGTACAGTCGCAGGTCGAGCTGATTCCGAAGATCGGGCAATACATCCAGACGAGCGGCGGCAAGCGGATCCGGCCGGCGGTTCTCCTGATGGCCGCGCGGCTCAGCGCCTACGAAGGCGATCGAGCGGTGCTTTACGCGGCCGTCGTGGAGTTCATACACACCGCGACGCTGGTCCACGACGACATCATCGACGACTCCGAGCTGCGGCGCGGCCGCCAAGCGGTGCACTCGCGGTGGGGAAACGACGTCACCGTGCTGCTGGGCGACTACCTGTACATCAAGTCGATGGCCATGGCGTTGATGCACGACACGCTGGATCTCGTCCGCGTGCTGTGCGACGTCACGCTGAAGATGATCGAAGGCGAGCTGTACCAGCTGACCAAGAACGGTGACGCCTTCATTACCGAAGAGGAACACCTCGAGATCATCCGGCGAAAGACGGCGTACCTCTTCGGCGGCTGCGCCCGGATTGGCGGGATGCTCGGCAAGGTCTCGCCAGAGCGGGAGGAAGCGCTTCGCGAGTACGGCTTCAACCTCGGCGTCGCCTTCCAGATCGTCGACGATCTGCTCGACTTCACGGGCGACGCGAAGGCGCTCGGCAAGCCGATTGGCGCCGACCTTCGCGAAGGCAAGATGACGCTGCCGCTCATCCACCTGCTGGCGCAAGGCAGTCCGACCGGCGAGGCCATCATCAAGGACATCATCACCAGCCGGTCGGCCAGCGAAGAGCAGTGGGACGAGATCATGGCGCTGCTCCGTGAGCATCGCTCGATCGATTACGCCGAGCGCCGCGCCGTCGAATACGCCGAGCGCGCGAAGAAACCGCTCTATCTCTTTCCGCCGAGCGCGGAGCGCGACGCCCTGCTCGCGCTGCCTGATTACGTGCTCCAGCGCGACCGCTGACCGGGTGGACAGCGATGTCCACGCCCGCTCCGCGTATCGCTGAACGCCTCGTCGAGTTGCGCGACGCGATCCGGCATCACGAAGAACGCTACTACATCCACAACGACCCGGAGATCTCCGACGACGAGTTCGATCGGCTGTTGCACGAGCTCGAGCGGCTCGAAGCCGAGCACCCGGACCTGGTGACACCGGATTCGCCGACGCAGCGCGTGGGCGGACGCGCGTCCGCCGGCTTCGACACAGTCGAGCACATCACGCCGATGCTCAGTCTGGACAACGCGTACTCGGAGGCGGAGCTGCGCGCGTTCGACGAACGAGTGAGGAAAGGTGCCGGAATTGGCGACGGCGCGGTGCCCTATGTGACAGAGCTCAAAATCGATGGGCTGAGCATCGCCCTGACCTACGACAACGGCCGGTTGGTGCGAGGGGCGACGCGAGGCGACGGCATCCGCGGCGAGGACGTGACCGCCAACGTCCGCACGATCCGGGCGATTCCGCTGCGTCTGCGCAGTGGGCCCGAGGCGCGCATCGAAGTGCGCGGCGAGGTCTACCTGCCGCGCAAGGCATTCGAGCGTACCAACCGCGAGCGCGAAGACGCCGGGCTGCCGCTCTTCGCGAACCCGCGCAACGCCGCGGCCGGCACCATGCGCAATCTCGATCCGGCGCTCGTGGCCAGCCGCGGCCTGTCGGCGTTCACGTATCAACTCGTGGGCGACGCCCGGGAGCGGGCCAGCCACGCCGAGACGCTCGCCGAGATGCGCACCTGGGGACTGCCGGTTGAGCCGCACTGGCGGCGTTGCGAGGGGATCGCAGCCGTCGTCGACTTCTGCACGGAGTGGGCCGAGGCCAGACGATCACTCGAGTTCGAGACCGACGGCGTTGTCGTCAAGGTCGATGCGTTGGCCCTGCGCTCGACGCTCGGCACGACCGCCAAGTTCCCCCGATGGGCGACCGCCTTCAAGTTTCCCGCGCAGCAGGCGACCACTGTGCTGCGGCAGATCGCGGTCAACGTCGGTCGAACCGGAGCGGTGACGCCATACGCCGTTCTCGAGCCAGTCGCGCTCGCCGGATCGACCATCTCGATGGCGACGCTGCACAACGCCGAGGATATTGCCAGGAAAGACCTTCGCGAGGGCGATCGCGTGCTCATCGAGAAGGGCGGCGACGTGATTCCGAAGGTCGTCAAGCCGATCGTGCCGCACGCTGAAGACAGCACCCCCTGGACGATGCCGACCAGGTGTCCCGCGTGCGACAGCCAACTGCGGCGCGACGAGGAAGAGGTCGTCTGGCGATGTGAGAACACGGCGTGTCCGGCGCGGATTCGCCGCGGGCTGCAGCACTTCACGTCGCGGTCGGCGATGAACATCGAGGGCCTGGGCGAGTCGCTCATCGACCAGCTGGTGACGCAGGGCCTCGTCGCGGATTTCGCCGACATCTACGCGCTGCATGCGGAACAGCTCGAGAGCCTGACGGTCACCCCCAAGGAACCGCGCTCCGATCGGGCCCGGCCGCGGAAGCTGGGAAAGGTCGGCCGCAACGTCATCGAACAGATCGAGCGCAGCAAGTCGAACGACCTGTCCCGGCTGATTTATGCCCTGGGTATCCGTCACGTCGGCGAGAAGGCGGCGGCGGTTCTTGCCCGCCAGCTCCGATCGATGGAGCAATTGCTCAACACGCCGGTCGAACGCTTGCAGTCCCTGCCGGAAATCGGACCGGTCGTCGCGGCGTCCGTGCGGGCGTTCGCCGAAGAGCCGCGTAACCGCGAGTTGATCGCCGAGCTCGTTGCCGCGGGCGTCAACATGGCCAGCCAGGCCCCCGAGCCCGCCCAGGCAGCAGCCGGGCCATTGAATGGCCGGACGTACGTGCTGACCGGGACCCTGGCCTCGATGTCGCGCGACGAGGCGACGGCGGCGCTCGAAGCGCTGGGCGCAAAGGTAAGCGGCTCGGTCAGCGGCAAGACGACGGCCGTCATCGCCGGGGCGGAGGCCGGCAGCAAGCTGGAGAAGGCACGCAAGCTCGGAATCGAAACGCTCGATGAGGCCGCGTTTCTGGCCCTTATAATAAAAAGCTGAGATGTCGCGCCGCTTTACGCTCGTCAGCGTGTGCCTCATCGCGATTGTGGCCTTCCTCATCGGGGCCATCGTCGCCGGAGGCCTCGGGCAGCCGCTCGTCACGGCTGGAGAGACACCCGCGACGCGCCCCGCCGCAAGGCCAGTGCTTCGTGGGACGTCCCTGCCGGCGGCGGGAAGCAGCCTCGTCAACTTCGCGGACGTCGTCGAGCGCATCAATCCTGCGGTCGTCAACATCGACGCGACGGCGCGGGCCTCGGAAACCAGCGGCCGGCGGCGGCGCCGGGCCGATGGCGGCGACTCGTTCGATTTCGGTCCCGGACTGCGGAGCGAGCGCGAAGGTCCACGACGCGGCGCCGGCAGCGGCTTCATCATTGACGCCGACGGCAGCATCCTGACGAACCACCACGTCATCGACCGGGCCGATCGCATCATCGTCAAGCTGTCCGACGGACGATCGCTCCGCGCCCATGTCGTCGGCGCCGACCCTGACACCGACATTGCGCTCATCAAGGTCGACGGCGAACGGAACCTTCCGGTTGCGCCGATCGGCGATTCTTCCTCGCTTCGAATGGGCGAGTGGGTCTGCGCCATCGGCAATCCACTCGGCTATGAGCACAGCGTGACCGTCGGCGTCATCAGCTTCCTCGGCCGGAAGCTGTTCGACGCCAGCCTGGACAACTACATACAGACCGACGCCGCCATCAACTTCGGCAACAGCGGCGGGCCGCTGATCAACTCGCGCGGCGAGGTCATCGGCATCAACTCAGCAATCAGCTCGCGGGCGAGCAACATCGGATTTGCCGTGCCGATCAACGGCGCCACCGCCATCCTTCCGCAGTTGCGGGCGGCCGGCCGGGTGACGCGCGGTTACATCGGCGTCGCCCTGCGCGACGTCGATGCCGATCTGGTCCGGTCGCTCAAGCTGCCGGTCAACGAGGGCGCCCTGGTCCAGGACATCACCGATGGCTCTCCGGCCGAGCGTGCGGGTTTGCGGCCCTATGACGTGATCGTCTCGTTCGACGGTCGACCGATCGCCAACGACGATGAGCTCATCCGGCAGATTTCGTCGCACACGCCTGGAGCCGCCGCAGCGTTGACCGTGGTGCGCGACGGGCGCCAGATGCCCGTCACCGTCAAGCTGGCCGAGCGGCCAACACGGTCCGGCACCGGGCCGGACGGCCGCAGCAGCGCCCCCGCGCCGACGCCGTCGAGCGGGCGCAGCGACCTGGAGCCGCTCATTGGCCTTTCAGTCCGCGACATCGACTCGTCGACCGCCGATCGGCTCGACCTGCCGCGGCCGACGCGCGGCGTGCTGGTCATGCGGGTCGAGCCCCTCAGCTCGGCGTCCGACGCCGGCGTCGAGCGAGGCGCGGTCCTGCTCGAGGTCAATCGCCAGCCGGTGGATTCAGCCGACGCGTTCCGTCGCATCGCCCGCGGTGCTCGGCCAGGAGACGTCCTGACCTTGTTCCTCTACTCACCCGAACTGGATCAGCGGCAGCTCAAGACGGTCCGCGTCGAGGATCGATGAGCCGGTCGATCCCCGCACGATCAGCCCGCTCTCTCGCAGCTCGCTGAGCCATGCCGAAGGTCCGGATTCTGGTTATCGACGACGAAGCGGCGATTCGTGATTCGCTGCGCATGACGCTCGAGTACGAGGGCTACGAGTTTCTGGGCGCCTCGACGGGTCAGGAGGGCCTGGCTGTCGCCGAGCGCGAATCCCCCGACCTGGTCCTGCTCGACGTAAAGATGCCCGGCATGGACGGGCTCGAGGTGCTCGATCGGCTGCGGACGATGAGCGAAACGACGCCGGTCATCGTCGTTTCTGGGCACGGGACGATCAGCACCGCGGTCGAGGCCACGAAGAAGGGCGCGTTCGACTTCATCGAGAAGCCGTTTGCGAGCGAGCGCGTGCTCGTCAGCCTGCGCAACGCGATCGATCAGCGTCGTCTGCGCGACGAGAACCGGACCCTGCGCAAGGCGGCCGAAGTCCGGCACCAGATGGTGGGCGAGAGCGGCACGCTGCAGCAGGTCATGGCCGCCATCGGCCGCGCCGCGCCAACCAACGCCACGGTGCTCATCCAGGGGGAGAGCGGCGTCGGCAAGGAGCTGGTGGCCCGGACCATTCACCGCAACAGCCTGCGGAGCCGCGAGCGGTTCGTGCAGGTGAACTGCGCGGCGATTCCCGAGGAACTGATCGAATCGGAGCTCTTCGGACACGAGAAGGGCTCGTTCACCGGCGCCACCGAGAAGCAGGTCGGCAAGTTCGAGCAGGCCGACAAGGGCACGATCTTTCTCGACGAAGTCGGCGACATGAGCCCGAAGACGCAGGCCAAGGTTCTGCGCGTGCTGCAGGAGGGCGAGGTCGAGCGCCTCGGCTCGGCCCGAACGATCAAAGTGGACGTGCGGGTCATTGCGGCGACCAACAAGAATCTCGAAGAGGAAATCGAGAAGGGCAACTTCCGCGAAGACCTGTACTTCCGCCTGGCGGTCATTCCCATCCACGTACCTTCCCTGCGCGAACGGCCGGAAGACATTCCGGTGCTGGTCCGGCACTTCATCGACTACTTCTCCCGCGAGAACAACGCGCGTCCGCGGCGGATCACGCAGGGAGCGATGGACGCGCTGCAGCGCTACCGGTGGAAAGGGAACATCCGCGAACTGCGCAATACCGTCGAGCGGTTGATGATCATGTCGCCGGGGGAAACCATCGACGTTGCCGATCTGCCGAGTACGGTGCGCAGTCCCGCCACGGCTGCATCCAGCGGTCGGAGTGCGGCGGCCGCCGATGCCGACCTCGCTAAGGCCCGCACGCTGCGCGAGTTCAAGGACTCGACGGAACGCTCGTACCTTGTATCCAAGCTGCGCGAGAACGGCTGGAACATCTCGAAGACTGCCGAGGTCATCGACACGCCGCGCAGCAATCTCTACAAGAAACTCGAGCAATACCAGATCTCGCAGGAGACGGACGGGTAATCAGGGCAGGTAGGGCGGGTGGGGCAGGCAGGGCCGGTGGGAGGCGAGCAGGTCCAGTCGCGTCTCCGATACATTCGGCTGTCCCCGCCCACCTGCCCTACCTGCCTTACCTGCCCTACCCGGCCCACCCGCCTTGATAGAATCAAACTGTCGCAGTGAGCCAGGCGACCGTCCGCCTTCGTCCCCTTCGGCCCTACAGCGGGACAGGCCCTTTACGGGGCTTGCCTCGTCGACGCCGCAGAGCGGAGGCGGGAGGAAAGTCCGAACTCCGAAGGGCAGTGCGCCGGGTAACGCCCGGTCAGGGTGACCTGAAGGACAGTGGCACAGAAAACATACCGCCCGCCGTCGCTCGCCCACGCCGAAAGGCGCTCGGGCGAGCGGAGGTGGGTAAGGGTGAAAAGGTGCGGTAAGAGCGCACCGCGCCGGCCGTGAGGTCGGTGGCAGGCAAAACCCCGCACGGAGCAAGACCAAATAGGGGAGCGTTCGAGGACGGCCCGTCCGAAGCTTCCGGGTCGGTTGCTTGACCCCTTCAGCAATGACGGGGCTAGAGGAATGGTCGTCGCGCCAAAGCCCGCGAGGGCTGAGGCGGACAGAATTCGGCTTACAGGCTCACTGCGATCTTTCTATTCCAACAGAACGCGGACGCTCCTCATGAGACTGGTCAGAGCTCTGGTATTGCCGCTGGCCGGGTTGGCAGTTTCGCTGGCCACCTTGACCGCACAACCGCAAGCCCCTGGACAAATTCGGCCACGGCCCGCCGAGGGCCGCGAGCCCGAATTACCGCCTCCGACCATCCGGCAGTACAAGCCACGCTCCACGCTCGTCGTTCCACAGCACCCGGTGCCGCGCGCGAAATTTCCGGTGGTCGATCTCCACGGCCATCCGCCGACGCTGAACGGCCCTGATGTCGTCAACCTGGTCGGCGCGGCGATGGATCCGTTGAACATTCAGGTCATGGTGAATGCCAATGGGACGTCGGGCGAGCGCTTGCGGCAGGCTCTCGGCGCGATCCGCGCCAGCCGATACAAAGACCGCATGGTGGTGTTCACGCAGATCAACGTGCGCGATCTTGCACCTGGCGGCGGAGCGCGCATCGCGCAGCAGCTCGAAGCCGACGTGAAGGCCGGTGCCCTGGGGCTCGGCGAGATCATGAAGGACTTCGGCATGCGGGCTCGGAAGAGCGACGGGAGCCGGCTGAAGATCGACGACCCCGAGCTCGACGTCGTCTGGGAGACGGCGGCGAGACTGGGTATTCCGGTGTTCATTCACGTTGCCGACCCCTCGGAGTTCTTTCAACCGCTCGACTTCAACAACGAGCGATGGCTCGAACTGGCTCTTTATCCCGATCGGCGTTACCAGGATCGTTCACGGTTTCCGGCCTTCGAGGAGCTGATGGCCGAACGTGATCGGTTGATCGCGAAACACCCGAAGACCACGTTCGTCGTGGCTCACATGGGATGGCATGCCAACGATCTGTCCCGGCTCGGTGGAATGATGGACAAGTGGCCGAACTTGTACACCGAAGTCGGCGCGATTCTGTACGACCTGGGCCGGCAGCCGCGGGCCGCACACGACTTCTTCGTCAAGTACCAGGACCGGATCTTGTTCGGCAAGGACAGCTTCCAACCCGACGAGTACCCGTACTACTGGCGCACCTTCGAGACCGCCGACGAGTACTTTGACTACTATCGGGATTACCACGCCTTCTGGAAGCTCTATGGGATGGCACTCCCCGATGCGGTCCTCAAGAAGCTTTATTACGGCAATGCCCTGCGGCTCATTCCCGGTCTGCCACGGACCGGCTTTCCGAATTAGGACCAGCTGATGGCTTCGTATCTCGTCACCGGCGGGGCTGGATTCATCGGCTCGCATTTGACCGAAGAGCTCGTGCGCCGCGGCCATCGCGTGCGCGTCGTCGACAGCCTCATCACGGGGAAGCGGCGGAACCTCGCGCACATTCCGGAGATCGAGTTCGTCGAGGGCGACCTGGCCGAGCCCGGCGTCGCCGAAGCCGTCGTCCGCGGCATCGACTTCGTCCTCCATCAAGCCGCCATTCCGTCGGTGCCGCGGTCAGTCGACGATCCGGTGACGTCCCATCGCGCCAACGTCGACGCGTCGCTCAATCTTCTGGTGGCGGCGCGTGATGCGCGGGTCAAGCGGCTCGTGTACGCGGGATCGTCTTCCGCGTACGGCGATACGCCGACGTTGCCCAAACGCGAGGACATGCCGGCCAAGCCGTTGTCGCCGTATGCGCTG
>Ga0111538_10003249_pt1 | contig 22798 bp, 38 predicted proteins | sample SoiMethybrSBSTD1_FD_79669 | JGI IMG/M metagenome (GOLD analysis project Ga0111538, IMG submission 79669) | Bulk soil microbial communities from a Populus tree surrounding site in Tennessee, USA - Soil MetaG P. TD hybrid SBSTD1 (version 2)... | ecosystem: Environmental > Terrestrial > Soil >...
AACATAGCGACCGCAGGCACTCCTCCCAATACCATTACAAATGCTGGTATCAATGCCACAGCGACGCAGCCATTTGCACCGGGTCAGTTGCAGCAGGGTTCCATCAATTCCCATCCGGGAAACATTGTGGCATGCAGGACGCTGCACCGAAGGCTGTTTTTATTCTCATCGAATTTTACTGAAGTATGGGAAAACGCAGGCGCTGGTACAAATCTTCCCTTGAGGCCAAATAGCAGTCTGTTGATGGAATATGGAACGCCCTCCATAGGCTCCATTGTGACTGGCTTTGACAAGATGATATTTCTTTCACAGGATAGGGACGGTCTTGGATCAGTCATGGAAGTGAGGGGAACAGAATCAATACCCATCAGCAACCGTGCGCTTGATTTCCAGCTCGCACAGTACGCACAGGCGGGACAGATTACCGATGCGCGTGGAATTTTCATCAAGGAAAATGGAATTATTTTTTACCGTCTAAATTTTACAGAGGCCAATCACACCTTTGTATACAATGACACCCTTAGCAATCCATCAACTGAAGAGGGAAAGCTGTGGCATGAGGAGCAGGTTTTAAATGGAGACAGGCACCCAGCCCAGACACACGGATATTTTAATGGAAATAACTACTACGGATCTTTTGATAGTCCTGTGCTTTATCAGGTCGATCAGTCATTTGTTACAAACAACGGTGAAATCATACCGCGCATAAGGATTGGACGTTGCAAGGTTCCAGCGCTCTATAACCGAACACGCATTGACCGTTTTGTGCTGGATGCCATTCAGGGCCAGACAAACATTACCAATCTCAGCGGCATTCTCAATCTTCTCACTGAAAATTCAGATGTGATTGATACGGAAAATAGCATCCCCATCATTCTGGAAGAAAGCACGCTTTCGCCTATTTACGATACGAACGAACTTCCCATTTTCCTTTCCTACTCCAAGGATGGCGGCGTGACCTTTGGTTACAGGCTGACTGGATATCTGGGCGCCATGGGTGATCGCACTCATCGCACGGTCTGGAGAAAGCTTGGCGTCATTCCGCAAGGTCAGGGATATGTTCCAAAGATAGAATTTTTCGGCACGGTGCCTCTTGTGATTCTGGGTGCCTCATGGTTCTTTGAGGTGATGCCACAATGAGCAGTAATAGAACAGCGAGTATTGACCAGTTTCCCTATTATGATCCTCTGGTCAAGGGAAAACCCGACAAGATGTCAGCTGTCTGGATAGCAGCCTTTAGTTCATTTATTGATACGATGAATGGTTATATTACGCCATTTGGTTTTCTGGCGCCGCAGCTCAGTACTGAGCAGCGAAACCTGATTCAGTCGCCAGTGAATGGGCAAATAATATATAATACGACTACGAACAAATTCCAGGGAAGGGAAAATGGAGTTTGGGTGAATTTAATCTGACCATAAGGATATGGTGCGATGGACCCAGAAACGATGTCTATGATAGCCAGCATGTTTGGTGGCGGCGGTGGTGGCGGACAAAGTAGTCATGCCCTGATTGGCGGTGGAAATCTTGCCGGTGTTGGTCAGGTATTAAGCGGACTTTTTGGTGATTCCGGGCAGCCATATCGTGCAGCAGAAAAAGAACTCGGCGACTTCTACAATCGCGGTCGTGAAATACAGAATCCTTTCATGCAGTATGGCCAGAATGCCATGCCGCTCATGAACCAGTGGTTACAGGGTCAGAAAGATCCTTCCGGTTTTATCAATACGCTCATGGGAAAATACCAGGAATCACCATGGGCCAAATACCAGCAGGACCAGAATGCCAGACGCACGGCAAATATGGGTTCTGCATCTGGCTTGACAGGTTCAACTCCCCTTGCACAGTTTTCCCAGCAGAATATGCATGATATTTCCCAGCAGGACATGCAGCAATGGCTTTCCAATGTCCTCGGAATCAATACACAGTATGGAACAGGATTGCAGAACCAGATTGGTACTGGCCAGACAGCTGCCAATGCACTGACAGGACTTACCAGTGAATTTGGAAAGGGAATTGCCGGTATGCAGTATGGTGCCAAGGCTGGTGATCAACAGGATAGAAACAGTATCTGGGGCGGTTTATTTGGTTAAGGACTAGACCATGTACGATATTCCATTGCCGAAAGTAGTAGCGGATGTTGAGGCAGGTGGCCCGTTTGTAACGGCTGCCAGGGGTCTCAATTCTCTCAAGAAATTGCAGGCTGAAGCCCAGTATGCTCCCTATACTGAATATGCCAATGCACTCTCAAAAACAGCGTATGCCCAGACAGCACCGGCTCTGGCGCTTGCCACATTTATGTCTGGCCCTGCAGCTGCAAATCTCACGCGTGATCAGGCTCAGGCACTTGCATCACAGATGCAGAATTATCTTCAGCGATCAAACATGACATCAAACCTTCCTCCTCCAAACACTTCACTGGGTGGAAACAGTCTTGCTGGAAACGTCATTGAAAAACTGGTTAATCATCTTTCTGGAAAGGTGATGCCGCAGCCTGTCAATCAGGTTAACCAGATGCCAGTATCACAGCAGATGCCGCAACAGGCATCTGGCACCGGACTCGACGTTGCTCCTCCACTTGATGCCAATGGCAGAATACCCATTACTCCTCCACCGGGATTCAAGCCCCCAGTTACAGGTACAGCAGGTCTCCCATTCAATCGACAGGCTGGAGCGCTTCCATTGCCCGGAACACAGGGAGGATTTACTCCTGTTGCTGGAGCAAGTGCCCAGCAAGCAGGACTTATTAAAGGAACCGAGGAAGAAATTGCGGCCCAATCAAAAATGTGGACAGACATGCATGAAAAATCAGCGCTAGCAGCAATCAATTCCCAGAAAGTAGATGATCTTGCTGATGAATTTAGTGATGCATATGATCTTACTAATAAATGGGAAAAGGGACCAATAACCGGATCTATTCCTCCATTGTTTTCTGCGGCAGCGGATACAGCTGATCGTTCTTCCAATGGTATGGCTGATGCGGTAGCGCGTGCACAGCAGGAAGGCCATATTACTGCCAGAGATCGTGACACTTATTTAAATATGAAGCCCAGCAGATCCATGCGCCCTGAGACAAAAGAAAATGCAGTTGCATTTGTGCATGGAGCAAATCAAAGAACACGTGAAAATGCAGCATTTAATGTTGCAGCACAAAAATTTGGCCTGACTCCACAGGAAGCCAATATTGTCTGGCTGCACTATATCCAGAAAAATCCTTTTTATTCTGCAAAAGAACATAAATTGATTCCTGAAAATTTCAATAAATGGCCTCAGTACCTCACAAATGAAAAAATTCAGGAAGCTCTTAATCCATCATCTGGACAGCAACCTGTTACTGCTCCCTCTACTCCGTCCCGTGGGGCAAAAATTCTCTCGAGTGGACTGAAAATACCTAAATTCAACACAAAGGAAGAGGGTATTGCATGGTTTAACAGGCAGCCAAAAATCACTCAGGATGCGATAAGAATGCATTTGGGAAGCAAATAAAATGGCATATGAATTATCACTTTCAGACATTGAATCGCCAAAAGGCTATGAACTGAGTCTGGATGATATTTCGCCATCAAAAAAACTGGAAAAAATGGCTGAGGCAACTGCCATTCCAGAGCAACAATACACACCACAGAGACAGGAAGAGTTTTCCAATCCGGCAAGATGGCCCGGTTTTGAAAATCTTTCTCCAGAGGAAAAGAGGCAACGACTCTCATTAAGCACATTTGATCCTGCAAACCAGACAGCAACAGGTGGTTTTGTTCCAGGAGGTGCTTATGAATCGCCTGTGACGCGCGCTGCCTATTCCTTTTTGCCAACCCTTGCAGCACCTCAGATCAGGGGCGCTTCCAGTATTTTAGGCAGGGAAGTTGGAGCGCCTCTCTTTAATTCACTCTCACGGATTGGAGCAGGCACTGCAGGAAATATTGCCTATCAGTTACCTGATATCAAGAATCTTCAGGACCTGGAAAATGCAGGATTAAACAGCTTGCAGATGAATGCACTGCTTGAAGCGGGAACACTTCCATTCAGGATTCCTTCACATCTAGCTGAAACGTTCAATCCATTGAAGTATGGAGAACAGAAAGCTGCACAAATAAACAATGAATTTTCAGCCGCTAAAGCACTTCAGAAAGAGACATATCGTCCAGTCATGGAAAAATATGGTGATTATAATGTCACTCTTAATCCTGAAAATTATATGTCGTCCATGGGAATAGAGCGCAAGAAACTCTATCACCAGACAAAACAGCTTTATGATGATTTCATGAATGAACCGACTTTTTCAAATCTTCATAAATTGAAAAGTCAGATGGGAAGTGATCTTAGATCTGCAAGAATGGCCATGAATAAGCCTGCTTCAGTTTCAAGATTTTCTGACTACAGTAACAAGCTGAAAGAAAAAACCATGAATTATCTTTCTCATGACAAGGACATCCTTGCTGAATATGAGAAAGGAAATGAAATCACAAGGAATCTCGTTGAGCCTTATCGTTCAACTCCAGGTCTTAAAAAACTGGCTTATGGCGTAAGGGAAGATTCACATCCTGATAGCATTTCACGAGCCATTCGGACAGGAAAGGAAAAGATAGTTGCCACCAAGGGTGAAAATGCCTTTACAGCCATTCCTGAAGGACATCCGCTAGAGAATCATTTGCGTGATATTGAAAAGATCATGAACTTTGGAAATCTCGCAAAGTCAGTTGTGCCTACTGTAGCAGGCGGCATTACTGGTCATCTTCTTTCTCCCGGATTTGGTACCGCTGGAGGTCTCACTGGAGGAGCGGGTATAGCCGCCAGTCTTTTATCAAAGATAGGGAATCCATTGCTTGAATCAACGGCACAGAATCCTGCAATACAGAATGTTTTCAGGACTCTTTCCCCAGCCTATTACGGTGGCGGACGTGCTTTCATTGGCGAACAAGGACGTTAGAAATGACAATTTCATACACTATATCTGCTGACCCACACTGGGTCATTATCGATGATTTCTCAAGACTGCCGAATGGCGCTGCCATTTATACGTATAGCAGTCTGAACCCCTCCATGTTCAAGCCTGCCTATCAGGATGCTGGTGGCACACTTCCCTATGGCCAGCCGATTGTTGGATTTGGCAATGGAACAATGCCTCCCATGTTCTGGAAGTTTGATACGGATGCGCCTGATGACCTTTACTACATTCAGGTTTGGGACAAGATCAGGGTTCCGGGTGGCGATGCAGTCCTTTTATGGGATTTTAATGGACTTCCCACTCAGGGCGGTAGCGGCGGTGGAACGATTACGACCAATTTTGACCTTGAAAACCTTGTCATAAATGGTGAATTTTACCGGAATGCCGGAAATCAGGTAGGCACACCCTCCATTGGCACAGCCATCACGCTTGCTCCCAGCAACCATAATGGGTTCTGTGGCGTTGAAAACAGTGTGGGCAATGATGGCCCCCCTTCTCCAGATATCATTTTTGCCAAATCCAATACCTCGGCGAGTGACAGTCTGTCATTCATCAACTTTACGCAGGGCGATAATACTTTTTCTCCCAATCCTACTCCCCAGCAATATGTGAACTATACCTGTACAGTAGGCGGCAGCGAGGCTTACCGGTACATCCAGTTCCCTATCTGCAAGGGTTTGCAGAACATGAACAATATCAATATCAGTGTCCAGCTCTGGAACAGGTATAACGGTGGCGATACGAATATTGCCCTCTATCTGAGACAGTTTTTTGGCAATGGCACAAATGGACCGACCGCAGATGTCCTGACGCCCATGGGATCTCTTAATCTCACCGCTGGTACATGGACCAAAACACAGGTCAATGCATTTTCGATACCAGGTATTAACCCTGGCATGACTCTGGGTAATTGCGGAAATGATGCGCTATTTTTCCAGATCAGGTTCCCGGTAAGCGTACAGATCGATCTCGATTTCATTCTGCCAGCTGTCTATCTGGGGAATGCCAACTCCACTATCGATTTTCATACGCTGGATGAAGTAAATACGGTTATCAGCTCCCCGCGCACCGGTGATATTCGCATCTCGCTGAACTCATTCCAGCCTTATGGATGGGTCATTATGGATGATGGGAGCATCGGAAGCGCCTCATCTGGTGCTACCACACGAGCCAATATCGACACTTTCCCCCTGTTCGATCTCATCTGGAACGCGGTTCCCGATGCCGATGCGCCCGTTAGTGGCGGCAGGGGGGCTAGTTCCATCGCTGACTTCGGGGCCAACAAGCGCCTGACTCTTACCAAACAGGCTGGAAGGGTCATCGCTGGCATCTCAGGTTCGCATACTCTTGGCACGTCTGGCGGTTCTGACTCCCATACACTGACTCAGGCGGAATTACCCTCTTCAATGCCTACATCATTGACCATAAGGGGTACCAACTTCGGTACAGGCGCAAACAGTGGCTCAGGTGGCCCATTTGCAGGACTGGGTGGACCAAACAATATTGCCACCTCATTCCCCGGCGGCCTTGGATCTTCGACACCTATTGACATCCGGCAGCCAACGGTTTACCAGAATATTTTTATTAAACTCTAGTGTTGGGTTATACTGTTCAAAGTTACAAATGGAATTTGTGATTACTCATTAAAAGGAATTAATGTCATGTCTTTTCAGCAATTTAATATTTACCCAGGATTAACCCCTGTACGTCTTGTCTCAACGTCCAACGTTTCCGGCACGTATTTCAATGGCCAGAACAACAATGGCGTTGGCGCAACCCTCACGGTAGCTGCCAGTTCACTCACGATTGACAGCGTCGCTTGTGAAGTAGGCGATCGCGTCCTGCTTCATGCACAAACCAATACCAATGAACAAGGCATTTACGTTGTTTCCAGCATTGGCTCCACTGTTGTCCTTACCCGTGCTGCCGATCAGCAATGCATCGAGCAAATCAGGGCAGGCCAGTTTGTCTCCGTAGGAGCTGGATCGATTGAAGCAGGAAATATCTACTCCTTTATCGAACCATTACCAGCCCAGTTTGGTATTGATCCTCTGGTTGTCAGCGCTGATCCATCCTCTGGTGGCGTTTCATTCTCTGGCCCTGCATCAACTGCCAATGCCCTTGCAGTATTTTCGAATACCGCTGGTGACATCAAGGCTCAAAGTACTGCTTCCACCCTTGGTTTTGGTCTGACTATCCAGACAGGAAACTTTGCTGTTTCCGCTGGTACGATCACCTCCTCTGGAACCATTACCACGAGCGCAGGAAACATCGTCGTTACTGCAGGTACCATTACCTCTTCAGGAACCATCACGACAAGTGCAGGCAATCTGGTTGTGACAGCTGGTACGATCACCTCATCTGGCACGATCACAAGCAGTGCTGGTGACCTCGTTCTTACAGCTGGTTCCATCAGTGCAGCCGGTTCAATCACGACCTCTGCCGGAAACATTGTTGTCACTGCAGGTACGATCACCTCTTCAGGTGACATTACCTCAACTGGCGGCAACATTACTTCAGGCTCATCCGGTGATGCTGGAACTTTTATCAGCTTCCCTGCAACTGCTGCAAACGGAACCCTGATTCTTGCCGCAGCCAACGCTGGTGGCGCATTCAACACAACCGTTTCCAACGGCGCAATGGCACAAAGCACCGTCTACACAATCGGCGATATCGGCGCTGCAACGGGTGGAATTCCTGTTTCAACCGGTGCTGTCAGAATGAAGATGGTTGCTGATGCTGCTGCAGGTGGTGGTTCTGCAACACAGAACATCGTTGATGCATTCTGTACCTCAGCCAGTGTGGTTCTTGCTGTATGGCAGACCCAGACGACCCCAGCTGTTATTCAGCGCGTTGTTCCAGGTGCTGGCTCATTCGATATCATTTCAGATGTCGATGCCGGTGTCGGTACAGTTAACTACGTCATCATGAAGTAATGACCAAGGGCAGTGACATGATGTTTCTGCCCTTTTTAATGAAAAGGAATTTAGCATGGGCTTACCCGTTACCAATAATATTTTACCGCTAGACCCGAATTTATATACCGCGCAGGTAAGAACCCTGAGCGGCCCCGCACGTACTGGAACGGTCACCTTTGATACTGGTTTCACCAATTCCACGACGCCCGCTGGCGTGTGGGAAGTAGCAAGATGGATCTATGTTGGAACGACAGGAAATCTTGCCTATACCAAATGGGATGGAACAACTGAAACGCTTCCGAATATTGCCGCTGGAATATGGCATCCCATATTTGCCACCAGCATTCTCAGTTCAGGAACAACGATCCTCGCAGCACAGTTGCGCTGGGGTAGCTGATGTGGGACTACGGTGGGGTTGCCATACTCTTCTATCCTGTGGGAGCAGACGTTGTCACTGGCGATTTTCTTCTTATATCTGACGGGACTTATTTTCTGGAGACAGACAATACTCCAATGAAACTGGCAGGGGCATGACACGATGTCAAAGACGCTTCAACAGATATATGTACTGAATCCCATCACTTCCAATGCTGGTACAGATCTCATGTACTTCGTTCAGTCTCCCTACACTCCAGCAACTGACGCAGGCATGACATTTGCAGATTTTTCCCTTCAGTTTGGAGCGCCCTATACCCCTTCCGCCCTGACAAAAGTTGATGATTCCAATGTCACCCTTACACTGGGTGGAACACCAGCGACCGCCTTGTTGCAGGCTGTCTCCCTTACCCTTGGATGGACTGGTCAGCTGTCAGGAACACGTGGTGGCACCGGGGTCAATAATGGTGCCAGTACAATTACCATTGGTGGCGATTTCACCATGGCAGGCCCTTTTTCCTTTACAGGAACCCTGACCGGAAATACTGGAGTGACCTTTCCGACATCAGGCACGCTTGCGACAACTTCACAATTGCTCATTTCTCCCCTCACCACAAAAGGGGATATCTGGACATGGTCAACGACGAATGACAGGTTGCCTGTTGGATCAGTCAACGGACAAGTTCTACAGGTAGCATCCGGCGCATCCACTGGTCTTGCCTATTCCACGGCTACCTATCCTGCGGTTGCGACTAATGCTGCACGAATACTGAGGGCTGATGGCACCAACTGGGTTGAATCTACCTCGACATTTGCAGATATTTACGCAGCAAGCGGCTTTCTCTATGCCAATGGTGCCAATAATGTTGCGGGGCTCGCGACCGCAAATAACGGTTTGCCGGTGACAGGAAATACAGGAATTCCAGTAATACTGGCAGGCCCCGGAACAACCGGCAACATGCTGATATCGAATGCCGCAGCCGCTCCCTCATTTAGCACTTTTACAATGCCTACTTCAGCTGGTGCAGCTGGATCGATTCATATTTCGAATGGCACAAACATTATCAATTCCACTTCCCTCTGGCCTAACACAGTTGGAACCAATCTTCATATCCTGCTATCGGATGGAACAAGTAATGTTTATTCCACGCCAGCGTATCCAAACGCCTCTGTTACTGCCGGAAAGCTGATAATTTCGGATGGAACCAACTATATTGCAAGTACCTCAATATGGCCAAATACTGTCGGTTCAGCGGGAACAATCATTCGTTCTGATGGCACATCGAATGCCTATACGACCGCGACTTATCCAAATACGGTGACGGTCAACAGGCTGATCTGGGCTTCAGCTTCCAATGTGATTTCTGACCTCGCTACCGCAAATTCAGGTGTTCTGGTAACTAATGGAAGTGGAGTTCCCTCAATTTCAGTTGGACAAATTCCAGGATCTGCAACAAATGATTCTGGAAATGCAGGAAGCATTGGTGAATTCGTGAGTGCCAGTGTTGCCGTTGGATCTGCTGTATCAAATTCAAACAATACAGCGAGGGATGTAACCTCAATTTCATTGACAGCAGGTGATTGGCAAGTTTGGGGAAATACAGGATTTGTTATAGGTGGAACATGTACTCAGGTATCAGGATGGATAAGCAGTACAAGCGCGACATTGCCGGATGCTTCCCTGCGTTATTTTGCTGTAAGCTCTACCGCATTGAACAATCAGAATCATTGTGTTCCTACTGTAAGAATTAGCGTTAATAGTACAACTACAGTTTATCTTTCTTCTTATGCAACATTTTCAACAAGTACCGTAACTTCTTACGGTGGTATATATGCAAGACGAATGAGATAGAAACTTGATTCAAGGATGAATTAACATGGCTGGCATAAAAATTTCTGCATTACCGTCAATCCCGTCATCCCAGACGACAGATGCCGCTCCCTTTGTTCAGGGAGCCGTGACATACAAGGCCACTAATGCCCAGCTCATTACCTTGTACAACGGTGCCATTACCCTTTCCAGTATAGCTCAGGTGACGGGATTACCCGCTGCCCTTGCATCATTCCTTCCTCTTGCCGGTGGAACGATGACTGGCGATCTGGATATGGGTACGCATTATATCCAGAATCTAGCAGATCCAATAAATCCACAAGATGGCTGCACCAAGGCCTATGCTGATCTCGCAGGCGGTGGATTTACAGTCATTCTGGCATGCCGTCTTGGAACGACAGCTGACCTCAACGCTACTCAGGCAGGCGCCGGGATAGGCGCTACCCTTACGAATGCCGGTGCAATGGTTGCCCTCACAATTGATGGCGTTGCAACAGTGGTAAATGATCGTATTCTTGTAAAAGATCAGACCTTACCGGCTGAAAATGGCATATATACGGTCACGGATATAGGGTCAGGGGCCACCAACTGGATTTTGACTCGTGCCACGGATTATGACACCGCGGCAGAAATACAGCCTGGAACGCTTGTTGCGGTAAATGCTGGAACAGTCAATGCCAGCACTTCATGGCTGGAGACCGCGACCGTTGTGACTGTTGATACTGATCCAGTCCTGTTTTCGCAATTTACCTTTGCACCAAGCTCATTCTTCCAGATAGCCAATAACCTGTCGGAAGGTGTTCCCGCGACCATGCGCACTAATCTTGGTCTGACAGCGGCTGCGATCATGACATTGCCCGTATCAGGAACCAATGGTGGTACTGGCGTGAATAATGGCGCCTCAACTATCACAATTGGTGGAAATGTCACTTTTTCAGGCGCTTTCACCACAGCATTTACAATTACTGGAAATACCGCAGTTACGCTTCCAACGACTGGAACGATCATTACGTCGAGTCAGCCCACCATCAATCAGCCAAATATTGTTGGCACAACGACAAATGACAGCGCGGCTGCAGGATCAGTAGGTGAGCTTATATCCAGTGTGGTAGCCGTGGCGTCAGCTGTTACGTGTACATCAGGGGTTGTCCGGGATGTCACATCCATTCTTTTATCAGCTGGTGACTGGGATGTGTTTGGAAATATCATTTTTCCGATGACTGGCGGCAATGCGACGGTATTAGTCTGGTGGTCGAATAGTACATCAGCAACAACCATCGATGCATCTTTGGTTAGTGGGTTTACCGGAACTGCCGGAAACGGTACTGGAGGTCCCATTCCAACCAGGCGATACAGTCTTGCTGTTCCCACTACCGTTTACCTGTCTGTTGTTACTACCCATGGCGGTGGTGTGACTGTCAAAGCTTGTGGTGGAATTTACGCAAGACGTGTTAGATAATGGCCTTTCTTTTTTCATAAGGAAATTGCCATGGAATTACAGGAACAGGTTAATTCATTGACCCAGGAAAGAAATCAGTACGCTGAATTGTTCAAGAACGCTGATGCTGAAAGAGCAGCCCTTAACCAGATTTGCCAGGAACAGATCAATGCAAATCTCACGCTCAGAAAGGATCTGGTCCTGAAAAGTGGCCTTATCAGTGAGCTGACCCAAAGGGTCAAGGAATTATCGGAAGAAAATAATTCCCTTAAAGCCGTCGCAGCCACTACTACCTTATAATCATCTTGACGGGCTTTTGTTTCCTTGACTGAAGCCCGAAAGATTTCGCAATCGATTTCGCCAGTTCAATGGCATTCTTTTCTGGCGTTCCAGTATGCTTTATTTCCTTTCCGGGTTTCGGCACAAGTGCTTTACTTTTGCCCAGTATCAATCCCATAATTAAACTCCCTTATCAATATTGTGAGTATACCAGCATGAAAAAAGATGACAAAAAGAAAGACAGCAAGGATGGAAAGAAAAAGAAGTACTAGTCCATGGATGGCGCCTCTTTGCGAGGCGCTTTGTATGGCCTGTAATTAACATTACCGGGCATTGTATAACTATTATCATTTCGCGATTAAAAATATCTCATTACTTGCAGATTTGTCCAAATAATTTCAGTTTAATAAATATACAAGACAAAACTACTATATATAGTGTTTATGTCATATAATTGGCCTAGATTGAATCCATGCCATTATCTCGGATAATAACCATCCAGCGGCATATGATGATATACGACGACGTCTGGGAAAATTTCCTGATTTCTCCAATCTCCATATTGTCGTACTACTTATGCCGGTGATTTTCTTTACCTCTGGCATTCGAATAAATCTTTCAACAAAGATAGAATCATCTACACTGGTCTGCATATATCACCAATCCTTATCACTCCACCAATAGTCATTTTTTCACATGCCATTTTGTCGAAAGTAAGTTTGCTGAATATATAAAATACTGCAGAAAAAAATATGATATAAAGAAGAATGATAAAAATATATTTCATTTACTAGTGATTTCCTTTCTTTGTTTCATTTAGACGAGAATGAACCATCGTAGCAAAAACCTTGTTTAATGCTTTTGTGAAAAGTTCAATATCAATATCAGAATCTGCCAGGTTAATACTAATATTTCTTGTAAGAAAATATATGTTTGCAATAACAGATCCAAGAGTAATAACGGTTATATTTACAGTATCATTCAAGTCTGGTACATAATCATTTCCATAAATATAGCTTATTTCTCTCGTTATTTTCTTTTTGAATAGCCTGAATAAAGGCTCCCCTATTCTTTCGGAAATATCACTAATGTCTTTCACGTCGAGTTTTTTTATTTTTTTCATTTCATTTGCATCCCTTGAAAAACACATAACACATTATTGATGAAAATATTGATACTGAAATAAAGATTTCAATCCATTGAGTGTAGTTCATTATTCAGCCCTGAATACCAGTGAGTTGCTACTTTTGACATGCATGAAAGGAGTAATTTCTGGAGCTTTTCTTTGAGGTATAAATGGGCGACTCCATTGAAACTGTAATCTCAGTATTTCTGTAGACATATGCTGGAAATTTAATTTAGCACCATTATTTCTATCTGACCTTATTAGCATGCATCCGAGCATGTCATCTGGATGATGCAGCAAAATTATCTTGTCATTAACTTTCCATTTGGTAAGTTTAATAATATCGCATCCGATTTTTATTATTATCCGGTTTATTGGGCTTCCTGCTTTGGAGTTTGAAAATCCGACGGCCATTTCATTTTTTTTCATTCCTCCGCGTGTTCTTCTTGATTCAGATATCCACTTTGTTTCCTTGGCCAGATCTTCAAGTGTAAAGGTTTGCATTGTTGATGATTCCTTGTTAAAAAATTGATTTTTCTTTTAATACCATTTCAATTATTTTTTGGGCTATGGTTGATAGCCACGTCTGTTTTGAAGCCCATGCGTTCATCTGTTCTGATCCAGTGAATTCATTTATAGTGACGCCTGAAACATACCTTAGCTGGCTGATTGCATCTATAACTGGCTGAATATCTTCATCGTTTACTATCTTGTCGAGCGCTACGACCAAGCTGATAGTTTTCATTTCATTAATCCGTTTTCGATTAGGTAAACAAGGGTTTTTGCCAGTGCATCTGTGGCTTTTTTGTCAGCAAATTTTGAACCATTAACAAGAGTTCGTCGAAGCCATGCATCTTCTCCGGCGCAGGTGGTTGAGTCGCATTCGTAATTCGTGATGTAATAGGACAATGCCTGAAGTTGGGATAATTCTTTTATTTCTTCTACAATGAATGATTTTCTCATGAAAAAAGAAAATGAATTGAATGGAAAGCCTTCCTCAAGGATTATTCTGTTGGGGATAATATTCAATAGTTCAGTGACGGTGAATGCTGAATATTTAGGAGTATCATCAAACTCAACTTCAGTATTTATTATTGAGTTTCCAGTATTCATTCCCTTTCTTTCACAAATCATTAATACAATATCGTCAGCTCCATCATTATATGGATGATTTTGATAATAGAATAAACTTTCTTGATTTACTCCAATATCTTTTAATTTCTTTGCCAGTTCCAGCGAACACACCTGATCTGCAAGATTCATGGCTTGGCCTTCCCTGAAAGATAAGTCTTCATTGAAGATATATCGCTGGATAGAGCGGCCACCTGTTTTTGCAGACGGCTTATATTCCTGTCATTGATCAGGATCATTTGCGCATCGTCATTTCCACTGTTGCAGATATATTCTTCAATGGCATTCTGGATGTCACTGGCAATCGTTTCCATGAAGGCAAAGTAAGCGCCAAACCGGTGCTTATGACACACGGTAGCAAGTTCAATGTCCGGCATTTCTTCCATTTCCTGAAGCATCATGATGTCAGACAGGACAAGGTAATGATGTATAGGTGTCGTCAGATAGCACCATATGCGATTCCAGATATCCATGCGGTTGTACTCGCGGATGACCGTATCGATATTGTTTTTGATGATAAGGTTGCCGTAATTATCAAAGCAGTCTCTGTATGTATCGCAGCCAAAGAACAGGGATGAGGAATCCATCAGGTAGGTCTTTTTCCTTTTGACGTAATCCAGAAAGTCCTGTTTCATTTCAATTCTATCCTCTTTTCAGGTGAGTTGTTGTTTGACCGTTTCTTGCGTCTCTGTTTCTCAGGAGTTTGCACTGGCTCTGTTGCAAACATTGATCCAAACCAGTTGAGTGACTGCGGTTCTGTGGGTTGTTTTGGCTGTTCGATCATGCGAGGCTGATTCTGCATGGTCATGAACATCTGCTTCATTTCCCGCATGTCTGAATTCAGGTTGAATACCTGATCCTTCAGTTCCTGTATGCTTTCATTCTGTTTATGGACGACTTCCATTAGTACGGCATTTTCAGCGGCAAGTCGCTTGTTTTCCTTGATGGTGTCATTGAATTTCCTGATGAGAAGCACATTGGTCGAGATTGGCTGTTTTTTCTTTATCTCGATCAGGGCAAGCCGGTGCTTTTCGCGTTCCTCCTCGCTGGCAAAGATGCGCTGACCAGTATTCTTGGCTACTTCAAGTTTCTTGTGCAGATCGCTTGGGTCCTGTTCCCACGGCTGGTCAAGCGTCTTGTACAACGGGTAATAATCCTTGGAAAGCTCAGCATTGTAGATGGCTTCATAAATCTTTATCTGTTCCTGATTCCTTTCGAGTGTGCGGTCAAGGCCAAGTATTATTGAAAAGAACTTGACCAATCGGCTGCGTGAGAGGAGTTCGTCAGAGTAGTCCTGAAGGTCTTCAAGCAACGGGATGGAAAAGGTCTTTGAACACTGCTTGATGATCTCAGGGTAGTCGGACTGTTTCTCGCCATTCTTGATCTCGTTTCGGGCATACTCAGTGATCAGCATGAAGATGTCATAGCCACGGCCATAGCGCTGGTCAGCGGCTAGTGAGAGAGGCGTATTGCCATCAATATCCTTGGTAAACGCGCTTTCGCCATTGACCAGCAGGTACTTGACCCATTGCGTCTCCCCGCGTCTTATTGCATGGTGCAGATAGAAATTCTTGTTCTTGGCTGATCGTTTTTTCTCGGCGTAGTCGTATATTTCCTTTAGTTCATTTTCTGGCTGCTCAATATGGGCTGATATCATCGTGGGCACTCGTTTGTTATGGGGTTCATTCTATGATCATCCAGTCATCGGCGATGAGGTCTTCATAGGTTAGGGAATATAAGCCTATTTGCAGATTAAATGCGTCAAGTTTGACCAATGGCCTGCAAGTATATTCGGATCGGACAAGGAAGAAATTCCATCCTGTTCGTGTTATGCGCGTATAGTCCTTGAGGACTGGAAGTAATTCCAGCAATTTCATGTCATTTATCTCGTGTTAGTGACATCCAGATGTAAAGATTACAATTTTCAGGGCAATTGACAAGATAAAAAATAGGGCCATGCAGGTCATTCGTATTCTCCAAGTTCCTTAAGAATATCAGTGGCATCACATGGAGCGCACTCGCAGACGTTGCAGCACGATCTCTTGGTCAGCGACCGGACGAAGGCCAGCAGGGTGGCATATTTGGCATCTGACTCTGCTACAGCGTCAATGGAATTTCGGACAATGTGGTGAACTGCGTCTTTGATGTTATCGGTCATTGTGGATTCTCTTCAAAAGTAACCAGATCAATTTCATTTGTAATTTTTCTTTCTACTTCCTCAAAACCGTATGTATGCAATCGATGACCTGAAATTCCATGGAGTGCAATAAAATGCCTGTCAACCTTGTATGTTTTGTCTTCGCAAGTAATATAGACATATCTACCCATGCGATTAACTTGATCAGCCATTATTCTTTCTGTTTCTCGACAGGTATAGTGCAATGGATTGCCGCAGTGGCACAATTCCTTGGTCATTCTGGCTTTTCCATTTTAGATAGGTAATCAATCTTTTCCTTTAAATCTCTTTCAAGTTTATTTATAAATTTTGATCTTTTTGTTTCGTTAATTATGGTAAAAATAATTGCAAATAATAAAAAAAAACAAGTCAAAACTTGAGAGAAATATGTCAACTTTTCCATTCGGGAGGCTCCGGTAGAATCATCCAGTATTTAACTGGCATATCAAAAACACCGTTTCTCATGGTTGATACGCCAACCCATTCAAAATGATGGTCTTCAACAACGAGATAGCGACCGTCTTTATCAGGTTTTTTCTCTTTGAAGTTTATCCATTGCCCTGTCATAGATTGTCCTTTATATCCTTCATATATACTTTGAATAAATTTTCGCAATCCTTGATAAAGACAGTTTTTTGTTCTTTTATTGCAAGCATTTTTACTAGGTTAAATAACCATTCTCCAGTAAATGCAAATATAGCGTTGTACAAACAATGAAATAGTTCTGTTTCATCAATTTCTGATTTATAAAGATTTATATTAGCTAACATGATTTCATTAAGATTTTTTTTCATTTCAACAAGAGCAATTTCTGAAGGTGTTTTTGCCTCAGAATTCATGAATTTATAAATGTCTTTTTTTTTCATCAGTTGAATTGTCCTTCGGTTATTTTCTCGCCATCTTTATATATCATGTAGGAATAATGTTCCCTTGTTGCATCTTTAATCTTTTTTACATTAGAGATAAATTCATCCAGGTACTCATCTATGTTATCGACCCCGAAGCTTAATAACGTGGACATCAATGATATGGCAATAGAAAATGTTGCCATTGAGAATCCTTTTTTATCATCGTATTTTGATGTTTTTTTGGCTATAGATTCCATTATCATTCTATGAATGAAAGCTATATCTTCATTTTCTTTTTCTATTGTCATCTTTATACCTATATATTTATCTGATTGAATTCAGCCAGGTCCATCTCACCATCGTCTATCATTCTTGAAATCTTTTTCATGACGCAGGTGCCGCAACCGAAAATTATTTCCTTGCTCGTTAATTCCAGTAACTCTTTGGCGATTTTCTTCTTGATGCTGAACCACATCATCTCTGCGCATTCAGGACACGCTACAGGTTCGGCATCAGAAATATCATCAGGCTTGACTGGATATTCGGACAATGGAAGGCAGAAAAGGATGGCTATATCTTTATTCATTATTTTTGTCTACCCAAGGCTTTATCATTATTTTTCTTTATCTTTTCTTTTGGACAGGGCTTTTCTGTTGTCATGCTCCATATGGATAAACTTGAATTTCCCTCCATACGGAATGCATATGTTTTACGAATGCCTGTCTTGCCACTGTCAGCCGGTGGATTATCTTTCCTTAAATTTTTGCCTGCATTCATTTCTATACCCCCTATTGCTGAGATTTTTTTTCATAGCAACTTTTACATAGAAAATTTCTGCGCTTCAGCTTTCCTGTCTGTTTGTCTTTTTTCTCTTCAACAAGCAAGTCCTTTCGACTACCACAGTGACGACATGCTATCTTGCCTCGTCTTTGCATTACTTGCTGACTTCCCAGTCCTGTGAGTTAAGACAGGTCCATGATGGCATAAAGACAAACTCTACAGGTTTGCAAAGGGTAAGGTGTCCACTTTCAACGAACAGAAAACCTTCTCCCATTTCATCGCATGTAATACATTTTTTATTTCGCAACTCTTCAATGGCTTCCATGAACGTCATGGATGTGCCGTCTCCATCTACCACTCTCCATCCATCACTGATCAGGACTCCTGAGTTCTGGTAGAAGTGCGTATATTCACCCTGGTACGCAGTCACTTCGCCATTTTTTATCTGAAGGTATCTTAATTTCTCCCATTCCTTTCGGCGTATTTTCTTTCCAGCCATCAATTCCTTGAACGCTTTTTCAAAATTCATGATTTTTCCTTATCCAATAAGATTACGTTCTTTCTTCCATTCCCTGATCATTTTGATAATCAGGCCAATAAACCAGTTATGTTCGTACATATAGCATGAATGAAAGCATATCCAGATGGCATCCTTGCTTATGACGCCTGCCTTTTCACGGAATATGACAAACCTTCCAATTTTCATTATTCTTCCTTGCACCCTTCTCTTACCCACTGGATGGCACGCTCATGTCCCAGTTCAGCCTCATCCCATGTTGGATACCGGGTGCAGTAAATTTCATGATGGTTGTCGAAAACCATCGTTTCATATATCAATGGAAGTCCTTGTTCAAGCCATTGATGATCAAGGCCAAGCCATACTGTTGAAACCCTCTTTCCATCAATCATTTCATCGGCGACATGCTTGGTGCCTGTTCTAGTCATTTCTTCAAGCTGGTCAGCCCATTCACGAGTTTTGCAAGGAATGGCGTTTCTGTTTTCATCAAGCTTGTATGTACCACACCACGTGTCCAACATTGATATATTCCTTGCTTTATAACTGGCGGCAATTGGCCAGAATCGAACTGGCTTGTGATTTACAGTGACGACATTCTGACCACATGTTTAATTGTCGATTATACCCTCGCTCTCACCTCAGCGACGCAATTGCCATTATTCTTTCAAAGTTCCCATGCCAATCTTTATTTCATGTAATGCCTTGTGAACCCATTCCATTTGCTCACTATCGTGGACAAAAACTACATCAGATAATTTTTCAACAAGACCGCATAAAATTAAAATCCTAGTTTCGTTATCCATAAATTCACACCTTGGTTACATAAATCTGATGGCAACTGGCCAGTCCTAGTCAACTGGAAAGGCCTTTGACTGCTAAACCCTTTCGGTGCTAACCCATATCGCAATTGCCATTATTTCATTCAGAACGGTATATCTATATCATCTGAAAATTCATTTTTCTTCACATCTGGCAACGGCTTCATCGTTGAGCCATGAGGCGCAGCAATGTAATCCTTGACGATGTTCTTGGCCCGGTACATGCCGCCATTGGGATTTGGTTTCTCACCTTCAATGCCAATGACAACCTTTCCACCTGATTTTTTTTCACACATACTTTCCAAAACCTCACCAGAATTATACTGATCCTGCATGTGGTTAACATCGCAAAAATGTTTCAGCAACTTTATAAGCGAAAGATTGGTAAATACAAGATATTCCTGACCTTCATCATTTCGTATTTTGAGGGTAAGGTCCATCTTGTCCTTGCCAGCCTGTGATACACCTTCCTTCGCCTTCAGTACCTGATAACTATATATGCCCTCTGGCGCAAGGGATTGTACTTCCAGCTGTTCTTCACTTAATGGGTCAAATCTCATGGTATTTCTCCTTATCGAATTTCAAGACGGTTGTTTTGTTTGAGAGCGGCGCCAGGCACAATTACACCCGCCAGCAGTTCTTCCTTTAACTTGAGCTTGTCAATGGTAACAACTTCCTTCACCTTCTTGTAGTCCTCTGGAATGAGGGTTTCATTGGTGATATCCGTTGAGAAAGGACATTTCTTTAGCCTGATGACAAACAGCGGTGATTTAATCTCGGTTATACCGCATCGTTCCATGTTGGACTGAAGGTACTGGCTAAGATAGTCGGCTCTTTTGTCAAGCCTCGACTCTCTTTCAGCCATATTCTTTTTGGCTTTTTCTATAGCCTCGCGTTCTGCATCAAGATTCTTGATGTAGGAAGCAACCGCAATAGCCTTGTCCTCCATGGTGACGGCGATCTCATCAAGCTTGCTCACCATGTCTGGCAGAATCTCTCCAGTCTCAGGGTCATAGGTCTGTTCAAGCGCCATCTGATATTCGGTTGCTATTTCATATAGATTGGTCATGGTTATTTCTCTCCATCATGTATGAGTAGCTTTCACTTAATGCGTATTCGCATTCCTTTATTCTTTCTTCAATCATGTTTTTAATATCCTGCAATGCGATCAGGTATCCTTCGGACTGTTCAAGTGTCATGACACCATTCCTCCATCTGCCTTCAGTAATTCACTTCTTTCATTTGCAATCTTCAGGAATGAATCAGCTTCGGCAGGATACTTTTCCTTGGCTGTCTTGAATGAGGACCTGAGAGACTCAAGCGTCATGCATGAAATCAGTTGATCGCACATCAACTTTATTTCCTCTTTTCTTGACTCTTCCATGGATTTTCCACTTTCAAGCCATTCCATGATCCGCTTTCCTGTTTCCTGAGAAAGCTTTTCATGCTTCCCTTCGAATATCTGGGTTCGGTCCTTGGATGAGGTATAGAGATAGCTATCCTTATCCATGTTCAGAACGCAGGTGAACTCATATTCGAGACCCTCTTTCTGTATGGGAGAGAGTCCAATCTTGACGGGGCGCTTCTTGCCACCCACATCAACCACGTCATAATGGGTCTTGACGCGCAATGTCACGATGATATGGGAGGTGGACTGAATGATCTTGTTGACGAGCTTGTTCTGCCATGGGGTTATTTCCTTCCAGGCCATATAACTATTCTTACTGGAGGATGCCTGAGTCGCCGCATCGTGCATGTCAAGCGCACCGCCTTCACCGGCCCATGCGTGGGACAGGGAATCGACGATGATGATTTCATACCCTTGGGACTCGCAATGACTGATTGCCTGAATATACTTTTCAGGTGTGAATGGCTTGTCCAGTGTCAGGACATCATAGTTTGCCACATTCGCATAAAGGTCAGCACTGCGATGCTCGGTATCAATAACAACAAACTTCTTTCCCATCCCTGCCGCAAGATTGATTGCGCCCAGTGACTTTCCCGATCCTGATACGCCAGCCAAGGCAAGCCTTAGTTTAGCCTGACGTCTTTCTGCCTGTCTTATCGTAAACATGGTCCACCTCAGTTGGTTATCAAAATTAATATGTAGATCATCATTAAAAACAGGACCATCAGTCCTGCACCTGTCGTTATTGCATGTCTCACTCTATTGCCTCCCATCTTTCCATGTAGTATTCATGGTGACTTTCCATGAACTCGAATGCCTTTTCACGGTTTACGAATACAAGCGACACTGTTTTCTGGTTTCTGAATATGTGGAAACAGATATAGACTGTCATGGCTTATCTCCTTTCCCACATCAGTTCATTGCTGGATGCATCACGGCTGGAATGCATTCCCATTTCTTCCATGTCTTCCTGATAGACTTCCTGACATTCGTTATCTATCAGGTTCTGGATGTGCTTCCGGTTTTCATCAAAATAGGCGTTGATACGTGAGGATGACTTCATGGCCCATTCGTATTCACCTGAATCAAGGATGTGCGAAAGGAGCAGTTTTCGATCAGCAAGATCGATTTCAGAGAGGCTGACGGAATAATTTACACCGTCGTATTTTCCGTATTCACGGATGACATTATGAAGTAGGCGTGTGAGTGCTAGTCCATTCATGGTAAATCGGGCATCCTGCCTGTCTTGCGTAAATGAATCCAAATGGTATATATTTGAGCTAATCATTACTATGACTCCCTAAGTTGTGTCTTGATAGTTAGGGGCGAGGTCTGATCACCTTGCCCGTAACGCCTTAAATTATATGTCCATCACCAGATATCTAATCCCGCCATATACCTGATCCAGTTTTTCAGCCTTTCTTCTGGCTGTCGTTCTTGTCTTGTACGTTCCCATCAGTTTTCCGGTTTGTCTGTCTATCACTTTATACATTTTGTCTCTCCCGTAGTTGATGAGAGTATTATATCGCGTATATCTCTAGTGTCAACACCTTTTTGATTCTTTTAATTTGGCATCTACCAACGACCGGATTAGTTCAGCCATGGACATTTCATGCCAGTGTGCAAGCTTCCTCCACTGGACGAGCGACTCCTCTTCCAGTCTTATCGGTAAAACCTTGTATTTTATCTTTTTCTCGTTGTCCATATATTATCCTTGTGTTTGGTTGGAATGATGATATCGTGTATAGCCTTAATATTCAAGGAGTAAACGATGAATTTTCTGGAAACAGTGAGCGCCATGGGCGACAGCATCATGATTCCGATAAATCGCATACGGTATATTTCCATTCGTTATATCAATGGCTGGGAAATCCATATTGTTGGTGATAATGAAATGGATCTGTCTGAATGCTTTGGGGAAAATGAGGAAAAAGCGACCAAAAGGTATAATCGCATCAGAAATATTATAGAAGGTGGGTAAAGAGTAACGTAAGATAGGGTCTTCACAACGAGAAACGCCCCTGCTGAACACAGAGGCGTCAACTAAATCCGGTTGATCCTCAACCTTGGCCACCATCAATTATACGTGGCTCATGGAATGGGTCAACCTCTAACTGCAAGGAATCTGATATGTCTTATCTTCAGCATCACTTTAATGTCGATATTGCCAAAAAATTCGGTGTCAATGTAGCCATCTTTCTTGACCAGATGGTT
>Ga0111538_10003250_pt1 | contig 22797 bp, 15 predicted proteins | sample SoiMethybrSBSTD1_FD_79669 | JGI IMG/M metagenome (GOLD analysis project Ga0111538, IMG submission 79669) | Bulk soil microbial communities from a Populus tree surrounding site in Tennessee, USA - Soil MetaG P. TD hybrid SBSTD1 (version 2)... | ecosystem: Environmental > Terrestrial > Soil >...
ACGTAGTGGAGGCCGGCTGCGCGCAGCTCGCGGAAGTAGGCGTCCGACGCCTCGCCCGACGCCTTCACATAGTAGGTGTTGGGGAAGAAGTAGCCGTAGTACCACCAGCGCCAGGCGAACCAGGGCGCCCACACGGCCAGGAAATAGGCCAGGCAGAGGAGCTCGTCGCGGCTGGGGCGCCAGCGCCGGTCGCGGATCAGCATGACGCCTACCCGGTGCACGCCCATCAGCCCGGCCACCATCAGCCCCTCGGGCCGGGTCATCGCCGCCAGAGCGAGGATCGGGCCGGCGCGCCGCAGCGCCCGTCCGTCCTCGTCGCCGACCAGGTAGAGGTGCACGGCGAGCGCGATCCAGAAGGTGAACATCTGGGTCTCGAGCCCGCCGGACGACCAGCAGGCGTAGCCGGCCGACAGCGCGAGCAGGGCCGGCGCCACCTGGTCCCACCAGCTCGGCCCCTGCCAGATGTGCGCCGCGGTCCGCTGCACCACCACCAGGGTCGCCAGCGCGAAGCCGGTCCCGAGCACCAGCGAGGTCACCTCCGGCTGCAGCCCGACCAGCATCAGGAGGCCGAGGACCAGGGTCCAGAGGAAGTTGGTGTAGCCCTCGACCGGATCCATCCCCGGGTTGAAGACCAGCTCACCGTGCTCGGCGAGGTTGCGCGAGTAGACGAACGAGATGAAGGCGTCGTCGGTGACGAAGCTGTAGCGCAGCGAGTGCCAGATCAGCACCGCACCGCAGAGCACGAGCGGTCCATACCGCCATACCAGCTGCCGGTAGTCGCGCTCGAGCTCGGTCTTCGACCGTCCGGTCGATCCGCGGGCCTGTCGGCCTCGCTCACTATCGCTCGCCTCGCTCCGCTCGAGCTCGCTCACACCGCCGGCTGCACGTTAGCCTTTTTCACCGGCCTCCGTGTACAGTTTGACGCTGATGTCGATGGAGTCCCCGCTGGCGCTGGGCCGACGCACGGCGGCAGCGCTTGCCGCGGGCGCTCTGGCCGGAGCGGCGACCGGCATCATCGACGGCCTCTGGTCCTGGCGGCAGATGGCCCGCTTCGTACCCGACGCGCCGGGCCGGGTGCGCGCCCTGCTCTTCCTGGCCGCGGCCTACGCGCTGTTCGCCGCGCTCGCCGCCGCCGCCGCCACCCTCCTCGGGCTGGCCTTCTGGCGCGGCACCCGGCTGGGTCACATCGCCGCCCGGCGCCGCGCGCGCCGGGGGGATCGCGACGACGCGCTCATCCGCCTCTCGCTGGTCATCGCCGGCATCCCGGCGCTCGCCGCCGCGCTGGCCGCCGGCTACTGGCTGGCCTGGACCGCCCTGTCCGGCCGCCGGCACGTCGGCCTCATGCTCGCCTCCGCCATGGGCATCGCGCTGGCCGCGCTGGTCGCCGGCGCCCTGCTCGCCCTCGTCCTCGGCCGCGCGGTCGAGGCCGGGCTCCGCCGGCTGGCCGCGCGCCCCGCCTGGGGCCGCGCGCTCACCGCGCCGCGCGCTCCGCTGGCCGCCGGCGGGGGCCTCGTCGCCCTGGCCGCCGCCCTCGCCCTGGCGAAGACCTGGGACACGCTGTCGCTCCTGCCGCTCAGGCCGGTGTGGATCGCGCTCGTCGCTGTCGCCCTCTACACACCCTCGCTGGCGCTCGGGTGCCGCCTCGTGGGCCGGATTTCTGGCCTCCGCCCGCTCGCCCGGCGCGGCGCGCTGGCCGCCGGCCTGGTCGCCCTGTTCTTGATCGCGCTCCTGGCCGGCGCCGCCGAGGGGCCGCGCGAGGCAGCCGCCGCACACAGCGGAGCCGGCGCCGCCCTCGCCCGCGTCCTGCGGCGCCTGGGCGATCTCGACCGCGACGGCTACAGCCGCCTCCTGGGCGGCGGCGACTGCGACGACGGCGACGCCGAGGTCCACCCGGGCGCCCGCGAGATCCCCGACGACGGCATCGACAACAACTGCATCGGCGGCGACGCCACCGCCCGCCCCGAGCCGCCCGCCCCCTTCGCCAAGGTCCCCGACGCCGTCCCGCGCGACCTCTCGATCCTCCTCGTCACCATCGACACCCTGCGGGCCGATCACGTCGGCGCCTACGGCTACCGGCGCGCCACCACCCCGCGCCTCGACCGCCTGGCCGCCCGCGGCGCCGTCTTCGAGAACGCCTGGGCCCACGCGCCCTCCACCCGCTACTCGATCCCGGCCATCCTGACCGGCCGCTACCCGCTCGAGATCGAGTACGTCGACATCCCGCGCGAGTGGCCCGGCATCAGCGAGAGCCACACCACCATCGCCGAGGTGATGAAGGAGCGCGGACTCACCACCTCCGCCGTCCTGAACTACTGGTACTTCGACAAGAAGCGCCGGATGGACCAGGGGTTCGACCACTACGACAACACGAACAAGCGGCTGCACCGCTCGATCCCCGGCGAGGGTCCGGCGCGGACCAGCGGCACCTCGTCACGCGAGCAGACCGCCGCCGCCATCGCCGAGCTGGATCGCATGGCGGCCGCCGGCAGCCCCCGCTTCTTCCTCTGGGTTCACTACTACGACCCCCACATGGACTATGAGCACCACCCGGGAACCCGGGGCTTCGGCTCGGCGAAGATGGACCTCTACGACCACGAGATCCGCTTCACCGACACCGAGATCGGCAAGCTCCTCGACCACCTCGATCAGCTCGGCCTCGGCGAGAAGACCGCGGTCGTGGTCACCGGCGACCACGGCGAGGGCTTCGGCGAGCACGGCATCGACATGCACGGCTACCACCTCTACGCACCGCAGACCCGGGTGCCGCTCATCATCCGCGTGCCCGGCCTGGCGGGGCGCCGCGTCGGGCTGCCCGCCGGACACATCGACATCCTGCCGACGCTGGCCAACCTGGTCGGCGCCGAGCCGGTCGCCGGCTCGATGGGCCGCTCGCTGGTCGACGTCCTGAGCGGCGCTCCCGGCCCGGCCGACCGCCAGGTGTTCCAGCAGCTCAGCTACGAGGGCAATCACGAGATGCGCGCGGCCGCCAGCCGCGCCTGCCATGTCATCTACAATGTCAGTCCCGACTCGAGCTGGGAAGTGTACGAGATCGACAAGGACCCGGGCGAGACACTCGACCTGAGCGGCGCGCCCGGCCCGTGCGCCGCGTCGGAGGGCGCGCTCGCGGCCTGGTACGACCAGACCGAGATACCGGCCGGCGCCGGCCAGGCGCTGCTCGCCGCGCGCCCGCCCATCGCGCACCCGCTCGATGTCGACTTCGGCTCAGCGCGCCTGCTCGAGGTCACCGGGCTGGATCGCCCGGTCCGCGCCGGCTCCTCGATCCCGATGACCTTCACCTTCGAGGCACGCGACGCTCCGCTCGCCGGCGCGTGGAAGGTGTTCGTCCACGTCCAGTCGCCTCCACCCGGCACCCGCCGCTTCCAGGGGGATCACGAGCCGCCGCGCCCCTTCGCCTGGTGGCGGGCCGGCCAGTTCATCCGTTACACCCACGACGTGCCGGTCCCGCCGGGCACGCCGCCCGGTCGCTACCAGGTCTGGGTCGGCCTGTTCCGCGGCAGCCAGCGCCACCCGGCAAAGAGCGCAGCGACCCGGGTGGACGACGACCGGGCCCTGGCCGGAACCATCGACGTGGAGCGCTGATGGAAGAGCGCCAGCAGAGCCAGGCTCCGCTCGCGCCGTCGCGGCTGCGCACGCTCCTGTGGATCGCGCTCGCGACGCCCGCGGTGGCGCAGCTGGGCCTGCTCCTCTGGGCGGTGGTCAACCGCATCGCCTACCCGTACGACCTCGAGTGGATGGAGGGCGGGCTGCTCGGTCACGCCTCGCGCATCGCCGACCGCCAGGGCATCTACGTCGAGCCGTCGATCGACTTCATCCCCTACCTCTATACCCCGCTCTACCCGGCGCTGCTGGCGCTGCTCGGCGGCTTCTTCGGGATCGGCTACACGCTCGGCCGCATCATCTCGCTCGTCGCCATGCTGGCCGCGATCGGCTTCATCATCGCGGCGGTCGTCCGGCAGGCCGACGTCAACCGGCGGGCGGCATGGTTCGGCGGCGCCGCCGCTGTGGGCCTCTACGCCGCGACCTACCCGTGGGTCGAAGGCTGGTACGACCTGGTGCGCGCCGACACCCTGTTCGTCGCCATGTTCCTCGGCGGGCTGCTCGGTCTGCTCGCCTGGGCCAAGATCCCGGGCGAGGCCGGGCGCCGCCGGATCGGCGCCGCCGCCGCGGTGCTCGCCCTCTCCTTCTTCTGCAAGCAGACGGGAATCTTCTACGTGCTGGCCGGCGGCGCCGCGCTCGCCGTGCTCAACTGGCGCCGCCTGCCCCTCTACATCGCGGTCACCGCGGTCATCGGCCTCGGCGGCGTGTGGCTGTTCGATCGCGCGAGCGGCGGCTGGTTCTGGACCTACGCCTTCGAGGTCCACCAGGCGCACGACTGGAACCGCGATCGCTTCGTCGCCTCGTTCGGCCACATCCTGGGCCAGTTTCCCATCATGACCGCGGTCATCGCCGCCGGCCTGGCGTCGGTCGGCGTCACCGCGTACCTCGCGCGCCAGCGGCCACCCGGCTGCGTCGCCTTCCTCTACTGGGCGCCGATGTTCGCCCTCTCCTGCGTGGTCGGCGCGATCGGCTGGGGCACCCAGTGGGCCCACTTCAACGCCTTCATCCCCGCGATGACCACCGGCGCCATCGCCGCCGGCGCCGCCATCCCGGCCATCGTCGGCGCCGGATCGCGCTGGCAGCGCTGGCCGGCCTGGTGGGCGCCGGCCGTCGGCATGGTGTGCGCCGCCGCGCTGTCCGCCCAGCTGGTCCTGGCCTGGTGGCAGCCGGGCCGCTTCATCCCGAGCTCGAGCGATCGCGAGGCGGGCGACGAGCTGGTCGCGCGGCTGCGCACCATCGAGGGGGACGTCTTCATGCCGTATCACCCCTGGTACCCGGTGATGGCGGGCAAGCCGCTCTTCACCCATCGCATGGGCCTGCTCGACATGACCTACGGCAACAAGTGGCAGGTCGTCGGGCTGCGCGAAGCGTTCCGCTCGCACCGCTTCGCCGCGGTCGTCCTCGACAACCGCCCGGTCGGGGCGGAGTTCCCCGGCCTCACCCAGTCGTATCGCATGGACGACTTCCTGCCGCCGACCGAGGCGCCGCGCGTCTTCACCGGCGCCGACGTGCGACCGCGCGCGGTCTGGGTGCCGGCCAAGCCGCTCCCCCTGCCCGAAGGGGCCACCGTGCTCTACGACTTCGAGAACGGCCGCCTCGCCGGCTGGAAGACCGAGGGCAGCGCGTGGGGCAGCCACCCGGCGTCCGGTCCGATCGGCAACCAGGGGCCGGTTCGCCGCTACGGCGGCCGCTACTACCTGTCGAGCTACCACGGCGGCGACGCCGCGACCGGCACCATCACCTCGCCCTCCTTCGTGCTCAACGGCTCGAACCTCACCTTCCGCATCTCGGGCGGCAAGAACGAAAAGACCCTGCGCGCCGAGCTGTGGATCGACGGTCTGCTGCAGAAGGTGGCGACCGGCAACCGGAGCGAGGGCATGGAGGACGTAATGTGGAACATCGCGCCCTACGCCGGCAAGAGCGCGACCATCGTGCTGGTCGACGAGGAGACCGGTCCGTGGGGCCACATCAACGTCGACGAGATCTGGCTCCGGCGCGACGTCACGCCCGCCGCCGAGTGATCAGTGCGGCGCGGCGGAGCGCGTCGCCCTGGCGTTCCACAGCCGGAGGCACACGATGAAGGCCACCGAGGCCACCACGGCGCAGATGATCGGCAGGCTGAGCCAGTTGGCGGCGTCGGCGGCCGGGCCGGCGACCTCGCCCGGCTTGCTCTTCTCCGGCAGGATGTTGCCGTAGAGCAGCGACTGGGCGCCGTTGCCGAGGTAGACCATGCCGTCGATGATGCCGACCGCGACCCCGACGTTGCGGGTGCCGCCGAAGTCCATGCTGGCGGTGCCGCTCAGCATGCCGTGGATGCCGATGAGCGCCATCATGGCGCCGGCGAACAGCACCGCGGCGGCGGCGCTGTGGATGAGCGTGACGGTGAGCGCGAGGATCGCCGCGGTCAGCGCGTACAGCATCGCGGCCGACGGGCCGCGGCGGGAATGGAACAGGCGGTCCGACACGGTTCCGGCCACCACGCCGCCCAGGATGCCGGCGATGCAGATGGTCATCCCCCAGTGCTTGTAGATGTAGGAGCCGGCGTGGCCGGTCTCCGGCAGGAAGATGTAGGTCCACTTCATGACCGCGCCGCGCACGAACCCGGTCATCAGCTCGACCACCGCGATGGTCATGACCACCGGGTGGGCGAACATCTTCATGAAGACCTGCTTCACGGTGAGCTTGTCGTCGTCGTCGCTGGTGGCGTCGGCGACGTCGAAGTCGACGTGCCCGGTATCGCTCGGGCGGTCGAAGACCAGGAAGGTGTCGATCAGCAGGAAGGCGACCAGCAAGAGCGCCGGGACGAAGAAGACCCACTCGAGCGGCAGCGAATCGACGATCAGCTTGTTCCAGTCGTAGGCGAAGTAGAGGCCGAGCGCGATGAGGATGCCGAAGATGCCGCCGAAGGTGCCGCGCTCACGCAGGTGGAACCAGCGGGCGTTCACCTTGACGATCGAGACCGCGCCGAAGCTCTGGAAGTACATGTTGGCGCCGTAGAGGACGCCGAAGGTCGGCACCGCGTTCTCGAGGTAGCTGTGGCCGCTCCACTGGGTCACCACCATCACGCCCATGAGGATGTTGCTGACCGCGGCGCCGGCGGCGGCGATGATGATCGTCTTGCGGCCGCCGAGCCGGTCGGTCAGCGGGCCGTTCAAGAGGAAGGAGACCCCGTAGACCCACATCCCGATGGCGCTGATGGTGCCGAGGTCGCCCTTGTCCATCAGACCGGCGTTCTTGGCGACGTCGAGGTTGTAACGCGCCATGTAGAGGAACGCGTAGGTCAGCCCGAGCGGCAGCCAGTTCCACAGCCGGCGGCGGCGGAAGCCGGCCGAATGTCCGAGCTCGACCCTCGGCAGGCGGGTCAGGACGATCGCGACGGCGACCAGGAGCCCGACGATCGCTGGCAGCTCATGCAACCACTTGCTCACGGAAGCCGCCTCAGCAGGAACCCATCCAGCGACGATCCGCCGGCCCTACGGGCCAGGCTCACCCGCTCGCTTCGCTCGCTCATCCGGGTCGGCTTGTAGCACACGATTGTGGCGTTTCTGCAACAGATCAGCTCGCACGTAGACGCTGACCAGAGGCACGCCACCGACGGTGAGCACGTAGGCCGGCTGCACGGTGCCGTAACTCTGCCAGATGAGGAAGTCGTGCCGCGCGAAGTGCAGCTCGTGAATCACGAGCGCGATCTTCGACTTCGCGATTCCGGCGGTTTCGCGTCCGGCATCGGGCATCCGGTCGGGCAAGAGGCCGAGCTTCCGGTACAGGCCCCACGCCGGTGACGCGTCGTGGCTGTAGACCGGGACCGGCGGGTCGTTGGCTTCCGGAGCGAACCCGGCCACGAACGGCAGGACGCCGCGCGCCGAGACGCCCCAGAACTGGCGGTTCATGCCGAGGTCGGCGCCGCCCGCCGCGCCGCCGGCCAGCGCGGTGTAGTACGAGAGCGCGTAGGGATGCGCGGCGACCGTCTCGCTCAGCGCGGCGGTCGCGACCAGCGCGCCCAGCGCGGCAGCGGTGCCGGCGCGGGCGAAGCGGGCCGGGACGGCTCCGAACCAGTGAAATCCGGCCATGGTGCGGACGAGGCGAGTCGCCGCCGCCCATACGCCGACCCCCGCCGCGATGCAGAAGGTCGGGATCGCCGGCGCCCAGTGCTTCTCGGCCCCGAAGATGGGCGTCGAGGGGAGCAGGAAGACGCCCATGGCGACGGTGGCGGACAGGGCGATGAGCAGCGCGGGTGCGCGGTCGCCCTCGGCCGAGGCGCCGTGACGGGCGCGGGTCGCCAGGTGGGCAGCGCCGATCGCCGCGGCCACCAGGGTGGCGGTCGGCACCGTGAAGAGCGTGGTCACGAAGACCACGTGCCAGGGAAACGGCGGGTGGTCGTAGTCGGTGCCGAGGTACTCGAAGTGGTAGTTGACGTGGTGCAGGTGAAACGAGATCCAGTCGCCGAGGTGTGAGGCGGTGTCGAACCACAGCCACGGCCAGAGGGCGACCAGGACCAGCGGCCCGGCGGCGAGCGCGACGAAGACCAGCGGCCGCACCTTGCCGATCGAGACGACGAACGTGGCCAGCCGGTCGCCGAGCGGGACGGGCGCGGTCGGCCGGCTGCGCCGCCACACGACCCACAGGTAGTGGGGAACGATCACGGCGGGCAGGAAGAAGGCGTTGTGCTTGGTCGCCAGCGCCAGGCCGAACGCGACCGCCAGGGCGATGCACCAGCGGCGCGCGGCGAGCGCCCGGTGGTAGGCGAAGAGGGTGGCGAGCCACAGCGTCACGATCGGGGAGTCGAAGGTGGCCAGCCCGGCGTGGAAGAAGGCGCGCGGCAGGAGGAGGACGAGGATGGCGGCGATGAGGCCGGCGCCGTAGCCCCAGAAGGCGGAGGCGAACCAGAAGACCAGGAGGACCAGGAGCGCGTACATCGCGGCGTTGGGCAGGCGCGAGGCGGTCACCTCCGACATCCAGCCGAGCCGGTCGGCGAAGAGGATGCGCGAGAGGCCGAACAGGGTCTTCATGAACGGCGGGTGCTCGCGGTTGTTGTCGGTCGGGTTCGCGCCCCCGAAGGTCTCGGTGATCTTCTTCTCGCTGAGGGTGCCCGACTCGAAGGTGACCAGGTCGATCCACCAGTGGGCGTATTTCGCGCCGCTCGCGATGTAGGTGACCTCGTCGCGCGCGACGCCGACCTGGCGCTGGGCGACCAGCACGCTGACGAAGGTGACGAGGGCGAGGGCGGTGGCGGTGAGGCGGCGGCGCGCCACGCGACCGGGCGGCCAGGTGAGCTGCGGCCACTTCATCGGCGCGCCTCGGCCGCGAAGCAGATGCGGCGATCGCGCGCCTTCACGCCCACCGCGTGGGCGGCGAACACCACCTGCGCGCCGCTCTTCGGCTCGGTCTTCACCTCGAAGCGGACCCAGCCGTCGTCGACGCCGGCGCGCGTGCGCGCCACCTCGGCGCCGTCGATGCTCAGGGTCAGCTCGCCCGGTTCGCGGATGTCGCGGCGAGTGAAGACGTCGGCCAGCCCGACGTAGCCGACCAGGGTGCGGCCGAGCTCGACCGACGGGTAGGCGATCTCGATGGTGCCGTCCGGCTGCGGCACGGCGCGCACGCAGCGGTGCGGGGCGAACCCGACCTCTTCGAGGCTCAAGTGGGCGCGGCCGCCGCTCGACTTCGCGGTCGGGAAGGCGGCGACGAAGTCGGTCACCACCTCGGCCGGCGTCCGCTGGTAGCGCCGCAGCGACAGCTGGTGGGGGAAATTCCGGCTCCAGCCGAGCGCGGCTCCCGCCGTCTCGCCGGCACGGGCGCCGCCCAGGCTCACCTCCCAGATGACGCCGTAGCGGGCGGCGTCCATCCGGGCCGCCATCTCGATCGGGATGAGGTCGCCGACCTCGCGCCGACCGATCGGGTCGATCCACGGCGGCGCGAACACGATGAGCTCGCCGGCCTGGTGCTTCTCGTGCAGCGCGGCCGACATCGCGCGCCAGTCGATCGCCTCCGGATCGCGCCGCCCGCTGCGCGCCACCGCGACGATCTCCCACAACGAAACCGCAGCGAGCAGGAGCGCCGGCGCCGCGGCGGCAAGGATGCGAAGTCCCGGATGTCGCGTGCGCCCGGTCGTCGTCGCCGACGGCTCCGTCTCCGGCACTGACATGGTCCGCATCCTACTTTGCTTCGGCGCGCGGGGAGACCCGCGGTATGCTGCTTCGGTGCGGTTGAACGGGGAGGTACGGGGGGTTCCCCGCGACCCGCTGTCGCGCCGGCGCGGCTGGCGGTGCCGTTTCGGCTGGCTGCCGGCCTGGGCGCTGGCGGCCGCCGGGTGCCTGTCGTCGCCGTCCTCCGGCGATCCCAGCGGCGGCGGGCCCGGCGACTGCGGCACCCTGCGATCGCTGAGCGACGATTTCGACGGGCCCCTGTCCGTGTGGCGCTGGTCGGTGGATGGAGTCGGGACCGCCAACGGGAGCCAGCTGGTTCTCTCCGCAGCGCCCGATTCGACCTCGGCGCTCTTCAGCGAGCAGGCCTGGTGGCTCGACGGCGACCTGGAAATCGAGCTCGACCCGACGACCATTGCCGAGGACGCGCTCGTCGAGGTCTGGCTGTCGAGCAACGACGAGGAGCGGCAAGTCGTCCTCTCGCTCGGCGACGGGACCCTGAGCGCGATGGTCTACCAGCCGTCCTACAACGGCGTCCGCGACAACGTTCCGTTCGACCCGGCCATGCGCTGGTGGCGCATCGGGCGGAGCGACGGCCACTTCCACTGGGCGACCTCCGTCGACGGGACCCGGTGGACGGAGCAGGGCGAATTCGACGCCGAGCTGACGGGTCTGGCCGGGCTCGCGATCACGCACACCGCGCGCACCATCGCGAGTAGCGTCGCGATCGAGTCGCTCAACTCGGGCCTGCGCAACGGCGGGCCGGAGCCCCTCTGCCCGCTGTCCTCGTTCACCGACGACTTCGCGGTCATCAACCCGCGCTGGTTCATCTTCGATGATCCGGGCTGCTCGGTCGCGTTCGGTGAGCGAGCCGACATCGCGATCGGCCAGGAGGGCGCCTGTGGCCTGGCGAGCTACGAGCGCTTCTCGCTCGCCGAGGACCAGGTCTCGGTCGAGCTCGAGGAACCGGGAGACTGTTCGCTGAATCCGTCCTTCGACGTCACCGGCGAAGACGCCGGCTTCTCCTTCTTCTGCGGCCTGGACGGCGAGTCGGCCTGGTTGACCGCTGTCTTCTCCGACTCGGTCGGTGGCACGACCGAGATCGCCTCGGCGCCGTGGGACGGGGTGGAGTTCCGCTTCCTCCGCATCCGCCATGTCAGTGACGACTCCGCCGTGGTCTTCGAGACCTCCCCCGACGGAGAGACCTGGGATGTGTTCGGCACAGCCGGCCCGGTCGACGGCGCGGACGTCTCCTCGGTGGAGGTGAGTCTGGCCGGCTACGCCGACAGCGCCGCCGGGACGGCGATCGCGTTCGACCAGCTGAACCTCCCCGCCGACGGCGAGTGATACAGTCGCCGCCCGATGAACCGGGAGGCCTGGATGCGGTGGCCGGAGCGGCGCTGGGCCCCGCTCGTGCTGCTCGGTCTCGGCCTCCTGGTGTTCGGCGCCGTGGCCGGCAGACGCCTGACCCATCAGTCGAGCGATCCCCACTTCGTCTACCAGGCCGACGCCTGGCTGCACGGCCAGCTCGCCATCGACCCGGCGCCGCCCAAGGGGGACGACTGGGCCAAGCTCGAGACCGTCCTGCTCGACGACGGGACGACGGTGCGCGGCCGGCGGCTGACCAGCAAGAAGAAGAAGGGCACGTTCCGCACCACCGCGGGCGAGGAGATCCCCACCAAGCGGATCGCCAAGCCGGTCGCCACCACCCACTACGTCTCCTTCCCGCCCTTCCCGGCAGTCCTCATGCTGCCGCAGGCCGCCATCGCCGGGCGCGACGGCAACGACGTCCTGCCGACCGTGCTGGTCGCCGCGCTCATCCTGCCGCTCGCATTCCTGACGCTCGGGCGGCTGCGCACCGCCGGCCTGTCGCGGCGCACGCCGGGCGAAGACGTCTGGCTGGTCCTCTGCCTCGCCTTCGGCACCGTCCTGTTCTTCTCGTCGGTGCAGGGGCGGGTCTGGTTCACCGCCCACGTGGTGGGAGTGGCGCTCGCGCTCGGCTACGTCTGGTGCACGATCGAGGCGCGCCACCCGATCGCCGCCGGCATCTGCCTCGGGCTCGCCGCCATGACGCGCACCCCGATGGCGTTCATGTTCCCGCTCTTCCTGTTCGAGGCCTGGCGCACGTACGGCGGCGACCGCCGGCGGTTCCTCGTCACCTGCGCGAAGCTCGCCGCGCCGGTCGTGGTCATCGCGGCGATCGGGATGGTCTACAACGCGGCGCGCTTCGGCAGCCCGACCGAGTTCGGCCACTCGTACCTGGCGGTCCGCCAGCAGGGGCAGATGGAGGAGAGCGGCCTGTTCAGCTACGCCTACCTGTCGCGCAACCTGGCGGTCGCGCTGGCGCTCCTGCCCGGCCTGTCGCTCGATTCGCCCCACATCGTCATCAGCGGCCACGGACTGGCGCTCTGGTTCACCACGCCGATCCTCTTCTTCCTCTTCTGGCCGCGCGAGCGCGGCGCCTGGCACTGGCCGCTGTGGATCTCGGTCGCGGCGGTGGCGCTGCCGAGCCTCTTCTACCAGAACTCGGGCTGGCTGCAGTTCGGTTACCGGTTCGCGCTCGACTACATGGTGCTGCTCGTGCTCCTGCTCGCGGTCGGCGGCCGGCCGCTCGGTCGCACCGGCAAGCTGCTCATCGCGATCGGCATCGCCATCAACCTGTTCGGCGCGGTCACCTTCGCCCGCTACAACCAGTTCTACCGGCGAGACGACTACGGGGTGATCATCCGACACTGAGACTGCGGGCGCGCGCCGGCGTAACCGCCGTAAGGAACCCAACAACCGTTACGTACCGGGGCAAAAGCCGCGACCTTCCTTGATTGTGCAAGGGGCGAACACCGGCTGACTTGATAGAATTGTTGATCGATGGGGATGGCAAAGGGCGTTCTCGCCATCACGCCGGATCGTGAGCTCGGCAAGACCCTGCGGGTCGCGCTGACGGCTGCGGGAGCCGAGACCACGACCGTCGTCTCACCGAGCGACATCCCGCGCGGCCCGATCGACGCCGCGCTGGTCGTCCTCCACCAGCTCGACACCAGCGGCGACGGCGTGGCCCACGTCGCCTCGCGCCTGGTCAACGGCAGTCAGATGATCGTCATCCTGCCGCGCGGTGATCTGGCGGCGACCGTCGCGGCGCTGCAGAGCCACGAGCGGGTCGCCGGCGTGCTCAACGCCGACAGCATCCGGTCGCAGGAAGTGACCGCGATGGCGACTCGCCTGCTGTTCGGCGACATCTTCGGCCTCGACAAGGTGCTGCCCTGGGGCGCCCACATCCACACGATCGAGGTGGGCGACTACGAGGAGAAGACCGACGCGATCCAGCGGGTGTCGCAGTTCGCCTCGTCGATCGGCGTGCGCCGCAAGTACCGCGAGTCGATCGAGCAGTGCTGCGACGAGATGCTGATGAACGCGCTCTATGACGCGCCGGTCGATGCCAGCGGCAAGCCGCTCGCCTCGCAGCCGGGCAAGCACCGCGCCGCGCTCAAGGGCGAGGACAAGGCGATCATCGAGTACGGCTGCGACGGCCAGCGCTTCGCGGTCGCCGTGCGCGATCGCTTCGGCCGCTTCGAGCGCAGCGTGCTGGTCCGCTACCTCGACAAGTGCCTCCATTCGGCCGAACAGATCGACAAGAAGGTGGGCGGCGCCGGCCTCGGCCTCTACCTGATGTCGCACTCGGCCACCTCGCTCATGTTCAACGTGCTGCCGGGGGTGGCAACCGAGTGCGTCTGCACCTTCGACATCGGCGCCACCAAGCTCAAGCTCGAGCAGCTGGCGGTGTTCAACGAGCAACCGGCCGGCAAGCCGCGGCGTCACACGCTGCGCGCCCGCGGCACCATGCCGAATCCCGAGGTCACCGAGGCCGACACCGACAGCGACGTGACGATCCCGGTGGTGCGGGAGGACATGGCGGCGATCGCCGCCGAGTCGTCCGGCATCGGCCGCGGGCTGACCGTCGCCCTCACCCTCGCCATCCTGCTCCTGCTCGGGGCGGTCGCGGTGGTCGGGGTGCCGCGCTTCTTCGGCTGGGAGAGCGGCGACGCGCTCGCCGACCACAACCCGCCGGCCCCGGCGCCCGCGGCGCTGGTCGACAAGGCGGCGGCGGCGCAGCCAGCGGTCGCGCCGGCGGAGCCGACTGGAACGCTCACGGTCAGGACCAACGTCAGCGGCTTCATCACGGTGCAGGGGGTGGATGCGTGCACCGCGCGCGCGCTGCCGCTCCTGCGCTGCCCGCTGCCGGTCGGAACCCACCACGTCTTCCTCTACGGTGACGATCCGCGGCTCAGCTACTCGTTCACGGTCGAGATGGATGGCACGTCGATCGAGCGCCACCTGGCCTTCGGGCTGGTCGAGGCGCGCCCCGGCCACGGCCTCGCGATGACCGGCAGCGAGCCGACCTTCCAGCGAGCCGCCTTCCCGGCCGGAACCGAGGAGCTGTTCGTGTCGGACGAGGCCAGCGGCGAGCGAGACGTGCGCAAGGTGCCGGTTCATGCCGGCGAGACGGTGATCGTCCCCTAAATCCGTCCCGGCGTGCGGTTTGGAGACGGGCTGACGGGACGGACGCGGAACTCTCGCGCTCGCCCGGGTGGTATGCTGGCCTCGTGCCGTTTCGCTGCCTTGCCGTGCTGGGGGCGATGGTCGCCTGGGCGAGCCCGGCGATGGGCGAGCCGGTCGAAGGCGCGAGCGAGACGCCCTATCCGGGGGTCACCTACACCACCTGGGAGGACTCGGCCCTGCCGGCCAACATCTACGTGGCCACCATCGACCTGACCTCGAACGAGGTCGACCTCATCGCCACCGCGGAGGATCAGCGCGGGGCGACCCCGAGCGCGTTCGCCGCCGCGGTCGGCGCCGGGGTGGTGATCAACGGGGACTACTTCAAGCCGGCCGGGTTCGTGCCGGCCGGGATCGCGCGCGGCAACTCCGAGACCTGGTCGAACGCGGCGGACGACGCCCGCTCCGGCTTCGTCCGCTTCCACCGCGGGGTCACGCGGGTCGAGGTGCAGATCTCGCCGCCGTCCCAGGTGGTCGACGAGCTGCCCGAGGAGGAGGTCGGCACGGTCGGCGGGCGGCCGATGCTGGTCCAGGGCGGCAGCGCCGAGACCAGCTTCGACTGCGAGGACCAGCCGGCGATGGCGTGCGACCCGGCGCCGCGCACGGCGTTGGCGCTGTCGGCCGACCGCGACACGATGTGGCTCATCGTGGTGGACGGCTGGCAGTCCGGCTCGATCGGCATGACGGCGGCCGAGGTGGCCGACTTCGCGGCCGACCAGCTGGGCGCCGCCGACGCGCTGATGCTCGACGGCGGCAGCGCCTCCGCCATGTGGGTCAACGGCGCGCTGGTGAGCTCGCCGTCGGACGGGGTCGAGCGGCCGGTGGCCAACCACATCGCGGTGCACCCGGGGGTTCCGGTCGACGGGCTCCTGCTCGGCCACGTGTTCGAGAAGGTGATCGACGGGCCGCGCATCGCCGGCGCGCTGGTCACGCTCGACGACGAGCGCAGCAAGACGTACGACGGGGCCACCGTCTGGTCGTTCTCGGTGCGGCCGCGCTGGGCCTGCGTGACGGCCACCGCCGAGGGCTACCACGAGGCGACCCAGTGCCGGCTGGTGCCCGAGGACGCCGAGAAGTACGCCTCCATCACGATGATCCCCGAGGACGAGTATCCCGACGGCGGGCCGGGCGACAGCGATGGGGGCCCGCCGGCCGACGGCGGGACCAGCCCGGGGGCCGACGGGGGCACGGGCGGCGACGGCTCGGGCGGCTGCGGCTGCGGCCACGCGGGGGCACGGGGCGGGGACCTCGCCGCCACCGGCGGTCTCTTTCTTGCGGTGCTGGGCTTCCTCCGGCAGCGTTCTCGTGTGACGACCCAGAGGGCGAAGAGGGATCGATGAGCGAATTCGTCTATCCGAACACCCAGCTGTACACCGACGTCGCGACCGGCGAGCTGCGCGAGTCCCAGTTCAAGCTCGCGGTGGTGAGCGGGCCGGACAAGGGGCTCGAGAAGGTCGTCGAGAGCGGCACCACGATGGTCGGGACCCACCCGAACAACGACCTGGTCCTCACCGACGACACGGTGTCGCGCTACCACCTCGAGCTCCAGGTCATCCGCGAGGGGCTCAAGGTCAAGGACCTCGACTCGACCAACGGGACGTTCCACGGCGACGCCCGGGTCACCGCCATCACGGTGCAGGGGGCCACCCGGCTGCGGCTCGGCCGGCACACGGCGCTCGACATCATCCCGAGCGACAGCTCGGTCTCGCTCGAGCAGTTCACCGGCGACGGGCTCGGCAAGGTGGTCGGGGTCTCGCCGGTCATGCGCAACCTCTTCGCCCTGCTGCAGCGGGTCGCCCCGACCGACGCCACCCTGCTCCTCGAGGGCGAGACCGGAACCGGCAAGGAGGCGATCGCCGAGGCGGTGCACGAGATCTCCAACCGCTCGGGCCACACGTTCACCATCGTCGACTGCGCCGCCATCCCGTCCAACCTCATCGGCTCCGAGCTGTTCGGCCACGTGAAGGGCTCCTTCACCGGCGCCCACACCGACAAGGACGGCCTGATCCAGGCGGCCCACCAGGGCACGCTGTTCCTCGACGAGATCGGCGAGCTGGCCATCGACCTCCAGCCCCAGCTCCTGCGCGTGCTCGAGAAGCGCGAGGTCCGCCGCATCGGCGACACCCGCGCCACCAAGGTCGACATCCGCGTCATCGCGGCCACCAACCGCAACCTCAAGGAGATGGTCAAGCAGGGCACCTTCCGCGAGGACCTGTACTACCGGCTCGCGGTGGTCCGCGCGGTGGTCCCGCCGCTGCGCGAGCGTTCCGACGACATCCCGCTCCTCGCCCACTGCTTCGCCGACGCCATGGGCGCCAGCTTCGACCTCTCCCCCTCGCTGGTCGAGGAGCTGCGCAGCCACAACTGGCCCGGCAACGTCCGCGAGCTGCGCAACGTGGTCGAGCGCGCCCTCTCGCTCGGCCGCGAAGGCCTCTCCCCGCCCCACGTCGCCGACCTGGTCACCTCCGGCAACCCGGCACTCGGCGCCCCCAACCTCGGCGCCTCCTCCGCTCCCCAGTACACCGCCGGCTCCTCCGGCGCCTCCGAAGAAGTCCTCGACCTCCCCTTCAAGGAAGCCAAGGGCATCCTCATCGAGTCCTTCGAGCGCGACTACCTCACCCACCTCCTCCGCCGCCACCGCGGCAACATCTCCCGCGCCGCCGCCGAGGCCGGCATCGACCGCAACTACATCCACCGCCTCGTCAAGAAGTACAACCTCCCCGTCGACCGCGGCTGACCGCCCTCACGCCGCGCCGCGGCTGACGCCCTCAATCCGCGCCTCGCGCCGCTCGGGTCGTCGCGGGTCCTCTTCGGCGACACTCGGGGAAGGTCCCCGCCCTCGGACAGTCCTCGCCGCCCCCGTCGACCCACGCCGGCGGAACCGTGACCCCCGTGCGGCTGCGATCCATTGGCGCGGACCCGTGGGGCGGCTGCGGAACTCGTGCGGGGACCTCCCCCCTCGTGTCGCCGCGGACCCGCTCCTCCCCTCGCCCCGCCCTCACGCCGAGCTGCGACACGCCCGTCGAAGTCGCCGCGGTCACCCGCGCGTCCTGCCAGATTGCCGACGCACCGGCCTACGCCCGATCCCTCAGCTGGGTCGACGAGTGCGACGTCCGTTCCGGCTTGCACCGCGTCGGTCATCGGCTCGACCAGGTCTACTTCTCGAGCGTGGAAGGCGCATGCCTGCCAGCCGACCCGACGGCCAATGGCTATGGGACTACTACGCACTGGTTGAACAGATTCCCGCTCGCGAGTTCGACCGCGTCGAGTACGCGGTCGATTGACGAGATGCGACGCCGGCGCCTGTGCCGCGCTGACGACGCACCCCCAGTCGCAGCGATCCGACCCGGGGTCATTTGGGTCCACTCTGCCGGACATGGCCGTCCGGGTGCCCGGATAGTCCGTCCGGTCCACGCAGCAGGGCCTGCGGCAATGTTCGCGGGAAGATCTCAGCGGCCAAGCCAGTAGAGGTGTTCTCTCCGCTGGTGGGCGATGGCGACGACGAGGACGCCCTGATCGTCGATTCGATAGTAGACGCTGTAAGGAAAGCGGGACAGGAGGCGGCGGCGAGTCGGCGGCGCGATGCCCTGGCCGACGGGCCAGCGCCAGGGCGCGGCAGCGATATCGTCGACGATCTCGCTAACCGCCGCGAGGAAGAGTTCGCCGCCTTGGCCGTGCTCGTCGTACCAATCGGCGATGACGTGCAACTCCTCGTCCGCCTCGGGGTGAATGCGGATCGGAGTTTCAGCGGCCACGGCGGCGGCTCGCGATGCGCGCCTTCACCTCCGCCCAGGGAATCGCCTTGACCATACCCGACTCGATCTCGCGGATGCGGCGCTCGATGTCGGCGGCGAGCTCGGGCTCGACGGTGACCGGCTCGTCGAGGCTGTTGAGGATCTCTTTGGCCAGTCGAACGCGCTCGCTTGGTTCGAGAGCCAGGGCTGCTTCGAGGATCTCCTTCGGCTCCAACATCGCTCTCAAGTGTACCCGATCGCCGTCGAGTGGCGAGGGACTCGGCCTGGCCCGGCGCGAGCCGCATGGAGCGGTGAGCGGCCCCTGCGCACGCCGCACAGGCCGCCAGCCTCCGCCGGGCCTCGGACACTCGCGGCGAATCCGAGCCTGAGTGCGCGGCCTGGTGGCGGCGTTCGGGGACGAGACCACTCTCAATCCGCGCCCTGTCACGGGTCGAGGATCTGGACCGGCTCCTCCGACGCGGGAGTCTCGTTGTCGCCGACGTCGTCGAGGTGGCCGAGGCCGAGCTGCGCGCTGCTGTTGTCTCCCCAGCAACGAACGTCGCCGGATTCGAGAAGGACACACGAATGACCGCGACGGCCACCGCTGGTCGAAATGGTGGCGACCGGTCCGCCGAGTATGACCGGGCCTTGCTCTGCCGGCGACTCGTCGTCGCCGACGTTGTCATCGGGGCTCGCGTATCCCAGCCTGCCGTCAATCACGCTTCCCCAGCAAACGACATCGCGATCGTCGCGGACGGCGCAGGTGAAACCATCACCAACAATGAGCTGCTCGCATGTCCCACCGATATCGGTGGTGCCCGAGGTGGCCGGATCCTCCGTATCGCCAACGTCATTCGAGTTTCCTGGGATTCCCAGACGAAGAGCGTATCCCCAGCAGCGAACGCCGCCTCCCTCGAGGATCGCGCACGTGTGGTCCAGACCGGGAGCAATGGATTCGACGTCGCCGCCGACGTTCACGTAGCCTTCCTCGGCCGGCGTCTCGTCGTCGCCCACCTTCTCCTCGTGGCCGTAGCCGAGCTTTCCGAATGTATTCTGGCCCCAGCACGTGACGAGTCCGCCCTCCAGGACGACGCAGGTGTGGCCGAAGCCCGCGACGAGCTGGCGGACGACTCCACCGAGGTCGACCGGATCCTCGTCCGCCGGTACCTCGTTGTCTCCGATGGGTTGGACGTGGCCCAGGCCCAACTGTCCCGAGGTGTTGTTTCCCCAGCAACGAACATCGCCGGACTCGAGGAGGGCGCAGAAGTGCGACGCTCCGGCTGTGATGGCGGACGCCGGGCCGCCGAGCTCGAGGTCCGGCAGATCGGCGGGAGGACCGGTGACCACTTGCTTGTGGCCGTACCCGAGGATCCCGGTCTCGTTCTCGCCCCAGCAGCGGACGTTCCCCGCGACGTAGCGAACACAGGTACGGCCGTCGCCGATGGCGACCTCGGCAACCGGGGCGCCCGTCTCGATGTCCCCCGCCTCGCGCGGGAACTCGCTGTCACCGATGAGCTCTCCGTAGCCGAGATCGCCCCAGCAGCGGAGGCCTCCGTCGGAGAGCACCGCGCAGCTCTCGACCTTTCCGGTTGTGAGCTTCGCAACCGACCGTGCGGTACCACCATCGCCGGAGGAGCCCGCGTCGGGACCGAATGGATCGGGAATGCAGGTGTGCTTGATCCCCTCGGAGGCCGGGTACTCGCCATTCATGTCGCAGAACGGACGGGCGGAATCGGTGCAGGGCGTGTTGCTGTCGCAGTAGAGCGGATCCTTGACGGCGCACGCCGTGAGCAGTGCCGCATTGAGAGCGATTGCGAACCTCATGGAAGGACGATCATCGGACGGCGCGGATGGATGTTGCCAAGAAAAAGGGCGGCCCGAGGGCCGCCCTTCATGGTCAAGGCTAGGAGCTGGCGACTACTTGGCGGTCGCCATGCCGGCCTTGATGAGCTGCTCGGCCCACATCTTCTCGAGCGAGCGGCGGACGATCTTAACGCCCTGGGCGGCGGCGGCGCAGGCCGGGCCGTCCGGATTCGCCTCGCAGTAGGCCATGTCGAGAGCGTCGAGGGTCTCGACCTTGGCGCAGCCGTTGGCGCAGCCGAGGTTGCCGTCGCACTCCTCGGTGATGTGGTCGCCCCAGGTCATGGGATCCATGTTACCCGGAGGGCCGACCCAGGCGTCGTACTCGGCCAGGAACCACTCCTCGCTGTACTTGGTGCAGTCGCCGAAGTCGGCCGTCTTCGGGGTGCAGAAGCCGTACGTGTCGGAGATGTAGTCGAGGTAGTTGAAGTTCATGTCGATGAAGTACGACTGGAAGAAACGGCACTGGTGTGCGGCGACGCCGATGGTGCCGGCGGCGCAGTCGTGCGGCGGGGCGCCGTTGGCGTCGTTGCCGGTGTTGAGCTGGCCGGCCTGGTTGCCGTCCGGATCGATGAGGTAGGTCTCGACCGGCGTGCAGAAGGCGGTGCAGTCGCGCGGCATGGAGTCGCCGGCGTAGAGGAAGCCGCCGTAGCCCTTGGCGCAGCCGTTGAGGAAGCAGCGGGTGCCGTCGTTGGCGCAGGTCTCACCCTGGGTGAGCTCCTCGGCGCCGGTGGCGACGCGAGCGCAGGTGGCCTTGCCGTTGAAGAGCTGGAGGTAGCAGCCCTGGGCGGCGTCCTCGCAGTCCTGGTTGATCGGGTCGCAGGTCGGGTCGCACACGCCGAGGTTCTCGGTCGTGTCGTCGCTGAAGGTGTTGATGTAGCTGGAGCACGCGAAGCCTTCGCCGCAGGTGTCGGGCTCGATGGTGCAGATGGCGCGGCAGATGGCGTTGATGCAGAGACCGCCGGCGGCGCAGTCGTCGAAGCCGGTCGTCTCGCCCGGGGTTCCTTCCGCGCACTCGCCGCCGACCGCGACGGTGCCGTCCGGCACGCAGTCGGTGCGGCCGAGGAACGGATCCTCTTGCACGACGAGCCAGGAGCACTTCTCGCCGTCCATGCAGCCCTGCTGCGTCACCGGATTGCAGGCGGCCGATGTGCCGCCGTCGCCACCGGTGCCGGAGTCGGCGAACGTGATGTCGCCGCCGTCGTCGTCCCCGCCGCAGGCCATGAGCCCGCTCGACGCCACCCCAACAAACAGGGTCGCAAAGGCTATTTTCTTCATCCTTGGTGCTCCTTCCAACTTCGAGACCCTGCGAGGGCCGTTCGCCTTGACCATCAAAGCGGCGCGCACTCTAAGCGGGGCTGTACCCGCGCGTCAACAACCAACTTTTCTCGCGTGACCCCATGTCCTACATCAACGGTCTCAGACTGCGCGCCGCGCGTGTCCTAACAGCTTCTGCCCGATTCGCCGGGCCCCGCCGGCGGGCGACAAGGCCGAGAAATTCCGCGAGCCTGTCGCCCCCTTCGTTTTGCCATCACCGACGGCGATGATGCGTCGGCGTCGACCCTGATGCGCCGGCTGCTGACCGTTCTGCTCCGAACGGCCGGCGGCGGCGACCCGGCCAGCCGCTGCGCCTGGCGCGCTCGCCGGCGCTGCGATCGCAAAACCTGCGCACACAATGACGGCACGGATGCCGCCTTTTGCGCTACCGGTCGTGCGGTCGAGCGGGCTTCTATAAGACATATGCATAGACTCGCGTTGCTCGGGTGTGTGGCGTGGATCATCGGTTGTGGCGGCGACGACGACGGCGCGTCGCGTAGCGATGCGGCGCCGGGCCACGATGCCGGCGCGGCGGACGCGGCGACAAGCTGGGACGCGGCGCCGCTCGATGCGGCGGCGTCGCTCTGCCCGGAGCTCGATCCCGGCGCAGGGGATGGGTTCCCTGCCTGCAACCCGCTCACCCAGCAGGGCTGCGCCGACGGCGAGAAGTGCGCGACCCTGGTCGTGCAGGACGAACCCTACCTGGCGCGGACCGATTGCGTGCCGGATGGCGACGTCGCGATCGGCGGCGCCTGCAGCGACGGCGCGCCGGGCGAGACGACCGGCTACGACGACTGCGCCGCCGGCGGCGAGTGCATCGCGGATCGCTGCAAGGCCATCTGCACCATCGATGGCGACAGCTGCTGCCAGGGCTTCGCCTGCTCCTCGTACTCCGGCGTCTTCTCCGACGACGACGACGTCAACAGCGGCGTGTGCGATCAGCTGTGCGATCCGGTGCTGCAGGACTGTCCGGTCGAGGGAGACGCCTGCTACCTCCAGCTCTTCAACGGCAAGGCGACCTGCGCCCGCCCGGCCGTCGGCGCCGAGGATCTCACCCAGGGCGAGATCTGCGCCAACGGCGGCGGCCCCTGCTACCTCAACGGCTGCGCCGAGGGCTACGGCGGCTTCCTCTACGCCGGCGGCGGGCCGCGCGAGTGCACCGCCTTCTGCTCGCCGGTCGAGACCTACCTCCTCGATCCCGACGGCGACGGCGCGGGCACGCTGGTGGCCGGGGCCGACGCCGATGGCGCCGCGCCGACCGACTGCAGCGAGGCGCGCATCGGGTTCCCCAACCACCAGTGCCGCTTCTTCCAGAGCTACTTCATCGACCAGAACGGCGACTGGCTCGACTACGTCCCCGACACCTACGGTTTCTGCGCCCCGCGCAACACCCAGTTCGGCAACTGCATGCGATTCAGCGAGGAGTGGTTCCTCGAGCAGTACAACCAGTTCATCGAGGGGGGCGGAACCCCGCCGGAGTGGGGCGACCAGGTCACTGCGCTGTGCACCGCCACCCCGGCCCGCTGCGCCAACGGCTGCGCCAGGGCGTCCACCCTCGAGGCGCTCGACGCTGCCTA
>Ga0111538_10003252_pt1 | contig 22789 bp, 21 predicted proteins | sample SoiMethybrSBSTD1_FD_79669 | JGI IMG/M metagenome (GOLD analysis project Ga0111538, IMG submission 79669) | Bulk soil microbial communities from a Populus tree surrounding site in Tennessee, USA - Soil MetaG P. TD hybrid SBSTD1 (version 2)... | ecosystem: Environmental > Terrestrial > Soil >...
CCCGCTTGTAGACGTGCGGGTTTGACGACCGCGTCCCACTCGTCCCACGCGGAGGCGAAGACCGCTCCAAGCCGGATGGGCCGCAATCTCACCGTGCCGCGCTCGGTCGAGGCCTGATACCATCTGGCCCCGGACCCGTTCCGGGGGAGGCTCGCATGAGTGTGTCGAAGCTGAAGATAGCGTGTCTGCTGATCGTCTTCGGACTGGCAGCTTCTCCGCTGCGCGCGCAGTCGACGGTACCGGAGCTGCCGTTCGATTCCGTTCCGGATTTTCTCAAGCTGCCGCCGGGAACGAACTTCGGCGAGGTGTCGGGCGTGGCGGTGAACTCGAAGGGCCACGTGTTCGTGTTCACGCGATCGAACAGCGCCCACGGTCCGGCTTACGCGCCCACGGCGGCGCAGCTGCTCGAGTTCGGGCCAAAAGGCGAGTTCATCCGGGAGATCGGCAAGGACCTCTACGGCTGGTCGTTCGCGCACACCGTGCGTATCGACAAGGACGACAACATCTGGGCGGTGGACAAGGGATCGGACCTGATCATCAAGTTCGATCAGACGGGCCGCGTCCGACAGGTCTACGGGCGGCGCAAAGAGTCAGCGGACGATGAGACCGGACCATGGGAGCATCCGACGCCGCCACTCGCCCATATCGACGGGATGTTCCGGCAGCCGACCGACGTCGCCTGGGATTCCGAGGGCAACATCTATATCAGCGACGGCTACGTGAACTCGCGGGTCGCCAAATACGACAAGAACGGCGACTGGGTGAAGTCGTGGGGCGAACGCGGCACCGGACCCGGTCAGTTCAACCTTCCGCACGCTATTGTCGTCGACCGCAACAACAACGTCTACGTCGGCGACCGATCGAATCGCCGCATCCAGGTCTTCGATACCGACGGCAAATTCCTGCGTCAGTTCACCATCGACGTGCCGCCGCCGCCGGGAACGAAGCCGGTCAACGGCAACACGCCGACTGGCGAGCGGCTCGCCGCGACCATCGGCGCGCCGAACTCCATCTGCATCACGCCGGGGCCGAACCAGGTGCTGTTCGTCGGTGAGAGCACGTTTCCCGGGCGCCTGTTCAAGGTCACCCTCGAAGGCAAGGTGCTCGGCGTCATCGGCAAATCAGGACGTCAGTTGAAGCAGTTCTCGGGCGTCCACCAGCTCGCGTGTCCGTCGGAAACAGAGGTATATGCGGCGGAGACGTCCAACTGGCGCGTTCAGAAGCTGTTGTTGAAGCCGACGACGGAATCGCGAACCGCTCGGGTTCAATAGCCGGACGGCCGGACGTCAGGTTCCGCAACAGTACAATGCGAGAACCATGACATTCGGCCATCCGATGCTCGAGCACTGGACGCTCGACCCGTCCATCACCTACCTCAATCACGGCACGGTTGGCGTCACACCGCGCCGCGTGATGGCCGCCCAGCAGGCGCTCCGCGAAGAGGTCGAGCGTCAGCCGTCACGATTCATCCTGCGCGAGCTGAACGGTCACGGGCCGGCGCCGTGGCGCGCTGAGACGCGGCTTCGCGAGGCCGTTCGCCCGATCGCCGCGTTCATCGGCGCCCGGCCCGAGGACGTCGTGTTCGTGCCCAATGTGACCACGGGGGTGAACGCGGTCCTGCAGTCGGTGCCGCTCTCGTGCGGCGACGAGGTCGTCATCACCGACCTGGCGTACGGCGCCATCACCCTCACCGCGAAGTACGTGACCGAACGCGCCGGCGCGCACTTGAGGATCGTGCGAACACCCTTTCCGCTCACCAGCCCAGGCGCCGTCGTCCAGGCCATCGGCGATGCCATCACGGCGCAGACGAAGCTCGTCGTCGTGGATCACGTGTCCGCGAACTCGGCGCTCGTGCTGCCGGTCGCGGACATCGTCACGCTCAGTCACGACCGCGGCGTCCCGGTGCTCGTCGACGGCGCGCACGCGCCCGGATCGATCGCCCTCGACGTCGGAGAAATCGGCGCCGACTGGTACTCAGCCAATCTTCACAAGTGGGCACACGCCCCGCGCGCCTGCGGTTTCCTGTGGGCGCGATCGGATCGGCAGCAGGGCCTTCATCCCGCTGTCATTTCCTGGGGATCGGGCCACGGCTTCCTCACGGAGTTCGAGTGGACGCCGACGGCAGACCCGACGAACTACCTGGCCGCGCCCGAGGGGGTCGCGCTGCTGCGGGCGTGGGGATGGGACGAAGTCCGCGGATACATGCATGGCCTGGCGTGGGACGGAGCGAAACTGCTGACCGAGCGTTGGAAAACCACTCTCGACGCGCCACGGGAAATGATTGGCGCGATGGTCACGGTGCCGCTGCCAGCCTCGATAGGATCGACGCGCGAGCAGGCGACGGCGCTGCGGACCGCGTTGCTCGTCGAAGATCGGATCGAGGCGCCGATTCACGAGTGGCACGGACGTCTGTGGGTGCGGGTCTCGGCGCAGGTCTACAACGACCTGTCGGACGTCGAGCGGCTGGCCGACGCAGTGCTCAGACGCATTGACTGAAGAACCAATTTGGGACCTGGCCCACCCGCCCTACCTGCCTTACCTGCCCTGTGGTGAGCCAACGTCCATCGTCGAGGTGAAGCCGTTCGTGCCCGAGTAGCTGAACGAGTGATCGTCACTCTTATGCTGATGGATCACCGACTTGAACTGCGTATACCCCTGGTAGGCCGGGTTCGGCAGATTCGAAATCTGGACCGGCTTGCCGCCCAAGCCGCGCATCACATCCATCTCCACTGACGACGAGGGACCCGAGAAGCGAACCTTGTCTTCGGAGAGCTGCATCGTGATCGGCGCCTTGGTGAACGAGAGCATGCCTCGCTGGAAGCCGGCGAACGCGATCGGCAACAGCTTCTCGACCGCGGCCATCTGCTCCTCGCTGACGGTGTCGCTCACATAAATCTTCGACCAGTTGCGCATGTTGAATGTGACGAGGAGCGAGACACCCGCGAGGTCGACGTTCTCGTAGTGCCCGGTCTTGATGGCGATCAGCCGGTTGCCCTCGCACGGCATCCGGTTCGGGTCGCCGCCGAAATTGCACGAGCACGACACGATGCAGCTGCAACTCTCGGCTACCGTGGCGGTCAGGTGCCAGTTCGGCGTCTGAGCATGCGGGCTCGTACTCAACGCGGCCAGGGCAACGAACGCGGACAGGACGCTGATGATTCGCATGCCGTCAGCCTGCGCACTACCCCGTCACTTGTCAATCCGTAATCGGTGTCTCGCCTGCGAGGAGCTTTTTGCGGGTCCTGTCCGCGAACAGCCCCACCGGGTGCTCGCCGGAAGTGCACTTGTCACGGCTGACGGCTCCGCGCCCGGCGGGGCGGCCCCGTTCGCGGCCACCCGCGCGTAGCTCGTCTGGCCTTGCGGTACAGATGACGATCGAGCGGCGGCGGCCTTCAGGCGCGGCCGGTCTCATGGCGTTAACCGCGACCGAAGGTTCGTCACGCGGGACGATTTCGGTCCGCGCGATCCATACGTTCCGGCGAATAGAGGGATTGATGATTGAAGGATTGATGGAATGAATTCCCAAAATCCCCCAATCCTAAATCCAAAATTTGCGTTACGCGCAAGGAGCGGTTCCAGTGCCGGCATGCTCGCCCGGATTTTCTGTCCTCGCTCGAGGGGGCCGCAGGCGCTCCCTCCCTGCCCTCCCTGCCCTCCCTGCCCTCCCAGCCTTCCCCGCCCATGCCCACCCGCCTTACCCGCTCTACCTGCCCTAATTAAGGAGTAAGCTCGTGAGGGGAGAGAGAGGCCTATGAGCACCAGCACGCGGCGATCGTTCTTCTCGCGCCTCACCGCCAGCGCCGCGGCCTTCGGTTTCGGCACCGGGACAGCGGCCGCGCAGGGCGCCTCTGGCGAATTCAAACCGGCGCGCCATGCGGAGGACGACTGGCTCGACAAGCTCCCCGGGCAGCATCGCTACTTCCTGGATGTGCTGTCGCCCAAGGGTGCCGGTGAGGCGATCCGCTTCGCCTCCAACGTCTTCACCGCCAGCAAGGACGGTTACAAGCTCGGCGACAGCGACACCGCCCTCGTCATCTGCTTGCGTCACAACGCGACACCCTTCGCGTGGAATGACGCCATCTGGGCCAAGTACGGCGCGACGATCACCGGTGAGATCAAGTTCGACGATCCCAAGACGGGCAAACCCGCCGTCATCAACATGTACAACGCCGCCGGCTACGGTGATGTGCTCGAGAACCGCAACATCACGATCGATGCGCTGGCGAAACGCGGCGTCCACTTCGCGGTGTGCAACCTCGCCACGCGGCGGCACGCGGGCGTGATCGCGCGGGCGTCGGGCGCATCAGCAGACGAAATCTACAAAGAGCTGACAGCGAATCTCATCGCCAGTGCCCATATGGTCCCGGCCGGGGTCGTCGCCATCAACCGATCGCAGGAGCGCGGCTACTCGTTCCAGTACGTCGGATAGCGGAGATGCGGAGCTCACTGACACTCGCCGCGCTCGGCGCCGCCGTGGGCGTTGCCGGGGCGCTCGTCGCGGCCTGTTCGACGTCGCCTGCCCCGACAGAATCCACGACCGCCAAGACCAAGGCCGCGAGCACGTCGAAGGCCGTGCGATCGTACGAGCTCGCTGGCCCTCTCGTGCCGTCGACGACGACGATGGTGACGGCGTGGGACGTGCCGGCGAACCCGCTCGAAGACGAGTCGGTGGAGCGGCTGCCCGAAGCGGAGAACATCCGCTGGGGCTATCGAATCTTCACCAACACGCAACAGGAGGCGCCCGCCTTCACGCGCGGCCGGGTGTCGTGCAGCAATTGCCACCTGAACGCGGGACAGCGCGAGCGTGCACTGCCGCTCGTCGGCGTGTCTGCGGCCTATCCGGAGATGAATCGGCGCGCCGAGCGCGTCTTCACCATCGAGGACCGGATCATCGAGTGCTTCATGCGCAGCGAGAACGGCACCGACGTCACGCAGACGTTCCCCACCGAGACGACGCGCGAGGTCCAGGCGGTGAAGGCGTATCTCGATTGGTTGTCCCACGGTCATGAGCGCGGCAAGCCGATCGCGTGGCGCGGGAAGAATGCGATCGCCGCCGACGCGCTGGTTCCAGTCAAGAAGCTCGACCCGGCAAGAGGCGAGGCGCTCTATCAGGAGAAGTGCGCGAACTGCCACGGCGCCGACGGACAAGGCGTGCAGATTGGCGACAAGCGCGCCGCGCCGCTGTGGGGTCCCGACTCGTGGAACGACGGCGCCGGCGCCGCGCGCGTCTACACACTGGCCGGGATCATCCGGTACGCGATGCCCTATCTGGATCCGGGCAGTCTGACCGACGAAGAGGCGCAGCACATCGCCGCGTTCATCACCGCCAAGCCGCGCCCGTCCTATCCGTTCAAAGATCGGGACTACGTCACAAACGGCCCGCCCGCAGACGCGGTCTACTATCCGCGCCGCTCAAACTAAAGCGCCGCGCCGCAAACGACCATCGTCCACCGACGCCCGATCAGGCCGCGCCGGAACCGCTCTCTGCCGTTCGCTTCTCTCGATGATTGTGGCATCGATACGCGGGACGATTAGTAGCTGATTCGAGCGACGTCCATCAGGCGCAAGCATGGCTCGAGCTGATTCGGAGGCCACGGACCGCGCGGCGAGCACCCGGTGGGGCTGTTCGCGGACAGGACCGCTACGACCCTTCAAAAGCCGACAGTACTCGCGTCTGGGGGCGATGGTTGTCTGCAGCGCGAGCGTCAGGCCGAGGGCTGCTCCAACTGCAGTCCCGCGGCCTCCCACGCGGCCAAACCACCGGCGATCTCACTGATCGCCGTGAAACCCGCCCGCTGCAGCAGGCTCGCGCCAACCGACGAACGATAGCCGCCAGCACAATGGACGAGCAGCGGCCGCGTACGCGGCAGTTTGGCCAGCTGCTGCGGCAGCCGATTGAGCGGCACGCTGACGCTGTCAGGAATCGCCTTCAGCTGGCGCTCGCGCGGCGTGCGCAGGTCGATGAGCAGCGGTGGTTCGGCCGACGCCAGCCGCTCTGCTGCCACCCCCGGACTGAGCCGCTCGGTCGAGCGCAGCAGATCGGGACGATCGACAACCGCGGCGAGCCCGCCCTCGAGATAGCCGATGACGTGATCCAGCCCGATACGTCCGAGCCGCATGGCGCTCTCGTGTTCGCGGCCCGGCTCCGTAATCAGCACGATCGGGACCTCGCGGTCGAGCAGCGTGCCGGCGGTCGTCGCATATGAGCCGCCGAGCGGGATGTTGATGCTGTACACCAGGTGGACCGCCGCGAACTCGTTGAAGTCGCGCGTATCGACAATCTGCAGTCCACCCTCCTGCAGCAGCAGCACGCCTTCCACCGACAGCGCCTTGAGCTCGCGGTTCAACGTGTCGTCGAGCGTCGGCCGCTCGCGCGTATTGAGCACGGCATCGTAGGTGAAATAGGCGGGCGCGTCTGGCTGATCGGCGGTGACGAGATCGACGAAGGCCGCCTTGCTCATCGGCTGAAGCGCGTAGTTGACGCGCCGCTGTTCGCCGATCGTCGAGAAGCTTTCCTTGCCCAGCGCCTTGCCGCAAAGCGAGCCGGCGCCGTGCGCCGGGTAGATCAGCGCGCTGTCCGGCAGAGACAGCAGCTTCGTGCGAAGCGAGTCGTAGAGCAGACCGCCCAGATCGGCGGCCGACCAGCCGAGCGCGACGCGGAGGTCGGGACGTCCGACGTCACCGACGAACAGCGTATCGCCGGTCAGGACGGCGTGCGGCACGCTCTCGCTGACCGTCGAATCGAAAACGACGATCGATATCGACTCCGCCGTGTGGCCGGGTGTCTCGAGCGCCTGCAGGCGAACCGACCCGAGCTGGATGATGTCGCCGTCCTTGAGCGGCGTGAACGGGTACTCGGCTTTTGCCGCCGCGCCGAGATAAATTTTCGCGCCGGTCCGGTTGCGGAGCTCGATGTGTCCCGCGATGAAGTCGGCGTGGAAATGCGTCAGCATGACGTGCTCGATGCGCATCCCGCGCTCGGCCGCCAAAGCGACGTATTGATCGACGTCCCGCTGCGGATCCACGACGGCCGCGACGCCGGCCGCTTCGTCGCCGACGAGATAGGATGCGTGCGCGAGACACCCGAGATAGAACTGCTGCAGCACCATCAGCGTGGCACCGCCGTCAGACCGGTGCCGCCACCGCCGCCGCTCGAATAGCCGCCCGGCGAGGCGCCGCCGCTGAACGATCCGCCGTCCGCGCCTCCGCCGCCGGCCGAGCTCGATCCCGCGCCCGATCCGTTGCCGCCGCGCGGCGTGGCCTCGACATGCGGCTCGATTTGGGTATAGCCCTGGCCGTTCACGACCCGTCCATGCGTCTCGGCGACAGGCGGAGTGATGACCCCGCCGCTGATGACGAAGCCACCGTCGTACGGCGAATAGAAAGAGTACAAGTCGTACGCGCCCCACGGCAGGAACGGCGCGTAGTAAAGGGAGTACGGATTGAGCGACCACGGCCCCGCCCACGTGCTCCATGGTGAGACGAAGCCCTCGTCGACGAAGTCCATCCCGCCCCCACCGAACATTCCTCCTCCGCCCGAGGCGGAATCGACCGGCCGTCGCACCTCAAAGCGTTGCGGATAGGCCAGCGCGACCAGCAGATCGATGACCGGTTCGGAGACCTTGTTTTCGGTCAGCTTCACGAGCGCCCGGCGATCGATAGCCATCGCGGGTTCGGTTTCCACGAGCCAGACCTCGACCGCTCGCGACGCCACAACGGCATTGGCCTCGATCACATCGTCCACGGTGGGAACGGAGGGGCGAACATCGGCCGCGTGACCCTCAGGAGGCAGCGGCCGAATGGCGTCGGCCACGGCACCGGGAGGTTCACCTGTTGACCGCATGTACCGCCGTATCCGTACGCCTTCGCGACCGGCGACTCCTGCGACCTGGACGTCGAGCCACTCGTTCGCGCCGATCAGCGACGAGATGCTCGAGCTGCGCTCGAGCGGATGGTCGGTGCACTGGCGCTCGCCAACGGACAGCAGACGGGCCGCACGCGTAGCCCAGCGCGCCGTGCGCGTGGACGAACAGTCGCCCTCGGTGATTTTCTCCGGGTTCCCGTTGGCCACGATTGATTCGTCGAGCAGCGTCTGCTCACCGGCCAGCGTGATCATCCGGACACCGCTGCCGGACGCGTTCGGGACGATGCAGATCTGAATGTCTTGAGAGCGACGCTGCGCGTCAGTCGGCGTCCAGCACCCGAGCCACGCACTCCACCGCAGGTCCTGCGCGGCAGCGCTTCCGGCTCCGGCGAGCCACAGCGCGATCAGGGCAGCGCTGCCGAAAATTCTTCCTCTCATGGGCGTCTCCAATGCCAGGCCAAAAGCTCAGAACACCAGGCTGAAGCCTGTCGTCCCGCGGAAGCCCGCCAGGTCGATGCCATCGAAGCCGATGAAGTCGCGACCCAGATCGGAATGTAGCCAAGTGTACCGCGCGTCGAAGCCGACGAGCAGGGAGCGCCAGACGAGAACGTCGACACCGCCTCTCACATACGGGCCCGCCGTCCAACCCTCGGAGACGAAGTAGTCGTTGAACACGGACAGATCCGCGAAGTCCACGAATTGGCCGGACTGCGAGAAGTCGAAGTTGACCAGGTGCAGGCCGGCACCAGCGTAGGGCGTCAGCCGGCTGGGAATGAACGCATACCGGCTCACGCGACGGCCGCGTCCGAGGGGCGTGACGCGGACGCCGGTGAACACCCCCGTCTGGTCCAAACGGGTCGTCTGCGCGATAGGCTGTCCGTTCGACGCGATGAAGCGGCGATACTCTGAGCCGATGGATCGGCGGCTCAGATCCATGCCGCCTTCGATGGCGAATAGTCGCGTCAGCACGAAGCCCAGCTCCAGATCGAGCGTTCCGCTCCGGAAATCAGATCGATCGATCGTCAGCTGATCGCCGACAAAGGTGAACAGATCACTGTCAGCCCGCGGATAGAGCCAGCCACCCCTGACAGCGAACCATCCGTGCGGCGGCCCAAAGAAGAAGTCCGGACCGTCGGCGGCCTGAGCGGTCGTCGCGGCCAGGAGCAACGCGAGCGCCATCACGCACGTCGTCCACCACCGCGCGCGGCGGCTGCTCCAACGAAACAGAGCCCGCATGGGTCGTCCTCCGCCGCGGAGTGTCAGGCGCATTCCGGGGTCAAGCACGTCCAGTGTAAGGCCGTCGTCCGCGCAGACAGGAGGCTTTTTCAATAGGCTGGCGCATCGGCTATAGTGCCCGGTGCCAATCGTTGCAGGGTGCTCTGAGCTTTGTCCTGAGTTCTGTCGAAGGGCACCCGGCCGCTTTCTTGAGGAGGAGTTCATGCGGAAGACCCTGCGCAACGCGCTCGTCGTTGCGGTGGCCACCATCCCCGTCGTCGGCTCGGCCCAAATGAGCTCGAAGCCAGCGACCTACATCACGAAGGAAGAGGTCGATACCGTCAACAAGCAGCCCGGCGTCGACCGGCAGATTCGCGTCGTGGACATCGGCCCTGAGAACTTCGCCGTCGGGGTGGTGCACCGCGGCAGCACGCGGACGCCACCGCCGGCGGGACGCGGCGGCGGCGCAGGCGGTGGTGGTGGTGCGGCAGCGGCAGCACAGCCATGCGGGATGTCAGGTGGCGCGGCGCCGGCCGGCACGCCGGGCGGTATCTCACACGACTCGCAGACCGAGGGCTATTACATCATCTCCGGTGCCGGCGAGATGATTACCGGCGGCCACATCATGAACGGCCGCAAGTCGGATCCGACCGCCTCGGTGACAACCGAGCTGAATGGTCCGTCGTGCAGCGGCTCGATCATGGGCAACGACGTGGTGAAGCGGCAGGTGAAGGTCGGCGACATCATCGTCATTCCCGCCGGCACGCCGCACGGCTGGTCTGACATCCCGGATCACGTCGACTATCTGAGCTTCCGTCCGTCGCAGAAAGTGCTGACGGCGGGCTACGTGCATCCGTCCATCAAGAAGTAGGGGCTGGGAGCTGGGGGTAGGGGTCCCTTAGGGATCAGGGCTTAGGGCTTAGGAATTACGTCTTAGGTCTCAAGCACCAAGCCCTAAGCACCAGCACGAAGAACGAAGCACTTCAGAAGGGACACCTTGTCGAGCGCGCGATGCGAGCGATCTCGCGTCGCGCGCGCTTCTCTCCTCAATGTCATCTCGGAAGGCCCTGCCCGACATCGTCCGCGGCAAATCACGGGTTCACGGCGACGGGGTGTTCGCCGGCGAAGCCATCACCAAGAACACCCGCATCATCGATTACGCCGGCGAGCTCATTCGAAACAGCGAGAGCGAAGAGCGCGAGGATCGCTATTTCGCCGAAGGCTGCATCTGGGTGTTCCGCGTCAATCGCGTCTGGAGCCGCGACGCGAACTTCGGCGGCAACATCGCACGGTTCATCAACCATTCCTGCACGCCGAACTGCTACTTCGAGATCGTGGACAAGACGATCTGGATCCGCGCCGCGCGCAATATCCGCCGCGGCGAAGAACTGACCTACGACTACAAGACCATCGGCGAGCGCAGCATTCCGTGCCGGTGCCGGCCGGGGTGTCCGAATCAGCTATAGCGGTGGGCTCGGAGCTCGGGACTTGTGGCTGGGGCGAAACCGGGCTCGTGGCTCAGGGTTCATGCGAGGTGGGTCTTAGGTCCTACGTCTTAAGCCTCAAGCCCGAAGCCCAGAGCCCGAAGCCGGCAAGCGTCAGTACCTGAGCCTGAAGCCCGCAAGCGTCAGAACACATCCAGATCGTTCGCGACGATGACTTGACCGGTGTAAGTCCGTCGCACCTCGCTGAGATATTGATTGTCGGAAATCTCACGGCCGCGGGGACCGATGCCGCGGTGATAGAGGATGAGCAGCTTCGGCTGGGCCTTCGTCGCGATCTCCGCCAGCTGACTGGTCGTGGTGTGATACTTCGGCCGGTACTGCGGCCAGCTCGCCATGTCAGCCGGGCGATATTCCTCGGCGTAGACCTCGTGAATCAGCACGTCGCACTTCCGGCAGGCCTCGACGAGCGGCGTGCCAGGGCTGGTGTCGCCAGAGATGACGATCGAGCGATTCGCGGTGTCGAAGCGATAGCCGAATGACTCGGGCACTTCGCCGTGCGGCGTAGGAAACGCCGTCACCTTGACGTTCGCGTCCTCGAAAACCACGCCCGCCTTGACATCCTTGGCCGTCACGGTCAGGCCGGCACGACTGCGCTGCTCGAGACCTTTGGTGCGGACGTCGATGTCCACCGCCCACGCCTGCATGATGTGGCTGGTCATCGCCTCCGTGCCGGCCGGTCCGAACACCTTCAACGGCTCCTTCCGTCCCTGCACCCACGTCGTGAAGATGAGGTCCGGGTAGCCCACCGTGTGATCCGAGTGAAGGTGGGTGAAGAACGCGGTCGTCAGATTGGTCACCGCCATCGCGGTCTGGCCTTTGTCGAACGCCGCCTGCGCGCGGCGCACGACCCCTGGCCCTGCGTCGACCAGATAGACCTTGTCGTTCGCGACGATGGCCGTCGCCGGTCCGGATCGATCCGGATCCGGTCGCGGCGTGCCGGTGCCGAGCATCACGACGCGGGTCGAAGACGCATCGGCCGCCTGGCGCGCTTCCGGAACACCCACGGCCGTGACGAGCGCGACGACTGCCGCGCCGACGAGTCCGAGAGACACGCGCTTCATAAAATGTTCTCCGTCGCCGAATTCTAACAGTCGGTGACGAGCTCAAGTCTCACGTCTTAGTTCTCACGTCGGTCTGCTTGCATGAGCCCTGAGCCGTGAGTCATTGAAACCTGAAGCCGGGAGCCCGGAGCCCGGTCAGTCTTTATACGGATCGAACTCTTCTCCGCCGGCCATGACGACGATCCGCGGTCTGAGCGTGTGCACGATCTCGATCGTAGCCGCGTGCGCGTCGAGCACCGAGCGCAGCGGTCGATAGACCGGCGGCGCCTCGTCGGCTCCGGCGCCGCGGAGAACGATTCCGGCCCGTTCCAGCTTGGCCTTCTCGGCGTCGAAGTCCACTGCACCGGCGCGGACGCGCTCGACCGACGGCTTCCGCTGCATCTTGTGGCCGCACTTCGGGCACTTGGGGTTCTCGCCGTTCGCGCCGCGCGGCGTCTCAACCGGCAGCTGACCATCGCAGTGGCGGTAGTCCATGCACGCCCACACCTTGTGCCAGCGCTGCTTCCCGGCGGCCTGCGTGCGGCTCATCACGCGTCCGGCGCCGTGGACGGTCGAGTAGAGCGCCTCACGCGACGCGTCCGAGTCGACGCCGCGCACGATCACGGAGATGTCGCCCATCGATCCGCCAACGAACCCGTACTGTCCGGGAAACGCCGGCGTCGCTCCCTTCCGCACAACCCAGTAGTCCGATCCGCGATGCCGTTCCCGCCATGCGAAGTTGTGGTGGTTGTGCACCGACCACGCGGCCGACACCCCGAGGATCTCGAGCACCTTGGCGACGACGGCCTCGCGGCCGGCGTAGGCGTACTTACCCGCGAGCGCCATCGCCGTCACATAGTCCTGCCCGGTCGGCTTCTCGAGCGACAGCAACAGCGGCGGCGCATCCATCGATCCTTCGCCGCCCCCGTGGTCCCAAGGCCGTCCCCGAGCCACGTTCATGAAGCCGGTCGCCGTCTTGTGACCGAAACCGCGCGAGCCGAAGTGGACGCCGACCCACAACAGCCCCTGCTCGTCCTCGAGGACATCGACGTAGTGATTGCCGCTCCCGACCGTGCCGAGTTGTGCGGCCGCCAACTGGGCCATCGAGCGCTGCTGCGGAATGGGCGAGCGCGCGATGTCGTCGAGCACCGGAGCATCCACCGGCTCGTTGTTCTTGCGGCCGACGCCGAAGCTGACCCGCTGCTGGATCTCATCGGCCCAGCGGCCAAAATCCGCGGCGGGGACGTCCGCGGCACAGATCGCCGTCTGCACCGCGAGATTGCCGCAGGCGATGTCGTAGCCGACTCCGGATGGAGACACGAATTGGCGATATCCGACGACGCCGCCAATCGGCATCGAGTAACCAAGGTGTCCGTCGGCGCAGAGTACCGCCGGCGCGTTGTCTTCGGCCGCAGCGCAGCGTTGAAGCTGCTGCACCGTCCGCTCGTCGTGCTCTCCGTAGATTCGTAGCGGGCTCATGGCTCAGGGTTCAGATCACAGGGCTTAAGTCTTAGGGCTTAAGTCTCAGGGCTTAAGTCTTAGGGCTTACGTCTTAGGTCGGTAGATCTCCAGTCTTAGGCCCCCTGCAGTCCAGAGCTTGAAGCCCCGAAGCCTGAGAGTTCTGACGGTTCCGCTGCACCATTCGTTCACTCCGTCTGTCCGTCATTCCCTCATTCCCCCGTTCGCTCATTCTCGTTCGGTCATTCCCCAATCCCTCAATCCCTCAATCCTAAATTCCCAGGCCCCCAGCCCCGAGTCCCAAGTCCCTACAGTGTCCTGTACATCACCAACGCATCGACGTACCCTTGTGTCGGATGGAGAAACGCGCCGGGCAGGCGGCCGACGATCGCCATTCCGCACGACTGCCACAAATGGACGGCGGCCTCGTTGGTGGCGACCACGAAGTTGAACTGCATCGCGCGGAAGCCGTGCTCCCGCGCGCGGTCGAACGAGAAGAGGCACATCGCGCGGGCGACGCCGCGGCCCATCGCCCACGGCGCGGTGACGTAGCCGCAGTTGGCGACGTGCGCGCCTCCCGCGCGTGCGTTCGCGCGGAGGTAGAACGTCCCGACCAGCTCGGCACTGTCGTCGGCCGCGACGAAGACTTCATGATCGGGGTGACACCAATAAGCCAATGCAGCTCCGGGCGTCATGTCGCGCGGCAGCGTCAACGTCGACCCGTCGCGGATCGTCGGCTCGAGGATCGCCCAGATGGCGTCGTGGTCCGTGATGTCGGCCTCACGAATGCGCATGATTTCACTCCGCCGTTTCGAACTCGACAAATCGCAGGACTTCCAGAAGAATATTTGCGCCCGTCCCCAGCCATTCACCTGAAGCGCGTCGAAGTTTTTGTCGAAAGGCGTCAATGGCCCGTTTCCTTGGGTTGTGTGCTCTAGCCCTCTGGCTTGGTGCGTCGACCGCCAGGTTCGCCGCATCGCAAACGTTTACCTACACCACGATCGATGCGCCGGGAGCGAGAAATACGACGGTCCTGGGCGTCAACGATCGCAGCCAGATCGTTGGCGCGTTCGACAACGGGCCAACCGATTACCACGGATTCCTCCAGTCCGGCGGCCAGTTCACCACCATCGACGTGCCCGGCGGCACGTTGACCACGCCCGCCGGCATCAACAACAAGGGGCAGATCGTCGGTGGTTACATGCTGAACGACCGGCTCCACGGGTTCCTCCTCGACCGGGGGCAGTTCACGACGATCGATCCGCCCGGCGCCGTCAACGGCAGCGCGCTCAGCATCAACGACGCGGGCCAGATCGCCGGGCAGTACGTGGACGCGGCCGGCGTGCAGCGCGGGTTTCTCTTGACCCACGGACGCTTCGTGATCATCGACGTCACGGGCTCGGCGGAGGGCGGGCTGTTCGGCATCAACCGCAGCGGTCGGGTGGTCGGGCGCTATGGCGACGCACTTGGGCGCCTTCACGGCTTCCGGCTCGAAGCCAGCGGCGCCGGCGTCGCGCTCGATGTCACACCCGGCACCTTCACCCAGCCCAACGCGATCAGCGAGCGCGGCGAGATCGTCGGCGAAGCGAGCGGCAGCCGCGGATTCCTGTTGTCGTTCGGACGCGTGGCTCTCGTCAACGTCACCGGGTCGCAGTCCACGCTGCCAATTGGCATCAACCGGCGCGGGCAAATCGTCGGCCGGTACGTGGATGGTACGCCCGGGAACTTCCGGGAACACGGCTTCATTGCCACGCCTGACGGCCTGACCGTCGACGTTTCCATGAATCCGTCGGCCGACGGCACCCGCGTACCGGAGACGGCGTTCATCGTCGATGGCGATCTCGCGGTCTGGACGATGGGAACGGGCCAGGAGATCCTCCGCAACGGCGTTCAGGCCGCGAACGGCTACGGGTCGCGAATCCTGTATCGCCTCGGCGAGGTCTACGTACTGGGCGACGACAACACATGGTGGCGGTGGACGAGTGGCACCTGGACGTCCGCCGGCGCCAACGAGCCAGGCAGGTAAGGAGACCCATGCGAAATCTCCTCGCCTCCATCGCCGCGCTCGTGCTCGTCGCCGTCACACCCGGTCGCGCCACCGCGCAGACCTACACCTATACGACGATTGCCGTGCCCGGGGCGCGTGTCACCACGGCCAACGGCATCAACGATCGCGGCCAAATCGTCGGCGACTACACCGTGGGAACGAACGCGACCCACGGATTTCTCCGCTCGAACGGCGGGTTCACGACGATTGACGTCCCCGGCGCGGACACGACACGGGCCCAGGGCATCAACAACCTCGGCCAGATTGTCGGCACGTACACCGTCGGCGCGCGGCGTCTTGCGTTTCTTCTGACCGGCGGCCGCTTCATCGGGCTGATTCCGCCTGGCGCCGTTGAGAGCTGGACGTACGGCGTCAACGACTTCGGCCAGGTCGTCGGCGGCTACATCATCGGGACGGCCGCGCACAACTTCCTGTGGACGCACGGGCGGTTCGTCGACATCGACGTTCCCGGGGCGCCGGCCGTGTCGACCGAGCGTCTCGGCATCAATCGATGGGGCGTCGTCGTCGGGTCAGTTGGGGACGCCACCGATCCGGGCGTGAGGCGCGGTTTTCGCCTGGAGCCAGACGGCAAGCTGGTCACCTTCCAGCGACCTGGCAACCGCATCACGATTTTCAACGCCATCAACGATCGCGGCGACATCGCGGGCGCGTCATCTTCAGCACAGCCACTCGCTCAGAACGGGACCATCCTGTCGTTCGGACAGTTCACGAACTTCAGCGTCCAATCCAGCTCCAGCCCGGTACCGGCGATCACCCGTCCGTACGCCATCAACAATCGTGGTCAGCTGGTCGGCGTCCACACGTTCGACAGCACCGAGGTCCCCAGTCTGGCGTTCGTCGCGACGCCTGCCGGTCTCGAAGAGGATGTCTCGGCCAGCCCGTCGCCCAGCGGCACGCGCGTGCCGCTTGCGGCAATCATTGTCGATCGCGAGCTAGCGACATGGACGTTAGGGCCCGGCGGCGAGATCCTGCGCGGCGGCGTGCTGGCCGCGAACGGTTACGGATCGCAGATCTTGTATTACCAGGATGAAGTCTACGTCCTCGGCGACGACGACAACTGGTGGAGATGGATCAGCGGAACGTGGGTCTTCGTCGGACCGAACGAGCCGACGTAGTAGTTCAGAGGTCTTAAGTCTTAGGTCTTAAGTCTTAGGCAAGGGCCCACCGGCTGAAGTCCGAAGCCTGGAGCCCGATGTCGGCAGGGGATCAGGTCGCGAGCTTCTCCGTACGCCCTGCGACGCTGGCCACGATGGCTGTCAGCTCGCCTGGATCAACCGGCTTCGGCACATGCATGGTGAACCCGGCGGCCAGCGCACGCAGCCGATCCTGCGGCCGGCCGTACGCTGACAAGGCGATCGCCGGCGTCTCTCCGCCTTCTTCGGGCGCCAGCGCCCTGACCTTGTCGATTAACTCGTAACCGTCTTCACCCGGCATCTCGATATCCGACACCAGCACATCAGGGCGCCATTGCTTGACGACGTCGAGGGCCGCCGAGGCCGTGGCGCACGACCGGACTTCGGCACCGACATTGGTGAGGATCGCTTCGGCCAGATTGACCGCGTCCACGTCGTCGTCGGCCAGCAGAATGCGGACGCCGTCGAGGCGCGCCGCGAGCAGGGGCCGCTCGTCAGAAGCAGCGGCGCTGACGACGCTGGGCGTCTTCAGCTCCGCCGGGGCCAGGGCGGTCGAGATCGGCAGCGAGACGATAAACGTCGCCCCGCGGCCCGGCCCGTCGCTCTCCGCGAACACCGTCCCGCCGTGCAGTTCTACGAGGTGTTTGACGAGGGCGAGACCCAGGCCAAGACCTCCATGAGTGCGTGTGCTGGAGCTGTCGCCCTGCCGGAAGCGGTCGAAGACGTGCGGCAGGATGTCGGGCGCGATGCCCTGGCCGGTATCGCGCACCACGATGAGCGCCTGTGACTGGAGTTCGCGCAGTTGCAACTGCACGAGCCCGCCCGACGGGGTGAACTTGACCGCGTTGATGACCAGATTCCACACCACCTGCTGAAGCCGCGCCGCATCGCCGGACACCGCACCAATGCCCGGATCGATCGTGGTTTCAATGCGGATCGACTTGCCATCGGCGGCCGGCCGCACGGCATCGAGGGCGCTCGTCAGCACCGTCGAGAGATCGATGCGACTGATGTTGAGACGCATCTTCCCGCTGGTGATGCGGGACAGATCGAGCAGGTCGTCGATGAGCTGCACCTGCACGTCGGCATTTCGCACGATCGCGTCGAGCGCTCGCGCGACCAGGGCCTCGCCGCGAACGTGACCGGTTTGCAGCATCCGCGCCCAGCCGTACACGGCGTTCAGCGGCGTGCGCAGCTCGTGCGACAGCACCGCCATGAACTCCTGTTTCGCGCGATCGGCCGATTCGGCTTCCTGGCGTGCCTGACGTTCCTTGCTCAGCAAATCGTCGCGCTCGGCCTCGCTCTTCGTCAGTGCCCGTCCGGCGGTCTCGAGCGCGACGCCAACCTCCTGGACTTCTTGAATGGACGTCGTCGGCGCGTGCAGCGGCTGGCGCCGGCCCAGGGCCTCGGCGGCCTCCCGCAGATCCGCAATCGGCCGCGTGATGCCGCGGGCAATCCACATGGCGCCGACCGTGCCCAGAATGAGCGACAGGAGAATTCCGCCGCCGTACACCGCCAGCGACCGGTAGGCGGCGGCGTCGACGAGGGCTGTCGGCATGCCCAGCACCGCCATCCAGCCAATCTCCGGCAGACGGCTGTAGGGCGCGAAGATTCGCTCGCCCTCGAGGGTGTAGGCCAGGCCGAAGCCCTCGGCTCCGCCGGCGGCGATCACGCGCTGCGTGGATTCAGACAGCCGGCCGCCGAGATTGTCCTCGTGCGCCCGCGAGCGCGCCACGCGGACGCCGTTCGCGTCCATGATCGAGATCACCCAATCGCTCGGCACGTGCTGACGCGCGAGCAGTCCGCGGATGGCTTCGGGTTTGACGACGGCGGTCAGCACATAGCGGACCAGATCATCGCGAACGACCGGGACGCGCACGTTGAACGCGAAGTCAGCGGGAGAGCGGCCGGTCAGGTTCCCGACGAGCGGTGCGCGCGTGTGGACGACCCGCTGGACGGTCTCGTCGTCGGCCGCATCGGGTACGGTCAGGTCAGCCGGAACGCGGGTGTCGAGAAGCGGCCGGCCCGTTGCATCGGCGAGCTCGATCGCGAACCATTCCGGTCTCGCGGCCATCACCCGGTTGGCCCGCTCGCGAAATCCCCCGAGGTCGCCGGCATCGAGCGTCGGTGAAGTAGCCAGGGTCTCGAGAATCGAAATCGAGCTGCGCACCTCGGCGGTGACGGCCGTTCCGACGGAACGGGCGAGCTCGAGGCCGACGCGCTCGGCCTGCACGTACTGCTGTTGCTCGAGGGCGTACAGGCCCAGACCAGCCATGGTGGCGAGTGGGAGCAATGCCGCGGCCGTCAGGACGAGCAGGCGTCGTCGAAGCGGGATCGAAGTCACCGGTACGTGTGTGCTCCGCCAATCCGTTGTGCGAGGTGCCGTCGGCAGCTGGTCATCGACCGGCGCTCTGCGCTCGTTCGCCACCCGCAAACGAGCTGATTCTGACATGGGGCCCAAGCGCGTCAAAGGGAGCCCGACGAGCTGGCGGTGCCGCGGCCTGATCATCGGCCGCCGGCTGGAGCGTATACTCGCGTGTCGAAGGGAGTCATCCGGTGAAGACCATTCAGGTGCAGGGTGTCCATCACATCACGCTCGTCGGCTCCACTCGGCAGAGCGCCATCGATTTCTGGCAGGGCGCGCTCGGTATGCCGTTCATCTTTGAGCAGCCCAACCTGGGGAAACCCGACGAGAATCATGTCTACTTCGACCCCGGCGACGGGCGACTGCTGACCGTGTTCACCAATGAGTCCAGGACGAACGCCGGACGACCGGCGCCGCGCGAAGTGGGCTGCGTCGAACACATCGCCCTCAACGTCTCGCGTTCGACATTCATGCAGGCGCCGGCGCGGCTGCGCGAACGGGGCATCGAGTTCATCCAACGCGATCGCGGGTTCATGGACTCGATCTACCTGCAGGATCCGAATGGACTCAAGGTCGAGCTCGCCTGCTACAAGTTCGAGATCCCCGAAGGGTTCCGCGCCGCCGACATCCTGATCGCGGCGCATCGCCTGCGCGTCGAGCGCGGTGACCATCACATCACCGACGAACACGTGGCGGATGCGATTGAGGCGCTGTTCAAGTCGCGCGACCGGTTGTCGGTCGACGCCCCTGAAACCGTCCCGACGTAGTGCGCACATTGTCACAGCCTCGCAACGAGCGGCCGCCGCTCGTCGCGTCCGCTTATACTGTCGGCATGAAGCCCTTCATCCTTTCGACTGCGGCGTTAGCCCTCGTCGCCATGGGCGCCGCACCCGCATCTGCCGACCTCAAGCTGGTTCAGACCATGACCGGCAAAGGCGCGATGGTGTCGATGAACGGCACCTCCACGACCTACATCAAGGGCCTCAAGATGCGGACCGACACGGTCATGGGCGACACGACGCACTCGATGGTCTTCGACCTCGACGCGCAGAAGCTGTACATCTTCGACTCGAAGAAGAAAGAGGCCGACGTATGGGACATGGCCGACTTCGGCAAGCAGATTGCCGTCGCGGCCGACACGTCCGAGATGAAGGCCTCGGTGAAGCCGACCGGTCAGACCAAGCAGGTCGCCGGCCAGAACGCGAACGGCTACGAGATGAACATCTCGATGCCGACGAAGCTCGGCGATCCGAAAAACGGCATGGCCATGACGGTCACGCTGACCGGTCCGATGTGGGTGGTGAAGAACGCGCCCGGCACGGCCGACTACCTCCGCTTCTACAAGGCCGCAGCGGAAAAGGGCTGGATCTTCAGCGACCCCAGCGCGGCAAAGCGGTCGCCCGGCCAGGCGCGGGCCATGGCCGAGATGTACAACCAGCTGGCGGCGACCGGCGGCGTGCCCTACGAGATGGAAATGAACATCAAGATGGGCGGCGAGGGACAGATGGCCGCGATGATGTCGAAGATGGGCGCCATGTCGTCGACGACGACCGTCCAGTCTGCCGATACCGCGGCGCTCGCCGCTGATCTCTTCGCACCGCCGGCCGGCTACAAGCTGAATCCGAAGAAGTGACGCGTCACCACTCGCGAAGGAGCTCGCAATGAAGACCATCGTCTGCGGCCTCGCGACGGCCGTCGTTTTGACCGTGTCGATGTCGGCAGCCGACCCTCCTGGCTTCAAGCACTGGACCGCCGCGGAGCTGAAGCAGCACGATGCCGAGCTGCCGAAGCACATGGCGCCCGACCACTCCTCGCGCGAAACGCTGGCCGATTACGGCGATCACCGCTTCCGGATGCTCTACCGGGATGCTGACGGCAACCCGGAACAGCACGACGCGATCATCGACATCGTCTACGTGCAGAGCGGATCGGGCACGCTCGTCATGGGCGGGACGATGGTGGGCAAAAAGGGAACGAATGCAGGCGAGTGGGTGGGCACGCGGTTGGACGGCGGGGACTCGCACCCGCTCGGCGCCGGCGACATCGTGCACATTCCGGCTGGCATTCCCCACAGCTTTCTGGTGGCGAAGGGCCAGCACATTACATATGTGCTGTTGAAGATACCGAACGGGAAATAAAGCGGTTCACGACTAGGTTGAATCTACTTTTTCATCTCGATCGCCGCTATCGTGTCCACCTTCAGAACTCCGTTCTTGGCCGTACCGGTCACTTTGACGCGGTGACCCATGAGGGGCATGGCCTTGGCGTTTGACGCCTGATCGAAGCGCAGGATCTTGTTGTCCTCGGTCACGAAAACCATGGCCGAGCCCTCTTTCACGCACTTCTTGACGCAGGCCTCGAAGGCGTCGACCTTGATCCAGTCCATGGCCTTGCTGGCTTTCGCGCTCTTGGTGGCGCAGGCGTCATCGGACACATAGCCGGTCATTTCGGCGGCAAACCCGGGGACCGACGTGCACGCGGCCAGGGCCAGCGCCATCATCACTTTCTTCATGCCAACCTCCGTGAGTGGCCTCTAGAATACGCCATATGAAGCAGTCCGCCCGCGCTGCCGTGCTGACTCAGGACGACCATCTTGACCTGGCCGATGTCAGCCGGCGCTTGAAGGCGATTTTTGTCGGCTCCATCGGCAACCTGGTTGAGTGGTACGACTTTTACGCTTATGCCGCCTTTGCACTCTACTTCGCCGCTTCGTTCTTTCCGGGCAACGACCCGGTCGTCCAGCAGCTGAACGCCGCCGTTCTCTTCGCCATCGGGTTCATCGTCCGGCCGATCGGCGGCTGGTTCTTCGGGCATCTCGGCGATCATTACGGCCGCCGCAACGCACTGATGCTGTCGGTGCTCCTCATGTGCTTCGGCTCGCTGATGATCGCGGTGCTGCCGACCTACGCCAGTATTGGCGTCGCCGCTCCGGTTCTGCTCGGGCTGGCGCGCCTGCTGCAAGGTCTCAGTCTCGGCGGCGAGTACGGAACGAGCGCGACGTATCTGAGCGAAGTCGCCGACGAGCGGCACCGCGGTTTCTATTCGAGCTTCCAGTACGTGACGCTCATCGGCGGACAGCTCTGCGCGATCGTTGTCCTGCTGCTGCTCGAACAGGTCTTCCTCACCGGCGATCAGATTCGCGCCTGGGGCTGGCGGATTCCGTTCGCCATCGGCGCGCTACTCGCGGTGACGGCGCTGCTGATGCGGCGAAACCTGCACGAGACCGATCACTTCGTCGCGTCGAAGTCGGTCGAGCGCCGCGAAAGCTCGCTCCGGGCGCTCCGCAAGTACCCCCGCGAGGTGCTGGTGGTGGTCGGCCTCACCATGGGCGGGACGACCGCGTTCTACACCTACACGACCTACATGCAGAAATTCCTCAAGCTGTCGGTCGGGCTGACCGACGCGCAGACGACCGTGGTCACCGCCGGGTCGCTGATCTTTGCGCTGTGCCTGCAGCCGACCTACGGTGCGTTGTCCGACCGGATTGGCCGAAAACCGCTACTGCTCTGGTTTGGCATCACCGGAACAATCTTCACCATTCCGCTGCTGTACGCGCTGCAGTCCACGAAGAGCGCCATCGTCGCGTTCCTGTTGATCGCCGCAGCGTGGCTGATCGTCGCGGGGTACACCTCAATCAATGCGGTCGTGAAGGCCGAGCTCTTTCCCACCAGAGTTCGGGCGACGGGGGTGGGTGTCCCTTATGCGGTGACGGTGTCGATCTTCGGCGGGACGGCCGAATCGATTGCGCTGTGGTTCAAGTCCATCGGCCACGAAACCTGGTTCTACTATTACCTGACCGCAGTCATCGCGACCTCGCTGCTCGTGTACGCGACGATGCGCGACACCAAGCACGAGTCAGCGATGGACCGGCACGAATAGCGGTTCAACGCTCCGCGGCTTTCTCCGCCGCCCGGGCCGCGCGCATCACGTTCCCAAGCGTGTAGTTGCCCTCGTGACAGGCGTACTCGTAGAGGAGCGCCTCCATCTTCCGCATCGGCACTTCGGCGGTCCAGGGGGTCTCCCAGGTCGTGGGATCGGTGGCCGTGAACTCGTACATGATGAGATCGGCACTGACGCGCCTGAAGCGCTCGACCAGGCGCAAGTGCTGCGCGGACCCGCGCATGTCCCGCTTCGGGCTGAA
>Ga0111538_10003254_pt1 | contig 22784 bp, 18 predicted proteins | sample SoiMethybrSBSTD1_FD_79669 | JGI IMG/M metagenome (GOLD analysis project Ga0111538, IMG submission 79669) | Bulk soil microbial communities from a Populus tree surrounding site in Tennessee, USA - Soil MetaG P. TD hybrid SBSTD1 (version 2)... | ecosystem: Environmental > Terrestrial > Soil >...
GCGGCGGTCATGTCGAGGTGATCCCTCCCGGGGCACATGATGGGAGAGACGAGAATGGGAGGGATTATGGCCGAACTCGTGACCCGGCCTTGCGCTTCGGCGGCTGTCGGCGAACGGGTGTGGGGGCGGCTGGATCGGCGAAGTCGTAGGCCTCGCGAAGCCAGTCCGTGATCGGCGGCTCGACTTCGTCACGGTGTCGAATCGCAATAATGTGGGCGAATTTGGTTTTCGACGACGCCTCGACGCGGCGGATCTGCGGCGCCTTCACTCTGCGCCCGAGGAAGACGCAGACCTCGAGGTACGTTCGCTTTGGGCGGACGAAGAAGTAGCACGACCTGCGGGCGAACATGATCGAGTTGTGCGACGCGTAGATGCGTTGCTCACCGAAGTCGGCCGCCGTCTCGCGCACGCGTTCCCAGGCATCGCGCAGGTCGTCAGTGAGCTCGTTCGTCAGCGCCGCTTCGGTCGTCGTCCAGCAGTCGTGTGCCTCGCCTTCCTCGACCCATTGTTTGCAGTGATAGCACTCTCGACCGGCCATCGGACCATTGTAGTGATCGAATACCTGAGCCGTGTGCAGCACAGATGTCACAGCGGCCGGCGCTCGCGCGTCTTGGTCGAAGAGGAGCAGCAGGGTGACTGAAACGGTGGCTGCCGCAGATGCGTTCGAGCCGGTGCGTGGCCGGTTGTTCGGGCTCGCGTATCGGATGCTCGGCTCGCGCGCCGAAGCCGAGGATGTCGTGCAGGAGGCCTATGTCCGCTGGCATCAGTCCGACAGGGACGGCGTCCGCAACGCCGAGGCGTGGCTGGTGACCACGGCCACGCGTCTGGCCATCGATCGTCTGCGCGCGTTGAAGACCGAACGCGAGGCCTACACGGGCCCGTGGTTGCCCGAGCCGATCATGCAGAACACGCCTCCATTGCCGGACAGACATCTCGAGCTCGCCTCGGATCTCTCGCTCGCGTTCCTGGTGTTGCTCGAACGGCTCGGACCGGAGGAGCGTGCGGCCTTCCTGCTGCACGAGGTGTTCGACTTCGGCTACCCGGAGATCGCGTCGGTGCTCGACAAGAGTGAGGATGCGTCTCGACAGATCGTGCATCGCGCGCGCACCCGGGTCAGAAGTGCGCGAAAGCGCTTCGATGTCACCGAAGCTGCGAAGGCGAACCTGCTGCGGAAGTTCACCGAGGCGATGAAAGCGCGCGACGAGCAGACGCTGCTCTCCCTGTTCGCACCGGATGCGACGTGGACGGCCGACGGCGGCGGCCGTGCTGCCGCGTCTCCGCATCCGATCCTGGGCGCCGAGCGAATCGCCCGGTTCGTGGTCGGCCTCCAGCACCGCCTGCAGAGCGACGGGGCGACGATCGAACAGGTGGACGTCAACGGCGAGACCGGGCTGCTCGTGCGTGTCGACGGCCGCACCCTCGCCATCCTGGCGATCGACAGCGACGGCGAGCGCATCCACGCCGTCTATGCCGTCGTCAACCCCGACAAGCTTCCGGCGATTTTAGAAAGCTGATCGCCGCCTGTCACACGCGGGGTCCTCCCTCCGTCTTCGCTGTAGAAAACGGAGGAGAGCAATGACATCACGTATTGATGTTTACAAGTATCTGAAGTCGGATGCCTTTCAGGCGATGCTGAGCCTTGGCAAGGCGGTCGAGGCAAGCGGCCTCGAGCGATCGCTGCTCGAGCTCGTGAAGGTCCGCGGATCGCAGATCAACGGCTGCGCCTATTGCCTCGACATGCACACGAAGGACGCGCGGGCCCTGGGCGAGACCGAGCAGCGGCTCTACGCGCTCAGCGCCTGGCGCGAAACACCGTTCTTCTCGGACCGCGAACGCGCGGCGCTCGAATGGACGGAAGCGATCACGCGCATCGCCGAGACGCATGTCCCGGACGACGTCTACGAACGCGTGCGGCAACACTTCGACGAACGTGAGCTCGTTGCGCTGACGCTTGCAGCCGTGGCGATCAACGCATGGAACCGGTTGGCGATCACGTTTCGCGCCCCGGCCGGTACCTACCAGCCGCAAGCCGTTCACGCATGATCTTCTCTGGCAGTGGCTAGGAAGTTGGGTCGCTTCAGCGACCCAACGACCAATCCACCGGCGAGATTCCGACAAGTCCGTACGTGTTTGTGTGCGTTGCGTACACGAATGTCGTAGTCACGGCGTCTCGTACGCCCGAGCTTTGCACGTACAATTTCCCTCGTTCCAGACAAACCATCTCTGACGCGCACAGCAACGTGAGGGCACGTCGATCGTCGAACGACGCCCACACGCAGACGAGGCTCCATGTCGCACATCAATTCCGAGGCCGCGCAGGTGAGCGAGCTGCAGGCGATCGTGGACGACGCGTACGCGACCCACCTGTCGCTGCGGACCGGTGAGCTCGCCGACTACATTCCGGAGCTGACGAAGGTCGATCCCGAACGGTTCGGCGTGTGCGTGGCGACGGCTGACGGACGAGTCTTCGAAGCCGGTGATTGCGATCAGCTGTTCACGATCCAGTCGATCTCGAAGCCGTTCGCCTTTGGAATCGCGCTCGAGGAGCTCGGACATGACAAGGTGTTGAAGCATGTCGGCGTCGAGCCGAGTGGCGACGCATTCAACTCGATCGAGCTGCAGACAGGGAGCAACCGGCCGTTCAACCCGATGGTCAACTCCGGCGCGATCGCCGTGACGGCGCTGCTGCACGCCATCCATGGCGACAGGACCTTCGATCACCTGCTCGCGCGGTTCGGCGCGATTGCCGGGCGCCCGCTGACGATCGACGAGGCCGTCTACGAGTCGGAGCGCCGCACCGGTCATCGCAATCGCGCGATCGCGTATCTGCTCCTGAACTTCGGCATCGTCCATGAGTGGGCCGAGGCCGCGCTCGACGTCTACTTCAAGCAGTGCTCGATCCTGGTGACCTGTCGCGATCTGGCGATGATGGCCGCCACGCTCGCGAACATGGGCCGCCACCCACTCACCGACGAACACGGTATCGCGATTCCCTGCGTGAAAGACGTGCTGTCGATCATGTTCACGTGTGGCATGTACGACTACTCCGGACAGTGGGCCTATCGCGTCGGCGTGCCGGCGAAGAGCGGCGTCGGCGGCGGCGTGATCGCGGTCGTCAACCGGCAGCTTGGAATCGGAACCTATTCGCCACGCCTCGACGCGCACGGCAACAGCTGCCGCGGCACTGAGGTCTGCGTCGAGCTCGCCTCGCGCCTCGGGCTACACGTGTTCGATTGCCTCAACGTGGGATCGAGTTTTCTGGATGCGATTCTGTGAGACGACTTTCTCGAACTTCCTGCGGTAAGAACGCGTCCAGATCACGATCGTTGGAACGCCGATCACCGTCGGTGTGAGCCACACGATCAATGAGGTCGACGGCAGCCCCAGGTTGCCGGCATTGTTCACCAGGAACGCCGTGACCGCCGCGATGCACGAGCCGAGCATGCTCGACATGTGCTCGTACCACCAATGCATGGGTGAGGTCTGCGAACGCAGCCAGTAGCGCAACTGGCCGGTGCCGTTGAGAATCCCCAGCAGTGAAAACGCCATGAACAGCGGCATGCGCATGACGATGCCGTACCCGGCCATCGCCAGGCCGGAGGCGGCGAGCAGCGCGGCGAGACCGATGTCCCACGGATGCGTGTGCGGACCGGTCCGCCGCTTCGCGCGCAATGCGCGCATACCCGCCGACACGCCGGCACCAGTCAGGATCGCGACGTAGAACAGGAACACGGCGCCCGCTTGCGCCTGGGGACGCGAGTCGAAGAGGAAGCGCGCCGCCGAGAGCACGAGCGCGGTCACCGAGACGACGGTCATCCCGGCCACGAACACCCAGCCGCCACGGCGATGAGCGCGGCCGCCCTTCTTCGTCAACATCGGAACGAACATCGACAGCAGCGCGGCGGAGCCGGCTGCCACGTGGGCAATCAACAAGACCTTGTGCATGTGTGCAGTGTCGCGCGCGTGAGTGCCGCCGCGCATGTGCCAGACGTCACGTCTGTCGCGCATGACTTCCGGCACATGGCCGTCGCTCATCTGGGAGAGGACAATTGAGCGATGCGCACGGAGCAATGGCGGAGCATCGCTGCGGTCGGCACCTGGATCGTGGCAGGGTTGCCGGAAATCGCGGGAATTCTCACCGGACGCTTCGTCGGTCCACCGTCGCTCGCCTGGGGTACGGCCTTTCTCGTCTTCGGTGTTGCCATGGCCCCGTTTATGGGGTCATCGCGGATGCGTCGGCGTGGCCTCCTCGTTGCGCTGCTCGTCACCCAATCCATAGCCGGTCTTGCGATGCTCGGCATCAGCGGCGACGGGACCAGCAGCGCGACGCTCGTCATCGTTGCCGCGGAAGTGGCCGCGACGTTATCGATTCCGGTCGCCGCGCTCTGGATCGTGGCGCACACAATAGCGCTCATCGCGATCGGCGCCCACTTCTCGAGGCTCGTGGTGGCGATCGCGGTCGGTGGCGCGTTCGCTGGTTTTCAGGCGTTCGCCGTGACGATGGTGGCGCTGGCCGTCAGCGAACGCGTTGCACGCGAAGGGATGGCCAGGGCCAATGCGGAGCTGCATGCGACGCGCGCGCTGCTCGCGGAGAACAGCCGCGCCGACGAGCGGCTGCGCATCGCGCGAGACCTGCACGACACGCTGGGCCATCACCTGACCGCGCTCAGCCTGCAGCTCGATGTGGCGTCACGGCTCGCCGATGACACGTCGGCCGAACACGTCCGGCAGGCGCATGCGATCACGCGCCTGCTGCTGGCCGATGTCCGTGATGTCGTCAGCCAGATGCGTGACAGCCGCATCGATCTGACGGCGGCGATTCGAACGCTGGCCGCGCCGCCACCGGGCGATCTGCAGATACATCTGGACGTGCCGGAATCGTTCACGCTCGACGACAGCGCACGCGCCCACGCGCTGCTGCGATCGATCCAGGAGATCATCACGAACACCGCACGCCACGCCCAGGCGCAGAACCTGTGGATCCATATCGAACATACGGCCGGCGGTCTCGCCATCCATGCGCGAGACGACGGCCGCGGCGTTTCGGTGGTGACATGGGGCAACGGCTTGCGCGGGATGCGCGAGCGATTCGAGGAATACTCAGGCCGTCTCGAAGTCGGCGGTGTGGCCGGACGCGGGTTCGAGGTGCACGGCTTTCTACCCATGCCCCAGCGCACGTCATGATCCGTCTCGTGCTCGTCGACGATCAGACGCTCGTCCGGCAGGGCATTCGATCGCTGCTCGCGCTCGCCGGCGACATGGACATCGTCGCCGAAGCCGCCGACGGCGAGGAAGCGCTTGCGGCGATCCGTCGCGAGCATCCCGACGTCGTGCTGCTCGACGTGCGAATGCCGGTCAAGAGCGGGCTCGACGTGCTGCGAGACCTGCACGCGAACGGGCCGATGCCGCCGACGATCCTGCTGACGACTTTCGACGATGACGAGGTGCTGCTCGAGGCGGTGAAGGCGGGCGCCCGAGGGTATCTCCTGAAGGATGTCTCGCTCGAGGCGCTCGCAGAGGCGATTCGCACCGTCGCGTCGGGCGGCACGCTGATCCGTCCCGCCGTGACCGAGCGCGTGCTGCGCGGCCTCGAGCACCTGCGTCGCGATTTCGATGCGTCGAGCGCTCCCGACCCGCTCACGAAGCGCGAAGTGGAGATTCTGCGCCTGATTGCGGGCGGTTACAGCAATCGAGAGATCGCCGACGCGCTCGGCACGGCCGAAGGAACGGTCAAGAATCACGCCTCCAGCATCATGTCCAAGCTGGGCGTCAGAGACAGGACGCGAGCCGTTCTCAAGGCATTAGAACTGGGCTATATCTGACCGCACGTCGAGTAAGATCCGGCAGCCATGAGGCACCTTCTCATCGCCGTGATGTGCATGTGCGGCGCGACCGCTGCGCTCGCGCAGACCCAGACGCCTGCCTCCGACCCCGTTCAGGGGCCTACGTTTCGCACGGGCGTCGACCTCATCGCCATCGACGTGGCGGTGGTCGATAACCGCGGCCGACCTATCGACGACCTTCATGCCGCCGACTTCACCGTCAAGATCGACGGCGAACAGCGCCGCGTCGTCTCCGTGGAGCTGGTGAAGTACGACATCGAAAGCGCGAAGAAGCAGGTCAACGACAAGACCGAGACCTACTTCACCAGCAACCTGACCGCTCCCCAGGGACGACAGATCATCCTCGCGATCGATCAGATGAACGTTCGTCCCGGATCGATCCGTGCGGTCATGAGCGCGGCGGAGAGGTTTCTCGACAAATTGAGTCCGCTCGATCAGATCGCGTTCGTGGCGTATCCCGAGCCCGGGCCTCGCGTCGGGTTCACGACCGATCGGTTGAAACTGCGACTGGCGATGCAGTCGCTGATCGGTCACGGCGTTCGATCGGATCCGACTCGCTTCAACATGGGCGTCGCGGAGGCGATACGGATCGCCGACAAGCGCGATCAGGTGACGCTGTCGACAGTGACGACCCGCGAATGCCGACGTTTCGGCGGCGTCGGCGCGCTCGATCAATGTCAACGCGAAATCATCGACGAGGCGTCGCAGGTCTCGCACCGCGCACGACAGGATGCCGATCAGTCGCTGCGCGGTCTGCAGCAGATGCTCGAGCAGCTGGCGCTGGTCGACGGTCCCAAGTCGCTGATTCTCCTGTCGGAAGGTCTCGCCGTCGACAGTCTCAACGAGCTGGACGAAGCGGTGCGACTGGCGGCGATCGCGCGCGTGTCGATGAACGTCCTCCTGCTCGACGGGGAGCGGGGTGACGTGACCGTGGCGCAGGAGTCGCCGACGCCGTTCGACGATCGGCAGATTCAGATGACGGGTCTGCAGAACCTCGCCACGATGGCCCGCGGATCGCTCTATCACGTGGCCGGTACCGGCGAGACGATCTTCGATCGGCTGGCGTCGGAAATCTCCGCGTACTACCTGCTCGGCGTCGAGCAGAAGGCGAACGATCGCGAGGGCACTCGTCGCCGTATCGACGTGGAAGTCGGCCGGCGTGGCGCGATCATCCGTTCGCGCCAGGCATTCGTCCTCTCCGCCGCGACGCGCAAACGGCGATCCACGGAAGAGAACCTGCGCGAAGCGTTGTCATCGCCATTTCCCATTTCCGGGGTGCCATTGCGTGCGACGACGTTTGCGCAACAGGATCCCGCGGGTGGCAAGGTACGGCTGATGGTCGTGGCCGACGTGGGCCAGGCCGGAGCCATGCCCGCGCCGTTCGGCGTCGGCTACATCCTCATCGATCGAGAAGGGAAGGTGGCCGGAAGCTTTGGTGAAAAGCGCACCTTGTCGCCGGTGAGCGGCAGCAGCAGTGCCCCGCTCGAGTTCGTTGGCGGGGTTGTCGTCGAGCCAGGCATCTACGAGCTGCGACTCGCGGTCGTCGACGAGGAAGGACGGCGCGGCAGCGTCGTCCGCGAGGTCAACGCGTGGAAGATGGCGGGCGAGGAGCTCGCACTCGGCGATCTGTTCGTCGGGAACATGCCGACCGCGGCGGGTCAAGGGCTGCGCGCGGCCGTGGAGCCGCACGTGACGACCGACAACCTTGCCGCCTACGTCGAGCTCTATTCGACGTCCGCGACCACGTTCGATCGCGCCAACGTGACGATCGAAGTCGCAGACGATCCGGATGGTCCGGCGATCACCAGCGCGAATGCGCAGCTTGCAACGGGAACGCAGCCGGCCTGGCGCATCGCGCAGGGCATGGTTGGCGCGGGCATGTTACCGCCTGGCCGCTACATCGCGCGTGCACGAGTCGTCCGCAATGGCGCGACGGTCAGCATCCTGACGCGTCCGTTCATTCTCGAGCGCGCGACGACGGAGACGCCACGCGCGATCACGTTCAAGCCTCTGGTCTCGAAGTTCGATCGCGATGCCGTGCTGCGGCGTGACTTCGTGGAGCCGATGCTCGCGGCGGTGGAGAAGCGATCGCCGACGCTCGGATCCGCGCTCACCGAAGCGCGAGCCGGCCGATACGGTCCGGCGGCCCTTGAAGCGCTCTCGGCGGGAGATCAGGTCGTCGCCCAGCTGTTGCGCGGCATCGAGCTGTATGCGAAGGGACAGCTCAACGAAGCGGCCACGCAGCTGCAGCTCGCCGCAGGGCCGCGTCGTGAGTTCTTCCCGGCGGCGTTCTTTCTCGGCGCGTGCTTCGCGGCAGCGGGACGCGATCGCGATGCGGCCGGCGTGTGGCAGTTCGCCATCGGCAGCGAGCCGCGTCCGAACGAGGTGTATTCGCTGGCCGCGGATGCGCGGATGCGAGACGGTCAGCCCGCGTCGGCCATCGACATTCTCAAGCTTGCGTATGAACGAACGCCGGCCGACGATCAGATCGTCCGGCGTCTGGCGATGGCCTACGTGGTGATGGCACGTCACGCCGACGCCGTCCCGCTGCTCGATACCTATCTGCAGCGCCAGCCGACCGACGAGGAAGCGCTCTTTGCCGCCGTGCTCGCGCAATATGAAGTCGTTCGCGCCGGGCAGACGCTGTCGAGCGTCGATCGCGCCAAGATGCGGCGCTACGCGGCGGCGTACCGTGGCACCGAGCGCGCATTGGTGGACAAGTACCTGGAGGTCATGCAAGCGAGGTAGCTTGTCAACTCCCAACTCCCAACGTCTGTCGCTCGACCAACTCCCAAATTTCATCGGGATGTCTTGGGAGTTGGGAGTTGGGTCGAGCGTCAGAGGGTTGGGAGTTGTCCAGCCATGACCTACATCCACGGCTGCAACTACCCCTGGTCCACTGACGGCACGACGATCTTCTATGGCCTCGATTTCGGGGCCAACGTGTGGGGCTCGCACCTCGGCGTCTCCACCCGACGCGCCGCGATCGCGCGCGACTTCGCCGACATCGCGGCGCTCGGTTTCACCGCGGTTCGCTGGTTCGTCTTCTGCGACGGCCGCTCCGGCATCGTCTATGACGAAGGCGGACTGCCGGGCGGCCTCGATCCGCATTTCTTTCCCGACATGGACGCCGCGCTCGAAATCGCGAGGGACACCGGCGTTCGCATCGATTTCGTGCTGCTCGATCATCGCTGGATGTTCGAGGGGGTCCGCGACACGATCGCGGATCCGGCCACCGGTGCGCTGCTCGAGGCGCGTCTGCCCCAGGGACGCTCGCGCGTGCTGCGCGCTGATGCGGGCCGCGCCGCGCTCGTTCGACGCGTCTTCCTCCCACTGGTCCGTCGCTATGGCCCATCGGGCGAGCGTGCCGATCTCGCCGCAAGCGTGCTCGCGTACGAGCTGATGAACGAGCCGGATTTCGTCATCGACGAGTGGGAGCTCGATGTCAGCTCGCATGTGGCGCGACCGCTGCCGTTCGAGTCCGTCGCGGAGCTGGTCGCGTCGCTGAGCGACATCGTTCACGAGTACTCGACGGCGCTTGCCACGATCGGATGTGCGCGTCTCCGCAATCTGTGGGCCTGGGATGACGACGCGATGGGGCTCGATGTGCTGCAGGTGCATTCGTATCCCGATCTGCAGCGCCCGCAGGCGGACCCCGACCTGTTCGGCATGCCCCCTTCAGAGCTCGGCGTGCGGCGCGCGGTCATCCTGGGCGAATTTCCCGGGAATGCGCCGGAGCAGCATCCACCGGACGCGTCACCGCCGGCAACGACACTGGAGCAGTACCTCGAGTTCGCGGTCAGCTACGGATACGCGGGCGCATGGCCGTGGAGCTTCAGCGGGACCGACGCATACGGTCGCCTGCCGGTCGAACCGCTCCGGCGCTTTGCGGCGCGGCACCCCGACCTTGTTCACCCCGCCGCGCATCTGAAGGGAGTAAGCGGGTAGGGGCGTCCCCTTTCCCCTTGTCCCCCTTCCCCCGTTCCCGCCTTCCTCCGTATGATGCGCGCTGTGGAGACCGACGGCTCGGTTCAATCGGCACTCCAGAAAGCCCTCGAAGATCGCCTCCAGTTCGAAAGCCTCGTTGCCGACCTGATCGCGCGCTTCGTGAATCTGGATCCGGATCTCATCGAGAGCGCCATCGTCGATGCGCAGCGGCGCCTTGTCCTCGCGCTCGACGTCGATCGCAGCGCGCTGTTTGAGGTCTCCGGCGACGATCTGCGTCTGACACACTACTGGAGTCGGCCGGAATTCGCGCCCGACGACGAGCTCTATCGCAGCTCGCCAGCGCGATTCCCAACGTTACCGGCGAGAGTCATCGGCGGCGAAACGCTCGTCATCTCCAGCCTCGACGAACTTCCGCCAGGGACGCCCGACATCGCACCGTTGCGAGCGCTCGGAACCAAATCGCTCGTGTGCCTGCCGCTCATCTCCGCCGGTCGCACCATCGGCGCGGTGACGTTCAGCATCATCCGCGAAGAGCGCAAGTGGGAGCCGGAAGTCGTGAACCGGCTGCGGCTCGTCGCGGAGGTGTTCGCCGCGGCGCTGGCCGGTCGGCAGGCTCACGCCGAGTTGAACAAGGCGCTTGGCGATCGCCTTCAGTTCGAGAGCCTGGTCGCCGAGCTGATCTCGCACTTCGTCAACCTGGACGCGAGTCTGATCGACAGCGCGATCGTGGACGCGCAACGACGCCTCGTGCAGGCGCTCGACATCGATCGCAGCTCGCTGTTCGAAGTGGAGGACAACGATCTCGCCCTGACACACTACTGGAGCCGGCCTGAGTTCCCGCCCCTCGACCCACTCTTGCGGTCCACGGCGACGGCATTTCCGACGTTGTCGGCGAGGGTCATGCGTGGAGAAACCCTCATCTTTTCCAGCCTCGACGAGCTGCCGCCCGACATACCCGATATCGAGCAACTGAGAGCGGCCGGCGTCAAGTCGCACGTCAGCGTCCCGCTCATTGTTAACGGCAGCACGATCGGAGTGGTGACCTTCGGGGTCTTGCGCGAAGAGCGCAAATGGGAACCGCAGGTGGTGAACCGGCTCAAGCTGGTAGCGCAAGTCTTCGCCGCGACGCTGGCAGGGCGACACGCGCAGGCGCAGTTGAACAAAGAGATCGACGATCGGCTGCGATTCGAGTCGGTGATTGCCGACATCGCCTCGCAGTTCGTGACGCTCGAGTCAGGCCAGATTGATGGCGCGATCGAAGAAGCGCAACGCCGGCTGGTCGAGGCGCTCGACGTCGACCGCAGCACGCTGCTCCAACTGGTCGAAGGAGGGCTCGTCTTCACGCACTCGTGGTCGCGTCCAGACGTGCCTCCGGTACCGGTGCCACGCTATACCGCGGTCACGTGGTGGCCCTGGTCGCGTTCGAAGACCGCGGCGGGCGAGCTCGTGGCGTTTTCCAGCCTGGACGAGTTGCCGGCGGACATGCCGGATCGCGAGCACTTCCAGAGAGTGGGAACCAAATCGGCCGTGTGTCTCCCGCTGATGGCCTCGGGCCGCGGCCTCGGATGTCTGACCTTCTCGTCGACACGTCAAGAGCGAACGTGGCCCGAGGCGACGATCAACCGGCTGTCGCTGATCGCGCAGGTCTTTGCCAGCGCGCTGGCGCGCACGCGTGCGGAAAGTGAACTTCGGCGCGCGCTCGACGAAAACGCGAAGCTTCGCGATCGTCTCGAGGAGGAGAACATCTACCTGCAGCGCGAGGTAAAGGAGCGGCGCGGGCCGACGGCAATCCTCGGGCAGAGTGCGGCCATTCATCGCGTGCTCGACGAAGTCGATCAGGTGGCGCCGACCGCGGCAACCGTGCTCGTGCTCGGCGAAACGGGAACCGGCAAGGAACTGATCGCCTCCGCGATTCACGAGCGCAGTCCGCGGCGAGCGCGCCCGATGGTCCGGGTGAACTGCGCGGCAATTCCGACGACGCTCATCGAGAGCGAGTTGTTCGGACACGAGAAGGGCGCATTCACGGGAGCGCTCGTACGTCAGACCGGCCGCTTCGAGGTGGCGGACGGGTCGACGATCTTCCTCGACGAAATCGGCGAGCTGCCCGCCGACGTGCAGGTCAAGCTGCTGCGTGTGCTGCAGGAACGCCAGATCGAACGGCTCGGCAGCTCGCGTCCAATCAGGATCGATGTCCGCATCGTCGTCGCGACCAACCGCGATCTCGAGCAGATGGTCCACGAGGGGACGTTCCGCGAGGATTTGTACTATCGCCTCAATGTGTTCCCGATCCGTGTGCCTCCACTTCGCGAGCGGCCGGAAGACATTCCGACGCTCGCCTGGGCGTTCGTCGACGAGTTCGCGCGCACGATGGGCAAGCGCATCGAGTCGATTCCGAAGGATCACATGGAAGCACTGCAGCGATATCCGTGGCCGGGAAACGTCCGCGAGCTGCGCAACGCGGTCGAGCGGGCCGTGATCATTGCCACGGGTGCCCGGCTGACGGTTCACATTCCTCAATCGAAGCTCACGCGCACACGAACCCCGACGCGCCTCGACGACGTCGAACGCGAGCACATCCGTACGGTGCTCCAACGAACCGGATGGCGCGTTCGAGGGAAAAGCGGCGCCGCCGAACTTCTCGGACTGAAACCAAGCACGCTCGAGGATCGAATGGCGAAGCTGGAACTGCGACGGCCGAAGCCGTAAGCCCACGGCTATCCGGGTTGCCCCCGGTATTCCGGGGCTGATGCCGCTCATCCAGCGATTCTGTTTCGTTCGGACTATCAAATAACTTCTTTATAGACAACAACTTATACGCCTGTCCGTGCACGCATGGATACTGGCAGCGACCGTGCTCAATCAGAGGGCATGTTGCACTTGTCCATGATTCTTTTCGCAGGCCGCGGGCGCGGGTGGACCGCCGCGGCCGCGCTGCACGGGTTGGCCGTGCAGGCCCGCAATGCCAGCGGCTGTCTTCGCGCTTACGTGGCGATCGACTTCGAAGATCCCGACACACTCCATTACATGGAAGAGTGGGGCGACGAGCCCCTCTTCCGCGCGCAGATCCGATCTGAACGCTTCTACCGTCTGCTCGCGCTGATGCAGACGGCCGCCGTTCCGCCCTACTTCGACGTGCGCCTGGTGTCGAAGTCCGCAGGCGTCGACTACATCAGCGCCGCTCTCGACGACGAGCAGCGATGAAAGCACGCTTCGCCGTCGTCGGCGTGTGTCTGCTGACGCTGTTTGGATGGGGCGCTTTGCGCGTGGCCGCGCAGGCGTCGCTCACGCCGACACGGCGTCCGCTCATATTTCTCGCGGACGAGGACTATCCCCCTCTCAGCTACGTCGAGGACGGTGCGGTGACCGGCATCGACGTGGAAATCGCGCGCTCGTTGTCGCGCCGGCTCGATCGCGACGTTCGTATCGAAGCGACAGATTGGCGGACCGCACAGGAGCGGGTGCTGCGAGGTGATGGCGATGGTCTGCTGACGATGAGCATCACGCAGGAGCGTCGCGCGCAATACGACTTCTCCGATCCGATCATCAATCACGAGTTCGGCTTCTTCGTCCGCACCGGCGATCCGAAGGTGAACAGCTTCGTGGATCTGTCCGGACGAAAGGTGGGCGTGACGTCCGGAGGCATTCCGCGCCGGCTTCTCGCCGCCAGCAGCAACGCGAATCTGGTACTGGTTCCGAACTACGGCGCCGGCTTCGCGAAGCTGGCCGCCGGGGAGCTCGATGCGGTCGCCGCCGACGTGTGGGTCGGTGCCTACACGATCGAGCAGCGGGGATTGGGGAACATCGTCCGCTCCGGACCGGTCTTCGCGACGTTGCAGGGGAGTATCGCGGTTGCGAAAGGCAACGAGGCGCTCGTGACCGACATCAACCGCGCGCTCGATGCGCTGCGGGCGGACGGCACGATCGATCGCGTGCTTGCGAAGTGGCGGCCGAAGGAAGTCGTGTTCATCAGCCGTGAGCGGATGCGCGCGATGCTCGTGCTCGCCATCGCTGTCATCGTCGCGCTGCTGCTGCTCGGCGCGAACGCGATCCGGAAGCAGCGGCGCGCGCAAGCGAAGCACCGTCAGGCTGAAGAGCGCATTCACCTGTTGGCTCAGGTCGTCGAGAACGCCCACGACATCGTCTTCACCGTCGACCGCGATGGGTACTGCCTGTCGATGAATCGCGCGGGGCAGCTCATTAGCGGGTTCGAAGTGGAGACGTCGCAGGGCATCCACTGGACGCAGCTCGTCGTCCCCGAACACAGGCAGACCGCTTCGACGCGACTGGCGGCGGTCCTGGCTGGGGAAGCCGTGCCACGTTTCGAGCTCGATATCGTGAGTCGCGATCAGCAGCGCCTGACGCTCGAAGTGGACGTCCATCCGATTTACGGTCAGTCGACGATCGTCGGCGCGCAGGGGATCGCGCGCGACGTCACCGTTCGCAAGAAGCTCGAGGCGCAGCTTCTTCAGGCGCAGAAGATGGAGGCCGTCGGACGACTGGCCGGCGGCGTCGCCCACGATTTCAACAACATCCTGACGGTCATCATGACCTCCGCGGAGCTCGCCGCGGCGGAGCTCGAGATGGAGAGCCCGCTGCGGCTCGATCTGCAGCAGATCCTGGCCGCCGCTCACAGTGCCGCATCGCTGACGCGACAGCTCCTCATCTTCAGCCGCAAGAGCGTTGCTACTCCGACGGTCATCGAGCTGAACGAAACGATTCACCGTCTGGGCAAGATGCTGCAACGGCTGGTCGGTGAAGACATCGAAATCACGTTTGTCTCGCGCCCTGACGCCGGATACGTGAAGGTCGACCCGACGCAGCTGGAACAGGTCGTGATGAACCTCGTAGTCAATGCGCGTGATGCGATGCCCACGGGCGGCAAGCTGACGGTGGCGACGGGCGTCGTCACCGTCACCGACCAGGTGATTCAAACCTACGGGCTGCAGACGACGGGTGAATTCGCAACGCTGGCCATTGCGGACACCGGCATCGGCATGACTCCCGAGGTGCAGGCGCAGATCTTCGAGCCGTTCTTTACGACGAAAGACTCGAGTAAGGGAACGGGGCTGGGGCTGGCGACCGTCGATGGCATCGTGCGGCAAGCCGGCGGCTTCGTCACGGTGGACAGCGCGCCGGGAGTCGACACGACGTTCATGGTTCATCTTCCGAAGATTGCGCCACGCGAAGCGGCTGCACCGACGATCGGTCAGAGCAGCGCGGCGGAACGCGGCTCCGGCACGATCCTGTTCGTCGAAGACGACGATGCCGTGCGAGCGGTCGGCGCGCGCGCGCTTCGCGATCGAGGCTACGTCGTCTTGACCGCACGAAGCGCCGAGTCGGCGGTCCGAGCGTTCCAGGAACACCCGACCCGTATCGATCTGCTGCTGACCGATGTGGTGCTGCCCGGCAAGAACGGACGCTCGCTCGCCACACAACTGCGCCTCGTCGATCGCAATCTGCGGGTCATCTACACGTCCGGATACATCAACGACCAGGTGGCGCTGCAAGGCATTCAGGCCGACGGCGCGCCCCTCATTCAGAAGCCGTATGCGCTGGATCAGCTCGTACGCGAAGTTGGTCAGGCGCTGGCAGCCCTCCATCATGCGTAGACAGAAAACGATTCTGCTCGTCGAAGCGGAAGACGACGTTCGGTTGTTGATGGCCGTTGCGCTGCGACGGCTTGGATATAGCGTCATCGAAGCGGCGACGGTCACCGACGCGTGCGGAAAATTCGGCAGCGGCGATGGGACGGTTGCGCTCCTCCTCTCGGAGGTTGTTCTGCCCGATGGCACCGGGCCCGACCTGTACCGTCTTCTGGTTGGCGTCGATCCACGCCTGCGCCTGCTGCTGACATCGGGTCACGCCGAGTCCGCGTTGATCCGGTTGGTCGCCCACGGTCCGGCGACCGACTTCATCCTGAAGCCGTTCAGCCTCGACGCGCTGGTCGAAAAGGTGCGCGATGCGTTGAGGGTCCCGATCGACATTACGCCGGCGCCGCTGCGATCGCGCACGCAAGCCGCCTACTCCGCGCGCTGAGGAATCATATGGAATCAAAAAACATCGCTCTTCGCGCCCTCGTATCGATTGCCGACCACCGGCAGGCGGCGCAGGTCCGTGCGGCGCTCGTCCGTCGCGGCGCGTTCGTGGTGGATCACACCCGGAGCCACGAGTTCGACCGCAATCGCCCCGTCCACGTGCTCGTGGCGGAGCTTCACCCGGTGGCGATCGAGCTCGCGCGCACGTTGTGGCGTGGATGCGGAACCGTGGCGGTATTTCTCGTCCGCTACATCGATCCGGTCCTGCTGCGACAGGCGGCAGAAATCGAAGCTGCCGGCGTCATCAGTGCGCCGATCGACGATCGGCAGCTCGAAGCAACAGTACGCTTCGCCATCCTGCGGTCCCTGGTCGCAAGTCCCGCTGTCGTGCCCATACGCAAAGTCGTTGTGCTCGGCGGCGCGCCCGACGCGCGACTGAGACCGCGCGAGTGGGAGATCGCATCGTTGCTGCTGCAGCACCAACGCGTGCCTGCAATCGCGCAGAGGCTCGGCATCAGTCCGCAGACAGTTCGAAACCACCTGAAGAACGCGTTCAGGCGAACCGGCACTCGGTCGCAGCAGGAGCTGCTCGACTGGCTGTCCGCTCACGCCCGACCGTCGTCTGCTGACGGGACGGTGTCCCACTCCGGCTATCTTCCTGCGTCGTAGTCCGTCGATTACTGGGTTGCTTCGCGAGATCGCCTCTCGGCGGCCGACCTCTCGAAGGAGCTCGACGGTTTCTCAAGAAAGCGGCTGCCGCGCCGACACCACCTCCACCGAGTGCGGCACCGCCGCCGGTGGTGCCACCGATGATGGTGGACACCGCCGGCGCAAAACTTCGGATCGGCGGCCTGCGACGGATGCGAAACGTGTCGACGACTCCCGTCGCTCGCCACCACGTCCGCACCAGTGCACAGCGTGCCCGACGTCCGCGTCTTACCGCGGGCGAGGGGCCTTTGACAGGCTGATCAAGTTCGCGAACTGGCGATAGGCACCCGGCACACCGGCGGGTAATTGCCGGAACCACGAATACGCGGTGTAGACGTATTGCCCTTTGCCGACCTCCGCGTAGACCTCGGCACCGCGCTGCGGCATCTCGCCGGGATCGTGTGATTCGAGCAGCGCGGTGTACCTCGGATCGAATGTGTTGAACGCGTACAGGTTCCGTTCCTGCACCCAGCCATTGAAGTCCGCGTCGGTGATGCGGTTGGGGAACGTGAAGACCTGATGAGTGGCCGCGAGGATCGTCACGGGGGCCGTTTCATCGGTCACCCGTGAGTTCATCGGCGCCTGCGCGGGATACGGAGGCAGATTGCGCGCTTCGTACTCGCCCTGCTGATACTGCACGATGAGCGTGCCACCGCGTTCCATGTATTGCATCAGGCGAGCGTTGTTCGCGACGAACTCCGGTCGCGCCTCGCTGGCGCGAATGCCGACGACGATGGTGTCGAAGCGGGAGAGGTCGCCGGTGGCGAGCAGGTCCTCGTCGATGAGCGTGACGTCGATGCTCATGCGACGCAGCGCATCGGGCACCTGATCGCCGCTGCCCATGACGTAACCGACTTTTACCGGCGCCACTTTCAGATCGAAGACCTGCGCGGTCACCGTCGACGGGCTGTAGACGCGATGCGTCTGGATGTGCGGATACGAAATCACCTGCACGTCGCGCGCGAAGCCTGTGCCGTTCACCACCGCTTCGGCCGTGATGTCGTACTTGCCGGCGGTTCGCACCGCGGGCGTCGTCACGACGAATGCGGCGGATGTCTTGTCGCCTTTCGACTTCAACGCGAACGGAGTCTCGGCTGGTGTGGCGGTCCATCCTTGTGGCAGCCGCAATCGGAGCGTTCCGCTCACGGGCTGCGGTGAAAAACTCATCGCGCGGACGACGAGCCGTTGTTGATTCGCGCCGGAGCCGGTCGGCACGATCATGAGCCGGCTGTCGACGCCGACAGTCACCGCCGGAACGATGTTGATGTCGCGTCGCAGTTCGCCGCGCACGCGGTCGCCAAAGCGGTACTGCACCGGCCGCGACACGGTCAGCGGCACACCGCCGATCTCGAGCGAGACCACAGCAGTCAGCACCGGCGGATCGAACGGGATGCCTTCTGGTGCGTTCTCCGGCCACCGGTACTTATCGCCGTCGCGTGGTTGCACGAGGAAGTACGGCTGCGTGAGCGGCGCGTCCGTCGGCACGGTCAGGCGGTAACTGGAGACCGCCGTGGGAGTCTCACGCCGGAACTGATTGGCGTCCGCACGCACCGGCGGTGCGGCCTCGATCTTCCAGCGCTCCGGTGCGGGCACAGTGGCGCCCACAATCTTCACGGCTGCCGGGTTTGCGGCGAATGTGCGCACGTCGACGTTGACCGAGCCGCCCTGGACGATGGTCTCTTCGTCCGCGAGCGGATCGATCACGACTTCGGCAGCGCGAACCAATGCGTCGATGAACTCGTCTTCCTTCCGCGCCAGCAGAAAGTCCGCATCGGCGCGGGCATCAGGCGATCCTGCTGCCGACTTCAGCTCCGCGCGCGCCTGGCGTGTGAACCGGAGTCCAGCCGCAAGTGCCGGCACGATCGTTTGTGGTTGGCGCGCGTCGTATCCATCGAGCGCTCGTTCCGCCGCGTTCGCGATGTCCTCCAGCTGCGTCTCAATCGCCCCTGCGGGCAAGCCGACGAGCGATCCCAGGCCGCGTACCGTCACATCCAGACCGTCGAAGACGGACTGTTCCGGCGTGCGCGCCTGCACCGCTCCTTCGACGAAGCGCAGTCCCGACGCCGCAGGCCCGCGCGGCTCGATCGATCCCATCTCCTGCGATTTGTGCTGGCTGCGGCCTTCGGCCGCGATCTCGTTGTACGTGCGCCCGAGCACCGGATCGAACACGCCGGTCTGGACCTCGGTCGTCGCCGGATTGGCAGGATCGGGACGGAAGCCGACGCCGCGATAGAGCTTCCGCGCCTGCCACGGTCGCAATCCCTCTTTCAGTTGTTCCGGGAATTGTGTCGGATCGGCGGCCGCCTTGTAGGCGATCGGGGTCAGGTATCCGGCGAGTTGATGATGACCATGGCCATCGGCCGGCGTCCCCGAGAATCGCGAGTAGATGACGAGCGGGCGGAACAGGCGAATCACGCGCACCATGTCGCCGAGCACCTCGCGCTCGTTCCACTTGGCCGCGGCCTCGTCGCGTGACTTCGAGAACCCGTAGTCGAACGTGCGCGTGAAGAACTGTTCGCCGCCGTCCAGTCGCCGCGCCTGCAACAACTCCTCGGTGCGAATCACTCCCAGCGCATCGAACAATTCCGGGCCGATGATGTTCTGCCCGCCTTCACCACGATTGAGCGCCAGATAGCCGACGCGTGCGTGATCGCCTCGTGCCGCTCGCGCCAGGAACGACGAATCCTCATCGTCGGGATGCGCTCCCGTGTGCAGGACGCTCGCCGTCGTTTGCAGCCGCTCGAGCGCCTGCGTCAGACCGGCGGCGCCGAGGTCGTAGATCGGGCGCACCTGCGCATCGATGGGAGTGCGAACGATGCTGTAAACGAGCAGCATGGCAGCAACAGCGGAGAGTCGTCGCATGACGCTTGAGGATAACAGAGGGGGACTCTGTGCGGCGCTGTGTGAATCACGCACGAGCGGTAACATGTCGCGCGTGACTCCTCTCGGTCAGCTTGGCTGGATCGTGGCGCGGGACGTCAATCGAACGGTTGGCGGCGGATACGCGGCGATGGAGCTGCTGCGGCGCACGTTCGTCGCCCGCGGCTGGATGACCGGCGCCACGCACGGCGTGATCGTTGCCGTCTCGCGGTTGACGCCGGGGACCAACGTCCTGGCCTATTGCACCGCCGCGGGCTGGCGTCTTCGCGGCTGGCGCGGCAGTGCGGTAGCACTGGCCGCGGCGTCAATCCCAAGCTCGATCATCATCTTCCTCATGAGCGCGGCATTGGTGCGCGTTGCCGCCTATCGCGCTGTTCAAGCCGGACTCGCCGTTGGAATGCTCGTCGCGTGTGTGCTGCTGTTCGCGGCCGCGTGGAGCCTGCTCGAACCGTACATCAAGGGGCGCGCGCGCATTCGCGTCGTCGCGATGCTTGCGTGTGCGTTGGCTCTCTACTTCGTGGGGCTGACCCCGGTGCGTATCCTGCTCATTGCGGCGGTGGTGGGGCTCTTCATCCGCCCCATGCACGAGCCGTCACATGAAGAGGGACGGCCGAAGACGCACACGACCGCAGGGACGTCGCGATGACGGTGCTCGTTGTCTATGCGTTGCTGGTCAAGGCGACGCTTACTTCATTCAGCGGATTGGCCTCCCTCCCGCAGATCCGACAGGACTTCGTCGAAACGCGCCGGCTGATGAGCGATGAGCAACTCACCCAGGCCGTGCTCGTCGGTCGCGCGTCTCCAGGACCGGTGGGTGCCTATGTGGTGTCGGTAGGGTATTTCGCGGCCGGCTGGCCCGGTGCCATTGCAGGGTGGCTGGCCATGATTACGCCCGCGTTGCTCGCGATTCCGCTGCTGACGACCATCGAGCGATGGCTTCATCTGCCGCGGATGCGCTCGCTCGTCGACGCCGTGATCATCGCCGGCTCAGCGCTCCTGGTCCCCGCGGGAATTCAGCTTGGCCGCGATGCCCTGGTGCAGTTGTGGCGGGTACTGTGATCTGTCGACCGTTGAGGACAGGTCGACCTGGAACGGTTCTGGCACCGCCTTGACACAGAGTGTTGAGCTCACTACGCTGACTTATGGCCGCGCTTCGTCGATCGGTCTGTCGTTCGCGCGTGACCGCGATGGCGCTGATCGTCCTCACGTTTCTGGGGACGAGCGGGTCGTGGCACGTCGATTCGGACGACCCTGACTGCACGGTCCCCGTCGCGCACAATCATTCGTCGCATCATGAGCGGCTGGTTCGAACGGCCACCGCCGCGCCGATTGTCCACTGCGCCATTTGTCACTGGCTTCAGGCCTTCCGCATCGATGGTGCCCGCCAGGCGCGTGATTACAGAGCGCCTGCTGGTCCGAGCGCCGGATCGAACACGCCGCTCGTCGCGATTCATTCGGCCGATCGTCTCAATCTTCCCTCGCGCGCGCCTCCTACCGCGTAGGAATCAGGTGTCAGGTATCAGGATTCAGGGCTGGTCCAGCTATCAGGCCCGACTCCTGGAACCGAATTCCTGAATCCTGGCCCAGCCCTGATTCCTGATCCCGGATTCCTGATTCCTTCGGATCCGGACGTCTCTGGATGATTTCGTTGGGGGATGCATGCGAGGTTTTCAGTACGTGTTCAGGTGCACTGTGGCGCTCGCCCTGGCCGGCGCGGCGCACACGGCAGACGCACAGACGCCAGAGGCACAAGCGCTGCGGCAGGAGATCGATCAGTTGCGCCAGGAGTTTCAGACGCTGCAGAAGCAATACGGAGATCGGCTGACGGCGCTGGAGACCAAGCTCTCCGCGATGGAAGGTCAAGCTCCGGCACCGGCGGCGCCTCAGGCCGCGGGCAACGAGCCGCAACAGCCTGCTGCCGAAGTACCTCCCGGCGCTGCGGGCGCGGGTGGTCCGTCGGGTTCACTTCCGATCTATGGCGCAGGGGCCGCGGCGTCGAAGGTCTTCAACCCGGACATCGCGGTGATTGGCGATTTCCTCGGGGCGATGGGTCGGAACCCCGTCAATCCGTCACCCGCGCTCGAGATGCACGAATCGGAAGCGTCGTTCCAGGCCGTGGTCGACCCGTACGCTCGCGCAGATTTCTTCATCTCGTTTGGTGAAGAGGGCGTGGAGCTCGAAGAGGGCTTTCTGACGCTTCCGGCAATTCCAGGCGGACTGCTCGTGAAAGTCGGCAAACAGCGCGCGGCGTTCGGGAAGGTCAACACGCTGCACAATCACGTGCTGCCGTGGACCGACCGGCCGCTCGTCATCAACAACCTGGTGGACGGCGAAGAGGGGATCAGCGACGCCGGCATCTCCGTGGCCCGGCTGATTCCCAATCCGTGGGTCTTCCTCGAGGCAACCGGTCAGGTGTATCGGGGCGACTCCGGCGATCTGTTCCAGTCGAGCAAGCGAGGCGATCTCGCCTACGTGGGGCATCTGCGCGGGTATCAGGACATCACGGAGAACGCCAACATCGATCTCGGGGCGTCGTATTCGAGAGGGCACAACGCGTCGGGCGTGACCGATGGGATCGACCTCGGGCGCTTCGTCACCGACCTGTGGGGTGTCGACGCGACCGTTCGCTGGCGGCCGCTGCAGCGATCGATTTATCACTCGTTCGTCGGTCGCACTGAACTGATCTGGAGCCGGCGCGAGCAGCCGTCGGGTACGCAGCGGGCGTTCGGCTATTTCGGATCTCTCGACTATCAATTCGCCCGCCGCTGGTTCGCGGGCGCTCGATACGATCGGTCGGAGCACGCAGACGCCGCCTCGGTGCACGACAGCGGAGGAGCATTCACGCTGACGTATTGGCCGAGCGAGTTCAGTCAGGTCCGCGGCCAGTACCGCCGCATCAATTACAGCGAGCAAACCATCGCCAACGAGCTGCTGTTCCAGTTCCAGTTTGCAATCGGCGCGCATGGCGCGCATCCGTTCTAAGTAAATGGGGTCTTTATGAAATTACGAATTCTCTCGGCGATGCTCGGCCTGCTGCTGATCGCAGGCTCCGCACACGCGCAAGGCAAACTCACCGTCGTCACGACGACGGAAGACCTCGCCGCGATCGCTCGCGAGGTCGGCGGCGACCAGATCACCGTCGAAGCGATCGCGAGAGGCTATCAGGATCCGCACTTCGTCGAGGCGAAGCCGAGCTTCATCCTCAAGCTGCAGAAGGCCGATCTGCTGATCGTTGTCGGAAAGGAGCTCGAGATCGGCTGGCTCCCGCCGCTGATTACGCAAAGCCGAAACGCGAAGATCCAGGTCGGCGGGGCGGGATATCTCGACGCCTCGACGCAAGCACGAATCCTCGACATTCCGCAAGGCCAGA
>Ga0111538_10003255_pt1 | contig 22784 bp, 19 predicted proteins | sample SoiMethybrSBSTD1_FD_79669 | JGI IMG/M metagenome (GOLD analysis project Ga0111538, IMG submission 79669) | Bulk soil microbial communities from a Populus tree surrounding site in Tennessee, USA - Soil MetaG P. TD hybrid SBSTD1 (version 2)... | ecosystem: Environmental > Terrestrial > Soil >...
GATGCCCAAGCTGACCGAGGACAGCGCGCCGCTCAACCCCTACCGCGTGCTGTGGGACCTGCAAAAGACGGTCGACGTCGCCAATACCATCATCACCCACGACGCCGGCAGCCCGCGCGACCAGCTCTCGCCGTTCTGGAAGCCGATCACGCCGCTCTCCTACATCGGCTGGGGCAAGACCACCCAGCTGGGCATGGGCCTCGGCCTCGCCATGGGGGCCAAGCTCGCCAAGCCCGACAAGCTCTGCATCAACGTGTGGGGCGATGCGGCCATCGGCTTCACGGGCATGGATTTCGAGACGGCCGTGCGCGAGAGGATCCCGATCCTGTCGATCCTGCTCAACAACTTCTCGATGGCGATCGAGCTCAAGGTCATGCCGATCTCGACGGAGAAGTATCGCGCCACCGACATCTCCGGCGACTACGCGGCGATGGCGCGGGCGTTCGGCGGCTACGGCGAACGGGTGGAGAAGCCCTCCGACATCGTGCCCGCCATCAAGCGCGGCATCGCTGCGACCGAGAAGGGCCAGCCGGCGCTGCTCGAGTTCATCACCAGCAAGGAAGTCAACGTCTCCAGGCTATGAGCGGTTGTCATCCCGGAATTTCGCGCAGCGAACTATCCGGGACCCAGGCCGGCAGGTGGATCGCGTTTTCACTGCTGCTCCTGGGTCCCGGCCCTGCGCGCGAAGCCTGCCCCGGACCGCGATCCGGGGTGCTCCGGCCGGGATGACAGATGCGGGTTAGCCGAGCGCGCAATCTTCTTCGCATGGCTGTGCCGGTCCTGGCCGCCTGGCTTGCGGCTGCTTCGCCGCTGCGCGCGGAGACCATCGTCGAGCTGCAACTCGTCCTCGCGGTCGATGCTTCCGGCAGCGTCAGCGAGGCGCGGTTCGAGCTGCAGAAGCAGGGCTATGTCGCCGCCTTCCGCAACCCCGAGCTGCTGCGCGCCGTGCAGTCGGGGCGCGGCATCGGCGTCACCATGATGCAATGGACCGGACCGGCCCTGCAGGTTCAGGTCGTGCCGTGGATGCTCGTCAGCGACGAGGCCTCGATGCGCGACTTCGCGGCGGCCGTCGAGGCAGCCCCGCGCCGGCTGTTCGGCGGAGGCACGTCGATCAGCGGCGCCATCGACCAGAGCATGGCCCTGCTCGAGAGGTCTCCGTTCAGCGGCGGACGCAAGGTGATCGACATCTCCGGCGACGGCCGCAACAACCGCGGCCGCCCGGCGGCGGAGGCGCGCGATGAAGCCGTCGGCGCCGGCATCAGCATCAACGGATTGCCCATTCTCGCCATCGAGCCCGATCTGGAGGAGTTCTACCGCAACAACGTGATGGGCGGCCCCGGCGCCTTCGTCATCCCCGCCCAGAGCTTCGAGGTGTTCGGCGAGGCCATCCTGAAGAAGCTCATCATCGAGATCTCCCAAACCGCGCCGCCGCTGCGACCGTCTGTGGCCGCGTGGAGTTCGCCCGACAACACGTCGCCCGATTAGGGCGCTAGAGTGCAGCCTCCAAGTCGGTACGAGTTCGAGAGTCGCGTTCCATGTCGCTGCGTCAACGCCTGCCTGCGGGCCTACGGGTCCAACTGCGCCCCAGCCTGCCCGCCAACCGCGTGCTCGTCGGCGACTGCATCGATGCGCTGGCGAGGCTTCCCTCGGCAAGCGTCGATCTGGTGTTCGCCGACCCGCCCTACAATCTCCAGCTCGAGAAGGCGTTGCTGCGCCCCAACAACACGGTCGTCGACGGCGTCGACGACGACTGGGACAAGTTCACCTCCTTCGCCGACTATGACCGTTTCTCGCGGGCCTGGCTGGTGGAGTGCCGCCGCATCCTGAAACCCGACGGAGCCCTCTGGGTGATCGGCTCCTACCACAACATCTTCCGCCTCGGCGTGGCGCTGCAGGACCTGGGTTTCTGGATCCAGAACGACATCATCTGGCGCAAGACCAACCCGATGCCGAACTTCCGCGGCAAGCGCTTCACCAATGCGCACGAGACGCTGATCTGGGCCGGGCGCGACGCCAAGTCCCGCGTGACCTTCAACTACGAGGCCATGAAGGCCCTCAACGACGACATCCAGATGCGCTCCGACTGGCTGTTCCCGATCTGCTCGGGGCCCGAGCGCCTCAAGGACGGGAGCGGGCGCAAGGCGCATCCAACGCAAAAGCCCGAAGCGCTCCTGAGCCGCATCCTGCTCGCCAGCACCAACCCGGGCGACGTGGTGCTCGATCCCTTCTTCGGCACCGGCACGACGGGTGCTGCCGCCAAGCGGCTCGGGCGCCGCTGGCTCGGCATCGAGCGCGATGCCGACTACGCCGACGCCGCAACCGAGCGCATCGCCAAGGTGCGCGCGCTGCCGCCCTCGACGCTGGAGGTTGCCCGATCGAAGCGCGCCGAGCCGCGCATTCCCTTCGGCACCATCATCGAGCTCCGTATTCTCGAGCCCGGCATCACCCTGACGGACGAACGCGGCCGCCTGCGCGCGGAGGTTAAGGCCGACGGCACGCTGAGCCTTGCCGGGCAGCAAGGCTCGATCCACCGCATGGGCGCCCAGGTGCAGGGAAAGGCTGCCTGCAACGGCTGGACCTTCTGGCACTACGAGGCGGAAGGCGTGCGCAAGCCCATCGACGTGCTGCGCGACCGGGCCCGCCGCCAGCTCGGGCTGTCGGCCTCGGAGCCGGCGAGCGTCTAGAGGCTTCGCCGGCCTGAGTGCCGGGCGGCTGGCGCATAGCAGGCGTCGAGACGGCGCGCAGGCCTGGGGCAATACTTTGCGCGCCGACGGAGCGTCCGTCGGCTACATTTTCCCGCATGAGGGACCGGGCACGAGACGCCGGGCATGGATAGCGATCGACTGGCCGAGAGCCTGTCGCCGGGGCGGCGCTATCTGATCCTGGCGACCGTCGTGCTGGGCTCCATGCTCTACTCCACTGCGCTGCTCACCACATCGACCATCCTGCCGCAGATGCAGGGCGCCCTGTCCGCGACCCAGGACGAGATCGCCTGGGTGATGACCTTCAACATCCTCGCCACGGCCGTCGCGACGCCGACGACGGGTTGGCTCGTCACCCGCTTCGGCTCCAAGAACGTCATGGTGTGGGGCATCTTCCTGTTCACGACGGCGACGCTCATGTGCGGGCTCTCGCAGTCGCTGGAGGCGCTGGTCTTCTGGCGCATCATCCAAGGCGGCACCGGCGCGCCGGTCGTGCCGCTGTCCCAGACCATCCTGTTCGACACCTTCCCGCGCCGCCAGCACAACATGATGCTCTCCCTGTTCGGCATGACCATCGGAGTGGGCCCCGTGCTCGGCCCCATGCTCGGCGGCTACCTGGCCGACGCGTACAGCTGGCGCTGGGCGTTCCACATGATCGTGCCGGTCGGGTTCGTCGCCTTCGTCGGGCTGCGGTTGGCGCTGCCGACCGACACGCAGGCCCGGAAGATTGAGCTCGACTGGACTGGCTTCCTGGCGCTCGCCGTGGCCATGTCGGCCGTGCAGCTTGTGCTGGCGCGCGGAGTGCGTCTGGACTGGTTCGAGTCCACCGAGATCATCATCGAGTGCATCATCGCAGCCATCGCCTTCTACGTCTTCCTCGTGCACTGCCTGACCGCGAAAAACCCATTTCTCAATCTGCGGCTGCTCAGAAACCGCAACTACGCGCTCGGCCTCATGCTGGTGACGATCTACGGCATGCTGAACTTCACGCCGATGGTGCTCCTGCCGCCGCTGCTGCAACAGCACGTCGGCTTTCCCGACACGCTCGTCGGCGAGGTGATCGGCTGGCGCGGGATAGGGGGGACACTGGGATTCCTCGCCGCCGGCCTCATCGGCAGGCTCGACCCGCGCGTCGGCATGAGCCTCGGCTTTCTCTGCCAGGTTGCTTCCGGCATCTGGCTGCTGACCCTCGACCTCAACGTGACGATGAGCATCCTGGTCTGGAACAGCCTGTTGCAGGGCTTCGCCGTCGGCGTGATCTGGGTGCCGCTGACGGTGGTGACGTTCGACACGCTCGACCCCAGCGATCGCGCGGAGGCCGCCGCCGTGCTGCATCTGCTGCGCAACGTCGGCTCCAGCTTCTTCATCTCGCTGTCGGTCGCCGAGATCGTGCACGCCACCGGCTCCAACTACAGCCGCATGGTGGAGCTGCTCTCGCCCTACAATGCCGCCCTGTCGCTGCCGTGGGTGATGGGCGAGTGGAGCCTCGACAGCCTCTCCGGCATCGCCAAGGTCTCCAAGGAGATCGGCCGCCAGGCTGCCATGATCGGTTATCTCAACGCCTTCATGATGTACACGGTTGCCTCCGGCCTGGCCTTCCTGCTGGTGCTCACGGTGCGCGGCAGGCGCGGTACATTCGGCCGCAGGTGATCCTGCTGCCAAGTCGCCGGCACTGGATCGTCACATCCCAACGCTAGAGCGCCTTATTCTGGGGTTGGGACTCGACTAAAGGCGACTCTTGTCATCCCGGCGATTTGTCGCCTGGATCCTCCAATCGACCCGCTCGCGTGCCCTGGGATGGGTGTATCCCGGCGCAAGGTCCAGAATGACCGCGGATCGCGGGTAGCCGCCTCGGGTTACTAGTCTGACACAGCGACCGGAGACGCATGAGCGAGATGCAGACTATCAAGAGAGGCTGGCGCGCCGGCCTTTTTGCCGCGCTTTCCGTCTATGCCAGCGCGCGTGTGGCGATCGTGCTGCTGCTCGGCTTTTCAGCGGGCCTGCCGCTGGCCCTTTCGGCCGATACGCTGCGCGTGTGGATGACGGAGCGGGGCGTCGACCTCGGCACCATCGGCCTCGTCTCGCTCGCCAGCCTGCCGTATACCGTGAAGTTCCTTTGGGCGCCGGTCGTCGACGCCATCGAGTTGCCCTGGCTTTCCCGGCGGCTCGGACGCCGGCGCGCGTGGCTTGCCGCGTCGCAAGTGGCCCTCATGGCCGCGATCGTCTGGCTCGGAACGCGCGACCCCCTGGCTGCCCCGCTGGCGGTGGGTCTCGGCGCGCTGATGGTGGCTTTCGCCTCCGCCACGCAGGACATCGTCATCGATGCATTCCGCGTGGAGAGCCTGTCCACGGATGAGCAGGCGGCGGGAATGGCCGGCTACGTCGCCGCCTACCGCATCGGCATGCTGGCGACGGGCGCGGGCGCGCTTGTGCTCACGGCCTGGCTGGAGGGGCGGGGCTACACGAAAGCAGCCGTGTGGCCGATCGCTTATGCCGTCGCCGCCTTGCTCGTGCTCGTTGGGCTGCTGGCGGTGCTCGCGGCCCACGAGCCTCCCGCTCCTGATCTGGGCGACGGCGCATCAACGAGCATCAGGGCGCTGGCCAGGGTCTCCCGCGCCGCCAAGGGTGCCTTCGCGGACTTCCTGACGCGCGATGCGGCCCTGGCAGTGCTGGCGTTCGTCGTGCTCTACAAGCTGTGCGACGCGCTGGCCGGGGCGATGACGGCGCCCTTCGTGCTGGGCGCGCTCGGCTACGACAAGGACACCTATGCCGCAATCGTGAAGGGGGTGGGGCTTGGCGCTCTGCTGATCGGCGGCTTTGCCGGCGGGGCGCTGGCCCGCGCCCTCCCGCTCGCCGCAACGCTCTGGATCGGCATAATCGTGCAGATGGTCTCCAACCTCGCCTTCGTGTGGTTGTGGCAAGCACCACGCGGTGCGGCGGCGCTGACGGTGGCCATCGTCACCGAGAATTTCACCGGCGCTCTCGGCACCGTGTTCTTCGTTGCCTATCTCTCCGCGCTGTGCGGCAACCCGCTGCACACCGCCACCCAATACGCCCTGCTGACGGCGCTCGCCTCGACAGGACGCACGTTGCTGTCGTCGGGAACCGGCTTTGCCGTCGAGCGCATGGGCTGGCCGGCGTTCTTTGCTGCGACAGCGGCAGCCGCCTTGCCGGCCCTTGCCGTGCTGACATGGCTCCAGCGGCGCGGCCACTTCTCCACCCTTGATGTGGCCCGGCACCGGGATACGTGACGGGGAGGGCCACGTATCAGCAGGAAGAGGGAGCCGACGCCCTGTGGTGGCGCCCGATCTGGAGGCGCGGGGCTGCGCGTGGTAGGCTGCCGAGCATGAACGTCGTCCTGCCGACCCGCATGACCGTCGACGAGTTTCTGGCCTGGGCCATCCGCCAGGACAAGGGTCGCTACGAACTGTTCGATGGACGGGTGGTCATGCAACAACCGGAACGCTGGGGACACCTGTGGCGCAAGGGCGAAATTTTTGTGGTCCTGCGCAACGCCATCGAACGCGCTGGAGTGCCGTATTTTGCCACCACCGACGGCGCAACGGTTCGGGTCGATGGTTCCACTGCCTTCGAGCCCGATGCACTCGTGGCGCCGTTGCCTTACCCCAGCGAGGACGCCCTGGAGGTGCCCAATCCAGTGATCGTCGTGGAAGTGCTGTCCCCGTCGACGGCGCGGCGCGACTTGGCCGATAAGCTTGTAGGCTACTTCAAGGTGCCCAGCGTTCAGCACTACCTGGTGCTCGATCCCGAGGAGCGCGAGGTGATCTGGTATCGGCGCGCCGCAGGTGGAGCCATCGAACCGCCGGCAACGCTGCGGGAAGGTGCCCTGCGGCTTGATCCGCCAGGGATCGAGTTGGCGGTTGCCGGCATATTTCCCGCCCCCTAGCTCCTGGGCGCCCGAAATCTGGTGACAAGTCGCGCCGGTGCGGTTGCGGACCCTGTCGCGCTTCGCGGAAGCTCGTGTTGGCGATTCGAATTTCGGAGTCGGTACGAGGCCACGGAACGATGACACAGCAAGTTGCCACGCCTGACGAGGCCCCGGCTAACGGCTTCCGCTACGGCGATGGGTTCGTCATCTTCTCCGTGACGGTGCTGTCGTGCGCGATCGGCGCCTGGCTGCAGCAGCAACTGGAGCTTGCCCTGTGGGCGGGCATGATCGCCGCGCTCGCCGCCTATGCTGTGCTGCTTTCGCTGCATTTGCTTATGCGCCGATCGCTCGGCGTGGATGCGCGTGCAGCACTTCCGGCCTTGGATCCTGCAGCGGACCGCGAAGTACGCAACGAGCCACCACTACCGGCCTCGCTTGCGCCGGAGGGAGAGACCGGGCGCCCGGCGATGGCATCGCCACCTCCACCCGCGGCCCAAGAGGCTGCGGAGAAGGAGCCTGCCGAGCCGTCTCCAGCCAGTCCGCCGCCTCCGCCGCGCCCCGCCAGCCCATTCCAGTTCAGACCCATGCGCGAGCCCGCGCTGTCGCCGACCCTGCCGTCGGCCGCGCCTCCGCCGCTGCCGGGAGCGCAGGCCAGGCCGGCGCAGCCCCAGCCCCAGCCATCCGCGCCCGCGGCTACCTCGCAACCCGAGATCAGCGTCGACTTCGTCGAGGAGTCGATCAAGAAGCTCGCCGATGCGCTCAACTCTGCGACGCCGGGCGAGCGCCCGGGGGCTCAAGCCGAGCGCCCCGACAATGCCGAGGCCATGATCGGGCGCTCGGTAGAGGCGCTGCAGACTGCGGCGCGCGCCATGCGGACGCCGCCGGCCGCGCCGGCCGAGAAATCCCGCTCCTGGTGGCGGCCGGGCGCTGCGCGCAAGCCGCAGCGCCAGCCCCCTCCGCTAGCGCGCCGTCCGGTGCCATCCTCCCAGGGCAATACACAGCTCGCGCGAATCGCCGAGGCGCTCGCGGCGGAGCGCATGGAAGTGCTGCTCGAGCCGATCCAGGGCTTGGCCGAGGGAAAACCCCGCCACTTCCAGATCAGCATGCGCCTGCATACCGCGGACGGCGCGGCCCTCGACGAGAAGGAGCTGGTGCGCGCAGCCTTCGGCTCGGGCCTGATGCCGAGCATCGACGCCGCCCGGATCATCCGCGCGGCGCGGGTGGCCACGCGCCTTGGCCGGCGCGGCCGGCAGGGTGCTGTGCTGGCAACGATGGCCGGCGAGTCGCTGACCGACACCCAGTTCCTGGAGACTGCTGCGAGCCGGCTCGCGACCAATTCGGGCATGACGCTCGTGCTTGCGTTCGCGCAGAGCGAGGTCCGCACCTTCACGCACGCGCACGCCCGCGCGCTGAACGCGCTGGCGCCGATGGGCTTCCGCTTTGGGCTCGAGGCGGTCACCGACCTCGACATGGACTTCGCGGGCTTGAGGGAGATGGGCTTCGCGTTCGTGGAACTCGATGCGCCGGTGTTCCTGGAGGGTCTGCCGTGTGCGGGCGGACGCATCCCAGCGTCCGACGTCTGCCGCCATCTCTCCAACTTCGGGCTGTCGCTGGTGGTCGGGCGCATCGATGATGAGTGGCAGCTGGCGCGCATCCTCGGCTTCGGCGTGATGTTCGGCAAGGGCACCCTCTTCGGCGGTCCGCGGCTGGTGAAGGACGAGGTGGTGGCCGACCCGGCGGTCGCCTGATCGGCACGAAGCTTCCAAACCGCAATCGCACCGGGGCGTGGCTGATGCCTCAGTCTCGTGCTTGGACGGGCCCAGGACGATGGGATTGTCGTCCAGCCCCGGCCTTCGATCCCGTGCTGAGTTTGTCGAAGCACGGTCGAGCCACGGGAACCTTGCGCTTCCACCCGACAGTATTCTGCTCTAGGTGATGGCGCATGAGCACCGCGGCCATCCCCATCGTCTCCTCCATTGCAGCCCTCGCAGACACGTCGGAGGCCTGGATCGTCGACATCTGGGGCGTCATGCACAACGGCGCGCGCGCTTTCGCTGCCGCCGGCGAGGCGTGCCGTACGTTTCGCGCGCGGGGCGGCTTCGTCGTGCTGCTCTCCAATGCGCCGAGGCCCTTCAGTGCCGTGATCGGACACATGGCCTCGCTCGGGGTCGATTCCGCCACCTACGACACCGGCGTGACTTCCGGCGACGCCACGCGCGGAATGGTCGAAGCGTGGTCGGGCCGGAAGCTGCTGCACATCGGACCGGAACGTGACAAGGGGCTGTTTGCCGGCCTCGATGTCACGCTGGTGCCGGCGGAGGACGCGGATGCCATCGTGTGCTCGGGCCTCTGGGACGACACCAAGGAGACGCCGGACGACTACGCTGCGCTCTTCGATCGGCTCGTGGCGCACGGCCTGCCGATGATCTGCGCCAACCCCGACCTCGTGGTGGAGCGCGGCGACAGGCTCATCCACTGCGCCGGCGCGCTGGCGGCGGCCTATGCGGCCAAGGGCGGCGCGGTGACCTACGCGGGCAAGCCGCATCTGCCGATCTACGAGCGTACCTTTGACGTGATCGACGAACTGAAGGGCCGCCCGGTGCCGAAGGCGCGCATCATCGCGATCGGTGACGGGCTCGACACGGACCTCAAGGGCGCGCACGCCGCCGGCCTGCGCTCGGTCCTCGTCGCCAGCGCCGTGCACCTGCCGGGCGGGCTTGACCAGCGCGCGCTGGCAGAGGCGTTCGCCTCGCGCCCGTTCCGGCCTGTTGCTGCCATGACCGCGCTCGCGTGGTAGCCGCTGTCCTCCCGGCCGCAGCGCGGCAATGCGGAGAGCCGGGCCTGAGGGCAACTGTCGGGGTGTGCTGCTTGGCTCTGGGTCCCGGAATTCACTTCCGCGAATTCCGGGATGACCAGCTACACCACCAGCACGGCCTTGCCGACGTGCTGGCTCGACTCAAGGCGGCGGTGGGCGTCGGCGGCCTTGGCGAGCGGGAAGGTGGAATCCATCACCACCTTCACCTTGCCCGAGGCCAGCAGCGGCCACACCTTGGCTTCCAGCGCGCGGGCGAAGCCGGCTTTCGCCTCGCGCGTCCGCGGCCGCAGCGTCGAGCCGGTGATGGTGAGGCGCTTCACCATCACGCGCGAGATGTTGATCTTCACCTCCGCGCCGCCAAGCACGGCGATCTGCACGATGCGGCCCTCCTCGGCGGCGGCGATGATGTTGCGCTCGGTGTAGTCGCCGGCCACCATGTCGAGCGTCACGTCGACGCCCTTGCCGCCCGTCGCCTCCTTCGCTGCGGCGACGAAGTCCTCCGTCTTGTAGTTGACGGCCCGGTCGGCGCCGAGGTCGAGGCAGGCCTTGCATTTGTCGGCCGAGCCGGCGGTGGCGATCACTTTGGCGCCGAACGCCTTGGCGAGCTGGATCGCCGTCGTGCCGATGCCGCTCGAGCCGCCATGCACCAGGAACCACTCGCCGGCGCTGAGCCGGCCGCGCTCGAACACGTTGTTCCAGACCGTGAAGAACGTCTCCGGCACGGCCGCCGCCTGCACCATGTCGAGACCAGCGGGAATGGGAAGTGCGACCGTTTCCTCGGCGAGGCAGTACTCCGCATAGCCGCCGCCGTTGACGAGCGAGCAGACCTTGTCGCCCACCTTCCAGCGCGTCACCCCGTCGCCGACGGCAGCGACCTCGCCGGCGATCTCCAGTCCCGGCAGCGGCGAATGCCCGGGCGGCGGGGGATAGCTGCCTGCGCGCTGGGCGATATCAGGGCGGTTGACGCCGGCGGCCGCGACCTTCACCAGAACCTGTCCGGGGCCGGGCCGCGGGGTCGGCCAGGCCTTTGGCTTGAGCACGTCGGGACCGCCGGGTGTCGAGATCTCGATCGCCGTCATCGTGTCGGGCAGGCTGGCCATGGCTGCGCTCCGTTCGCGGTCCTGAGTGGTTCGAGCGAGACTTGCCCGAGGCCGAGGGTTGAGACAAGGGGCCAGTCGTGCCAGGGTTCCGCCGACACCGTTCGCTCCGACCAGGAGAGGTCCATGGAGTGGGATGATCTGAAGCCCAAGGCGCCGAAAGGGGTGGTGGTGGGGGAGAGCCTCGAGAGCTTGTCCGTCGCCGAGCTCGAGGCGCGCATAAGCCTGTTGCAGCGGGAGATCGAGCGGGTGCAGGCTGAGCTTGCCGCCAAGAAGGCGCACACAAGCGCCGCCGATGCCGTCTTCAAGCGCTGACGTGCTGCAATCGCGCGTGGACACCTTTACCACTGATGCCGCGCGCGACACCGGTGACTGCGCGCCTTGTGGGACGGCGCCCGCGACCCGGTCGCCGAGCTCAGGGAGGCTTTGGCATGTGCGGCGAAATTGTGTCCGTAGAGATGCGCCGTTCGCCGGGCCACGTTGATTGCCTGACGCCGTCGCTCGCGCGGCGCAGATCCTCTTCCATCAGTCACGTGGCGTCGTTCCGGCACGCGATAGCGGCGCGAGAAGCAACACTGCTTTACCGTTTATTATCCAATGCGCGCGAGAATGAGGCATATCCAGTCCTCTGGATGCGAGTGGCTCCTGTCCACTCTGTTTGACGCCTCCCTGTTAACTCCTGAGCCGCCTTTTGGCGGCTCTTTTTTTGTGCGTGCCTCATGCTGGCACGCGCCGTGCGTGGCGGCGCCGTCGCAACAGGCCGAACAGTTTGTGCTCGACACGCATCGAGCATGACTTGTTAACCCTCGCCTGCGAGGGTGGCCTGCGATAGGATGGTCACTGAAGCGTTGGCAATTGTATCAAGTCGTGTGATGAGCACTCCTTCCGACAATCGCGAGTCCGCCGTCGCGGGTACCACCGTCTCCTTCGGCGCACACTTTGCGACCTCCGATCAGTTCGATGCGATCTTCAGGGAAGGCATGACGCTGGTCGAAAGCACGGCTGCCTATCTCGACGGTCCGGGACGCAAGGAGGCACGGCTGCTCAAGGGGCCGGTTGCAGTGCTGTACGCGACCGAGAGCATGCGACTCACCACGCGCCTTCTCGAGCTCGCCTCATGGCTGATGATCAGGCGCGCGCTCAAGGAAGGTGAGATCACCGCCGACGAAGCGCGGAGCAAGCGCGAGCGCGTCAAGCTGCGCAGTCCCGGCCGTCCGGCGCACATCAAGGGCTTTCCCGAGCTACCGTCGGGATTGAGAGCGCTGATCGACTCCAGCTACGCGCTGAGCGACCGCATCTTCCAGCTCGATCGCGCCATCGAGGTCGTTCCCGAGCAAGCGCCGACCCTGGAGAATCCCGTGAGCGCCCAGGTGATGCGCCTGGAGGAAGCTTTCGGCAGGCCGCATCGTCGCCTGGTCGGCCGCTGAAGCACGTCGTCGCAATCAGTGCCGCGTAGGTTGGGTCAAGCGAAGCGCAGACCCGACACAATGCAACATGTGTCAGTATTGGGTCATCGCTGGCGCTCGACCCAACCTACACGCGTTTCATCACGGGTGCCGCCACACGCTCGATCATCACGTTGACGCAAGCGGGCTTGCCGCTGGCGATGGCGCGCTCGAGCGCAGGGCTGAGATCGCCGACACTCGTGACGAATTCGCCGTGCCCGCCGAGAGCGGCCGCGACAAGGTCGTAGCGCGAAGGCAGCAGTTCGCAGCCGTGCGTGCGGTTGGGGCCGTACTCCCGCAGCTGGATCTGATGCTCCGCGTTCCAGGTGGCGTCGTTGCCGACGACCGCCACCAACGGCAGGTCGTAGCGCACGGCCGTGTCGAGCTCGGCCATGTGGAAGCCGAAGGTGCCGTCGCCCATCACGGCAATCACAGGCGCCCGCGGCTCGGCGAGGCGCGCGGCGACTGCGAAGGGGAGCGAGGCGCCGATGGAGCCCGCCACGCCGTTGATGATGCGGCGCGAGAACGGGAGGGTCTGCGCCCACTGGCCGATCTCGCCGCCGTCGCACACGAGCACGGCGTCGGGGTGATGCTCCAGGACGGGTGCGATCGCGCGGCAAAGCTCGACCGGGTGGACCTTGCCGGGCTGGCTCGATGTCAGGGTGCGCCATGCCGGCGGGCGGTAGCTTACGGCGTGCACGACCTCGGTGCCCCATGCCGTCGCAAGCATTCTGACCGAAGCCGCGCGTGCAACAAGCTGCTCGGCCGCCGCGGCTGCATCCGCAATCGAGCTTGCAATGAGGCGGGAGCCTTTCTCCTTGGCCACGCGCTCGATCAGCGCGGCGTCGGGATCGATGACGATGAAGCGGCAGGCCGCATCGACGAACGGCGGATCGGCGAAGCGCAGCGTGAAGTCGTGGGCCTTGCCGAGCAGCAGGATCAGGTCGGCGCGCGCCAGAACCTCGGCGAACGCGCCGAGCGAGGGATCGTTGATGCCGCGCGGGCTTTCCATGCCGACCGCCGGCACGCCCGTTGCCGAGCCGAGCCGGGCGAGCAGAGCTCGGCCCGACGCGGAGCAAAGCGCGGGGCCGGCCAGGATCAGCGGGCGGCGGGCCTGCGCGAGTGCTGCGAGCGCGGCCTCGGCCCCCGCCTCCCCCAGCGATTGAGGCTCGGTGATGAATGCGGAAGGCGGCGGCTGCAGCGAGGGGTCATCCGCGATCGCGTCCTCCAGGACGTCGAAGGGCAGGCTCAGGTGCACCGGGCCCGGCCGCCCCGAGGTGGCGAGGCGCACGGCGCGGGCGATGTCGGCACCAAGGGTGGCGGTGGAGGTCGCCGTCCACGAGGCCTTCGTGACGGGCGCGGCCATGTCGGCCTGGCGAAGCTCCTGGAAGCCGCCGCGGCCAAGCTCGCGCAGTGCGGCGTGTCCCGACAGCAGGACAACAGGGGACTCGACGGCCTGCGCCGTCATCAGCGCGCCGACGGCGTTGGCATGTCCCGGTCCGCCCGTGACGAGGGCGACGCCGCACTTTCCAGTGAGTCGCGCCCACGCGTCCGCCATGTGCACGGCGGCGGCCTCGTGACGCACGTGCACGAGCTGCAGGCCCGTGCCGATGACGGCATCGAACACGGGCATGATGTGGTTGCCGGAGAGCGTGAAGACCTTGCCGACCCCGGCGCCGTCGAGCGCGCGCACGAGGATGTCGGCGCCCCTGATCCTGGTGGTCATCGCTTGCCGCTCCCTGCCTGCGAGCAGCAGTAGCGCCCAGGCCCGTGTCTTGCAATTGCCCTTGTCGCCTCTCGCCGGTGCTGAGCTTGTCGAAGCACGGCTGGTGCGTGCGTCCCGTCGTTCGACAAGCTCACGACGGGGACGGAGCGTGCGACGCAGGGCAAGAGCAGCCTGGGTGGCGCTCTAGACGCCCAGGTGGCGGTGCATCAGGTCGGGGTTGGCGAGGAGGACGGCGGGCGTGTCCTCGAACACCACCTCTCCCTTCACCAGGATGACGACGCGGTCGGCGATGCTGGTGACGGCAGCGACCGTCTTGTCGACGATCAGCGTAGCGATCCCGGTCGAGCGGATCACCCCGATCGTCTTCCAGATCTCCTCGCGGATGATGGGGGCAAGGCCCTCGGTCGCCTCGTCGAGGATCAGCAGCCGCGGGTTGGTCAGCAGCGCGCGGCCGATCGCCAGCATCTGCTGCTCGCCGCCGGAGAGCTGGTTGCCGCGGTTGGTGCGGCGCTCGGCAAGGCGCGGGAACAGCTCGAAGACGCGCGCAATGGTCCAGGCGGTGCGGCCGCCCGAGGCACCCTCTCGCTCGGCGATGGCCAGGTTCTCGGCCACGCTGAGACTCGCGAAGATGCCGCGGCCCTCCGGCACGTAGGCGATGCCGCGCCGGGCGATGGCGAAGGTGGCAAGCCGCGTCACATCCTCCCCGTCGAGCAGCACCTGGCCGCGGCGGGGGCGCACGAGGCCCATGAGCGTGCGGATGAGCGTGGTCTTGCCCATGCCGTTGCGGCCCATGAGGCCGATGGTCTCGCCGGTGGCGACGCAGATCGACACGCTCCGCAGCACGTGGCTCTGGCCGTAGAAGGTGTCGAGTCCGCGGCCTTCGAGAAGCGTGACGGGAGCGGAGGCCGGTGATGGCGTCATTGGCCACCCCCGCGCTCACCCCTACCCCGATCCTCCTCCCTCGAGGAGGAGGGAGAGGCAGCGCCGAGGTAAGCCTGCTGCACGGCGCGGTTGGCGCGGATGGCCTCGGGTTTGCCCTCTGCGAGGATTGCGCCCTCGGCCATGACGGTCATCCGGTCGGCGACGGCGAACACAAAATCCATGTCGTGCTCGATGAGGAGGAGGGCGTGCTCGCGGGCGAGGTCCTTGAGCAGCAAGGTCATGCGCTGGGACTCCTCGGGACCGGCGCCGGCCAAAGGCTCGTCCAGCAGCAGCACCTTGGGCGCGCTCGCCAGAACCATGGCGATTTCGAGCTGGCGCTGCTCGCCGTGCGAGAGCGCGCCGGCGAGCCGGCCGGCTGCAGCGGCGAGGCCCACCCGGTCGAGCGCCCGCTCCGCCCGCTCGATCACGTCGCCGGCGCGCGAGGCGCTGCGCAGAAGACCGCTGGCCGGCACCGTCACCGCCTGTGTGGAGAGGCGCACGTTCTCGAGCACGGTGAGCGGGGCGAAGATGTTGATACGCTGGAAGGAGCGGCCGATACCGAGGCGAGTCAGGCGCCAGGCCGGCTCGCCCGTGACGTCGCGGCCCATGAGTTCGACGCGGCCGGCGGTCGGCCTGATCTCGCCCGAGAGCAGGTTGACGAGCGTGGTCTTGCCGGCGCCGTTGGGGCCGATGACGGCGTGCAACTCGCCCTGCCGCAGCGCGATCGAGACATCGTTGACAGCAATGAGGCCGCCGAACCTGCGCGTGAGGCCGCGGGTTGCCAGCACCGGCGCGGATGTGTTCGGTGCGTCAGCCATCGGCGCGGGCCTCGGCCGGGCCGGCTTTGGCAGTCGGTGCCGTCGCCGCAGTGCGGCGGAAAATGCGCAGCTGGCCGATGCCGCTCAGTCCCTTGGGCAGCGCGATCACGACGGCCAGAACGACCAGGCCTTCCACAAGCAGCTTGCGCTCGGTGATGCTCTGCGCAACCTCGCCCAGCGCCGTGTAGGCGAGCGCGCCGATGATGGGGCCGTGCAGCGTGGTAAGTCCGCCGAGCAGGATCATGAGCAGGGCTTCGGCGGACCGATGCCAGCCCAGCAGCTCCGGGTTCACGAAACCGCGGTGCATCGCCCACATATGCCCCGCGACACCGGCCAGAAGGCCGGCGATGACGAAGGCGGCAAGTTTGTAGCGGTAGGTGTTGAAGCCGAGCGCCTGCATGCGATGCTCGTTGACGCGGATGCCCTCGAGCACACGTCCGAACAGCGAGCGCAGCAGGAGGGCAAGCCCGACATACATGAGCGTGAGCAGCGCGAGCGCAACGTAGTAGACGGCATAGGGGCGCTGGCGACGCGTGAGCGGTAGCTGCCAGTCCGCGATCGCCAGAAGCGGGCGGGCAAGATAGGCGCCATCGGTGCCGCCGCCGAGCTTGGTGTCGTGGAACAGGAAGAACAGCATCTGCCCGAAGGCCAGCGTGACCATGAGGAAGAAGAAGCCGCGGGTGCGCAGCGACAGGGCTCCGACGACCAGCGCGGCAAGGGCGGCCACCAGCATGGCGAGAGGCAGGGTGAGGAGGATGGAGCGGCCCACGTTGGCGGGGGTGACGAGATATACGGTGTAGGCGGCAAGCCCGTAGAAGGCCGCATGGCCGAGACTGACGAGCCCGGTGCAGCCGACCAGGAGCTGCAGGCTGAGCGCCAGCATGGCCGAGATCAGCGCGTAGGTTCCAAGTTCAACGTAGTAGGAGGAAACGAACAGGGGCAGGACCGCGAGGAGTGCGGCCCCGAGACCCAGCGCGACGATCCCCCCTGACCCGCGCGGCAGCATCAGCGCGCGCTCCCCTCGTGCTTCATGAGCGCTGTCCGAACAGTCCGGACGGGCGCCAGATCAGCACGAATGCCATCAGCACGTAAACGGCGAGTCCCGCGAGCTTGGGCACGTAGGCCTTGCCGAGCGTATCGACGAGGCCGATCATGAGCGCGGACCAGAAGGCGCCCGAGACCGAGCCCAGGCCGCCGATCACCACGACGACGAAGGAGATGATGAGGAAGCCGTCGCCCATGTTCGGGTAGACGGAATAAAGCGGTGCGGCGAGCACGCCGGCGATGAGGGCCAGCGCCGTGCCGATGGCAAACACCGTCATGTGCACGCGGCGCGCGTCGATGCCCAGTACGTCGACCATCTCCGGCTGCTCGGCGGCGGCACGGATGATCGCGCCGGCGCGGGTGCGCTCGATCCACCAGAACAGGGCCAGCGCCAGGGCGAGACAGATGGCGATGACGGCGAAGCGGTAGGCGGAGTAGCTGAAGCCGGCGGTGATCGGCACGGAGAAATCGAACAGCGCCGGCACAGGCACCGAGTAGAAATCGTTGCCGATTATGAGTGAGCGGGCCTCCTCGAACAGGAGGATCAGGGCGAAGGTCAGCAGCACCTGGTCGAGATGCTCGCGAGCGTAGAAGTAGCGGAAGAGCCCGCGCTCGAGCACCAGGCCGAGCAGCACGCCGCCGAGGAAGGCCACCGGCAGCGCCAGCCACACAGAGCCCCATTGCCGCGCGACCAGGTAGGCCACGTAGGCGCCGATCATGAACATGGAGCCGTGGGCGAGATTGATGATGCCCATCACGCCGAAGATCAACGTGAGGCCGCTGGCGATGAGAAACAGCAGCAGGCCGTATTGCACGCCATTGAGCAGCTGTGCGAGCAGGCCCGGGAAGTCCATATGACATTGTCCATGTTCCCTCTCCCCACGCTTCGGCGGGGAGAGGGCTAGGGTGAGGGGCAGAAGCGTGGCCTGGCGCGCGTGGCTGCCCCTCGCCACCCCGAACCCTCTCCCCGTCAAGGACGGGGAGAAGGGGGCCATCACGCCAGCTTGCAGCCCGTTCCGGGATCGGCGAGGTTCTCGACCGCAATGCCGACCACCTTGTTCTCGCCCCCCTGCGCTTTGCGCAGGTAGATGTGCTGGGTGATGTTCTGCGCGGGCGACATGGAGATCGGTCCTCGCGGCGAGTCCAGCTTGGCCTCCCGCAGCGCCTTGTAGAGGTTGGCCTCGTCCTCGACATTGCCCTTGGCGGCCTCGAGGCCCACGGCCAGCAGCTGCGCCGCGTCATACCCCTGCACCGCGTACACGTCGGCGTCGCGGCCGGCCTTGTCCTTGAAGGCCTTGCGGAAGGCGTTGTTCTTCGCATTGTCGAGCCCGTCACCGTAGTGCAGCGCCGTCTCGATCCCCTCGGCCGCCGCTCCCTGCGCCTGCAGCGTGCCCTCGGTGAGGAAGCCCGAGCCGCACAGCGGCACCTTGATGCCGGCGGCCGCGTACTCCTTGACGAACTGCACCGCGCCGCCGCCGGCGAAGAACGAGCCGACCACATCGACGCCGAGGCCGGGGATCTGCGCGAGCAGGGGCTGGAAGTTGGTCTGCGGGAACGGCAGCGTCAGGTTCGGCAGCATCTGGCCGCCGCCCTTCTCGAACGCCTCCTTGAAGCCCGCGCCGCTCTCTGCTCCCGCGGCGTAGTCCCAAGTGACCCACACCGCCTTCTTGTGGCCCTTCTTGGCCGCGGCGACGCCCATGCCGTAGGCCGGCTGCCAGTTGGTGAAAGAGGAGCGGAACACGTTCTTGGCGCACAGATCGCGCGTCACCGCGACGTTGCCGGCGTTGGGCACGATGGTGAGCGTGCCGCTCTCGGACACGACCTTGTGGATGCCCATCTGGACGCCGGAATGGACCGTGCCGATCAGCACGTCGACCTGGTCGCGCTTGACGAGGCGGTCGGCGTTCTGCGGGGCGAGCTCGGGCTTGGATTCATCGTCCAGCTTGACGAACTGGATCTCGCGGCCGGCGAGCTTGCCCCCCTTCTCGGCCAACAGCACCTCGATGGCAAAGGTGATGTTCTCGCCGAGCTTGGCGAAGGTGCCCGAGTAGGGCAGCATCAAACCCACTTTCAGGGGCTTGGCCTGGGCGATGGCCCAGCCGGTCGGAACCGCCGACGTCGCAACGAGAGCGGTTCCGCCCTTGATGATGCCGCGGCGAGATATGTTGCGCTTCATTGCACCCATTCTGCTCTCCCTGAACTCGTCTGTGGCGAGGATATATCGGATCGCACGCGGCACGCCTATGGCCACCCCCGCGCGACCGAATTCGTGAACCGGGATCAGCTTTTGATACGGAGCTGCCCCAGGAAGTCCCTCTTTGCCAAAGGCACGCCCTTGGCCCTCAGAAGATCATAGGCCGTCGTGGCGTGGAAGTAGAAGTTGGGCAACGAGAACGAGAGCACGAAGTTTTCGGCCGTGAACGGAATCTGCCGGTCGCGAAACCGGAAGACGACCTCTCGGCCGCTCAGTGCGTTGACCTCGTCCGGGCTCAGCCGTTGCAGCCCCTGCAGGGTGTCCGCGAGCAGCTTCTGCAGGCCGCGATAGTCGAGAGGCTCGGTCTGGCCTGGCGGGGCGAAGACGCCCTTTTTGAGACCCTCGATCGCGCCGAGCGAATGGTGCGCCACCGATACGACCTGGAAGCGCAGGGGGAGCATGTCCGCAATCAGCCGCGACTCGGTAAGGTCGCCCGCATCGATGTCCTTGCTCGTGCAGAACGCGAGGCCCTTGTCGAGACATCCCGCGACGGCGGCCACCGTTTGCAGGTAGTTGGCGACGCTCAGATCGTAGAGGGATGTCGACATGGCCTGGATACTCCCCTGGATCAGAAAGACGACTGCGATTGCGCAGGCTCGCAGAAGGCAAGGAACCACGATGGCGGGCAAGTCCTGTTCTGCGGCGGAGGGTGTTCGCTTGAGTGCCAGGTCACGGCAGGAAAGCCCTTCAAGCCTTGGACAGCTCGACAGAGTTGCCCCAGGGATCGTCGGCGGCGATCGCGTCCCCCTTGCGCTTGCCGCCGGCCGCGAGCATGCGCTCGGCGGCTGCATCGAATGCCGCGCCATCCTTGGCGAGGAGCGCGAGCATCGCAAGGCCGGTCGTGGTACCCGGCCGCCGCCGCGAGCCGCGGCTCTCCCAGGTATTCGTCGCGAGATGGTGGTGATACCGGCCGGTCGCATAGAACGTGGCGCCCTCGCGCCGGCGCGTGATGTCGAAACCGAGCAGGCCCTTGTAGAACTGCTCGGCCTCGGGAATGCCGCCGACGCGCAGATGCACATGGCCGACGCGGGTGCCGTCGGGAACGCGCGGGCTCGCGGCGAGCGCGGCGCCGTCGGACAGGATGCCCCGTATGTCGAGCTCGGAGTTGCGCATCTCGACGATATCGCCGCTCCATTTCCAGCCGCTGCGAGGCCGGTCTGCGTACATCTCGATGCCGTTGCCTTCCGGGTCGGACAGGTAGAGCGACTCGCTCACCAGATGGTCCGCGGCGCCGTCGAACGGCAGCTTCATCTCGATCGCCCGCCGCAGCCACGCGCCGAGATCGGCGCGGCCCGGGACCAGGAAGGCCGTGTGGTAGAGACCGGCGAGGCCAGGCGGCTCCCGCTCCGCGGACGGCCGCTTGCGCAGCACGATCAGCACCTCGCCGCCCGCGCCGAGCCGCGCCGTATCGCTGTCGGCGTCGATGCGGGCAAGGCCGATGCCCTCCTCGTAGTAGCGGGCGACGCCGGCAAGGTCGCGCACGATGAGGGTGGGCGCCCCGGGGTGGAGAGGTGCGTTGAGCGACTCGACTCTTGGCGGCGCCGATTGCGCATGCGCCTCGCTCATCGTCAGCCCTGCAACAGCGGCTCCGCCGCAGCCGGCAACAAAATCGCGACGTGTCACGCCCATGCGCCCTCCTTTGTCATCCTGGAATTGCGCGTCAGCGCAATATCCCGGACCCAGGGCCGAAGATGCCAACGGCGCTTGCGGCCCCTGGATCCCGGCTCTCGCTGCGCTCGGCCGGGATGACACCTGTCCATCACCGATGCCTCGCTCACGCCTGGTGGATCTTCACATACTCGAAGTCGCCGCCCTTGTTGTCGATGCCGATCTTGGGGGGCGCGATCCAGGAGGCGAACTTGCCGCGCTCCCAGCAGGGCGCCATCAGGCTGGCGATGAAATCGCCGTCGGCCTTGGAGGGCAGCCATTGGTCCTTCTTGCCGGCCCATTCCGTGTCGCTGATGGCCTCGCCGCGGGGGGACGCCTTGGTGTTGGCGAACTCGCCGATGTGGCGGTGGAAGGCGACGTGGGGCAGCTCGAGGCGGAACTTCACCCCGGCCTTCTCGATCACCTTGTTCCAGCGCTCCACGCCCTTGGCGCAATCGGCGACGTAGTCGTCGCGCAGGCGCATGTTGATGGCGGTGAGCGCCGGCTCGTCGACCATCTTGATCTTGCCGTCGACCAGCTTGCTCACGGGATAGGTGGACCTCGTCAGCTGATGGTCGTCCTCGATGCGGGTCTCCTGGAAGCGGCCCTTCAGGCCGGAGTTGTAGTAGTTGGCCGCGTTGGTCGACACCTCCGAGCCGAACAGGTCGAGCGACAGGGTGAAGTGCAGGTTGGCCTTCTTCTGCATGGTCGGCAGGTCGATGACGCCGAGCTTGCGGACGGCGGCGATGTCGTTGGGGTCCTCGATGCCGGCTTCCTTCATGGCCTGGCAGGTGCGCTCGATGGCACGGCCGACGCCGGTCTCGCCCACGAACATGTGGTGCGCTTCCTCCGTCAGCATGAAGCGGCAGGTGCGCGACAACGGATCGAAGCCGGACTGCGCCAGGCTTTCCAGCTGCATCTTGCCGTCGCGGTCAGTGAAGAAGGTGAACATGAAGAAGGAGAGCCAGTCCGGCGTCTCCTCGTTGAAGGCGCCCAGCATGCGCGGCTTGTCGGCATCGCCCGAGCGCCGCTGCAAGAGCGCGTCAGCCTCCTCGCGTCCGTCCTTGCCGAAGTATTTGTGCAGCAGATAGACCATCGCCCAGAGATGGCGGCCTTCCTCGACGTTGACCTGGAACAGGTTGCGCATGTCGTAGAGCGATGGCGCGGTCTTGCCGAGGTGGCGCTGCTGCTCGACGCTGGCGGGCTCGGTATCGCCCTGCACGACGACGAGACGGCGCAGCATGGCACGGTATTCGCCCGGCACGTCCTGCCAGGCCTTCTCGCCCTTGTGCGTACCGAAGTTGACGCGACGATCCTCCTGGCGCGGCGCCAGCAGGATGCCCCAGCGGTAGTCCGGCATCTTCACGTAGTCGAACTTGGCCCACCCCTTGGGATCGATGCTGACAGCGGTGCGCAGGTAGACGTCGGAGGTCTGGAAGCCCTCGGGGCCCATGGTCATCCACCAATCGATGTAGCCGGGGTGCCACTGCTCCAGCGCCTTGAGCACACGCTGGTCGTCCATCAGGCCGACGTTGTTGGGGATCTTGGTCGAGTAGTCGACGTGGGTGGTTTCGGGCATTTTTGCTGTCCTCAGTCTCTACGAGCGAATAGCGAATAGAAGGGGTCCGACAAATTCCAATCGATCGCTGTGTGCTGCCCTATTCGCTACTTCCTATTCGCTATTCGCTTCGACTTCACACGCGCTCCGGGTTGAAGCTGGCCTTCACGCCGGTGCCGTAGCGCTTGAGCGCGCCCTCGGCGCCGGCCGCGTTGGGCCGCTGGAAGATCCAGTTCTGCCAGGCCGTCAGGCGGCCGAAGATCTTCGTCTCCATGGTCTCGGGACCGGCGAAGCGCAGGTTCGCTTCCATGCCGGTGAGCCCGTCGGCGGAGAAGGAGGAGCGCTCCTCGAGAAAGATGCGAACCTCGTCGTCCCAGTCGATGTGGTCGGGGGCGGACGTGACGAGGCCCAGCTCCTCGCAAGCCTCCGCCTCGAGCGGCTTGCCCATCCGTCCCCTGGCGTTGTCGACGCTGCCGGGCTCGCCAAGGAAACGGGTGGCGAGCCTTGTGAGGCCGTTGCCCATCGGGTAGGGGCCGAAGTTGAGGGCCGAGAGCATGATCGCCGCGGAGGGGCGGTTGTCGCCGGGCAGGCCGCCGCTCAGCATGAACGAGCGGTCGCAGGCGAAGGCGATCTCTGCCAGCGTGCCCGCGAAGCAGCTGCCGGGCTCGATCAGCGCCACCAGCGAGCGCGAGGTCATGTCGATCCGTTTCAGCGTACGCTTCCAGTAGTGCAGGATTTCGCGCGCGAGCCAGTGGCCTTTGTTGGCGTCGAGGAAGGCATCGTAGGCCAGCACCTGCGCCGGCTCGCCCTGCGACTTGAAGACGAGCACGCCGATCGTGCCCTCATTGGCGCGCAGGTGCAGGATGGC
>Ga0111538_10003258_pt1 | contig 22775 bp, 20 predicted proteins | sample SoiMethybrSBSTD1_FD_79669 | JGI IMG/M metagenome (GOLD analysis project Ga0111538, IMG submission 79669) | Bulk soil microbial communities from a Populus tree surrounding site in Tennessee, USA - Soil MetaG P. TD hybrid SBSTD1 (version 2)... | ecosystem: Environmental > Terrestrial > Soil >...
CGTCAAACCCCAATCTTTGCAGGCGATGCATGCGGCAACGGCATAGTCGCGTCTTGGCGCAGCGCGATTGCCAGCTCTAAGCACACTCCCTGGCTGACACCCAGCAAGTCCACAGTGAGCCCCCTAGTCGTCCGCTTGCGGCGTGTCGCCGGCGAAGGCAGGCTGATGAGAAGGAAGTCTTTCATTCGCGACAAACTCGGCTGACATCCTCGAGCGTGCCGTGCGTGATTGGTTTTCTCTGAACTTGGGAGTCGCCTGTGGTTGGTCGACTTCCATCGGATGGTACCAAAGTCTGGACACGCCGGACGCCCCATGCTTGTTCGTAGACGTCTGTCATTCTCTGCAATGGTCGTCGGACAGTGTTCATCCAAGAGGAAGCGTGCCATGAGGTTACGTATGGCTCTCGCAGGATTCGTTTGGCTGGTAGGCTTGGCCGGTGCGGCTTACGCAGAAGTGCTCGGCTCTGGGGCGCTGTTTGATCGAGGTCAGAAAGAGGCGTCATGCACGGTAACCAATGTCAGCTCGGGCACCGCCGGCGTCAGCGACGTGCGCATCTTCAGCTCAGATGGCAGCGCCGTCTCCGTGCCCTTTGACAATTGCAAGGGAGCGGCGCTCGCCCCCGGACGTACCTGCAACGTGAATGCGAACATGTTGTCCTCTTCCCTCCTGTACTCCTGCCAAGTCAACACAGGTACGGCCGCCGGCGCCAGATTTCGCGGAACGATGATTATTTACGACAGCGCACAGAAAATCCTCGGCACATCCGATCTCCGGTGAGCCGTCTACCACGACGCCAGAGAGGAATTGCTGGAGCTGACGACTATTACGCCTGTGCGGCGAATTTCGCTGGCCGCGTCTGCGATTGAGACTCTCGCGGAACTGCGCGTATTCTTGATCACCAGGGGCGGCAGCCCAGCATGGCGTCCGTCTGGCGCGGAGAGGGAAGTCTGCCCAGCCGTCGCAACGATCTCGGTCACGAAACGATCGATCTGGCGCCTCAGGTCCGCAGCATTGCCGCCGCGATCCCGGCCACAGATCGCTCGCGAGTTTAAGCATGTGTGAACGAATGTCGTAGGACGGACGATTAAGTACGACCGGATTTACCAGTCGATGCTGACCACTGCGTCCTACGGAGGATTTACGCGTTGTTGAGCAACGCCTGCTACCCCTTTCTCGCCTAACCCCAGGGGTCGCTGAAATGTATCGCGTCGTCAGTTGCTTGGCAGATCAGCACGATTACTCCCTGGTTCTGCTGGCCGCTGCGATCTGCGCAGCCACGACGTTTACCTCCTTCAGCATCTATTCGCGCGTTGCGCACTCGCAAAAGATGATGCGGCTGGGCTGGCTTTTCCTGACCGGTGTATGCACTGCAAGTGGAATCTGGGCCACCCACTTCGTTGCCATGCTGGCCTACAAGGCCGGCGCCCAGACCGCCTATGATCCCGTGCTGACGGCAGGCTCGCTGCTCGTGGCAATCGTCGCGACGAGCCTGGGGTATTTCGTGTGCTCGGGGCGCTCCCGGCCCGAGATCGCCATCGGCGGTGCCATCGTCGGCCTTGGCATCGGCTTGATGCACTTCACGGGCATGCGCGCGCTGATCGTCGCTGGAACGATCAAGTGGGACGCAACGCTGGTGATCGTCTCGCTTATCATCGGTATCGCCCTTGCGTCGGCCGCAACCACCATGTTTCACCGGCTCGAAGGCTTTCGCGCCATCGCGGCGGGAGCTGGACTACTGACGCTGGGGATCTGCGGTCTGCATTTCACGGCGATGGGCGCAGCGCTCATCGAGCCGGACCCAACCGTTGCCGTCGATGGGTTCTCGGCGGATGCCTCGACGTTGGCGCTCGCCATAGGCGGGCTCACCGTGTTGGTCATGATGGCCGGCCTTGCGGCCGCGGTCATCGACCGACAAGCCAGTCAGAACAGCGTCGAGCGCATTCGCGAGCTTGTGGACGCCGCAAGCGAAGGCATCGTGATCGCCGCCAATGGCGTGATGATCAATGTCAACCGTCGCGTTGCCGAGCTGTCCGGCTACCAGGCCGACGACCTCATCGGCAAGCGGATCGGCGGAGGACTGCTGGAGGAGATCGTTTGCGCGCCGAGCGCCGGCTCCAGGACCGTCGAGGCCACGCTCAAGACCGCGCTCGGCAAGCTCATCCCCGTCGAGGTCGTTTGCCAGCCGTTCCGCTCGGGCTTGCGTGGCAATGAGGTCTACGCCATCCGCGACCTGACCGAACGGCATCGCAACGAAGCGAAAATCACCCACATGGCGCACCATGATGCGCTCACCGATCTGCCCAATCGCGTATTGCTGGCCGAGCGTCTGCATCAAGCGCTCACCCACGCCGGCAACGAGGGGGCTGTTGCCGTGCTGTGCCTGGATCTCGACCGCTTCAAAGAGGTCAACGACGCCCTCGGGCACACAGTCGGCGACACGTTATTGAAGGCCGTCGCCGGTCGGCTGAGAAGCTGTGCTCGAGACACCGATACCATCGCCCGCATGGGTGGGGACGAGTTCGTCATTCTACAAGGCGCGGCCGCCCAGCCATTCGACGCGACCTCCCTTGCGACGCGCATCGTCGAAGCCCTGAGCGCGCCGTTCGTCGTGCAAGAGCATCAGATCGTGGTCGGCGCCAGCGTCGGCATCGCGCTCTCGCCTCACGACGGCACGGAGCCGGAGCAGCTCCTCAAGAATGCCGATATTGCCCTCTCCCGCGCCAAGAGCGAGGGCCGAGGCACCTATCGCTTCTTCGAGAAGGGCATGGACGTGCGCATGCAGGCGCGGCGCACCTTGGAAATGGATTTGCGCAAGGCTCTCGTCCAAGGCGAATTCGAGCTGCACTACCAACCGATCCATGACCTGCGGCGCAATGCGCTGTGCGGGTTGGAGGCACTCTTGCGGTGGAAGCATCCACAACGCGGAATGGTGTCCCCGGCCGAGATCATCCCACTGGCCGAGGAGATGGGCTTCATCGTGCCGGTCGGCGAGTGGGTGCTGCGCGAGGCGTGCGCGGAAGCGGCCAAATGGCCCGGTCATCTGAAGATCGCGGTCAACCTCTCGCCGAAGCAGTTCAAGTGCCGCAATCTCGTGCAGACGGTGGTCAATGCCGTCGTCGCAGCGGGATTGAGCCCCGGCCGGTTGGAGCTCGAGATCACCGAGACGGTCCTCCTGCACGATAGCGCCGCGACCTTGGAGACACTGCGCAAGCTGCAGAATTTTGGCATCCGGATCGCGCTCGACGACTTTGGCACGGGTTATTCGTCGCTGAGCTACCTGCGCAGCTTCCCATTCAACAAGATCAAGATCGACCGTTCATTCATCAACGGTCTGTCCGACGGGAGCTCGGAGGCGTTGGCGATCGTCCGTGCAATGACGCAAATGGGCCTGAGCCTCGGCATGTCGACGACGGCGGAGGGTGTCGAAACCGCGGAGCAACGCGACATCGTCCGAGCCGAAGGGTGCACCGAAGCGCAAGGCTACCTCTATAGCCGACCCAAATCCGCCCACGACATTGCAACCATGATTGCGACCGCTGAGGCTGAGGTCGATGCGCCAGCAACCGTGGCGAACGCAGCCTGAGCGTGCGCAACGCGGATTTGCATACGGAGTGGCGATAGCCTGCTCAGACCTTGGCAACGATCACCGTCGCGAAGCGGTCGATCTGCTCCTTCAACTCGGCGGAGGTGCTGCCGCGATTGCGCACGATGATCTTCGTGAAGCCGAGCTCGAATAGGCGTTTGACGTCGTCGATGATCTCGGCGGCGGAGCCGGTGCCGGGCTCGCGCGCATCGAAGGCGCTGCGCTTGGCCTCGCCGATGCTGAGGAACAGCTTGTAGGCGAGCGTCAGGTCCTCGAACCGCCGGCCGGACGCTTCAGCCAGGCGCCTGAGCGTGCCGACGCGCTCCGCCAGCATCTCCGGACCGGCCGTGACCGCCAGCCAGCCTTGCCCGTGCCTGACGACGCGGCGCAGCGCGGCGTCCGAGAGGCCGCCGATCAGGATCGGCGGGTGGGGCCGCTGCACCGAGCCCGGCACCGAGAAAATCGGCGCGAACGCGTAGGTCTCGCCGCGATAGGCGACCTCGCCACCGGCGCAGACCGCCTTGAAGATTTCCAGATACTCGTCGGTGACCTTGCCCCGCCGCATGAAGTCGTGGGCGCCCAGCACCTTGAACTCTTCTTCCAGCCAGCCGACGCCGGCGCCCAGCACGATCCGCCCTCCGGAGAACCGGTCGAGCGTCACCAGCATGCGCGCCAGCAGCACGGGATTGCGGTAGGGCATGATCAGTGCGGCGGTGCCGATCCGCACGCGCTTGGTCGCGCCGACCAGCACGCCCATAGTGGCCACAGGCTCCATTAGGGCTTCCGACAGGCGTGATGGGAAATCGCCCGTGGCGCTGTAGGGGTACTTCGACTGGATCGCGACCGGGAATGCCACGTGATCGGCAAGCCAGATCGACTCGAAGCCGGTCTCCTCGGCCTGCCGGGCAAGCTGCAGAATGGTCTCAGGCGTGGCCAACGCCCCGTAAATGCCGACGTCCAGCCCGAAGCTCGCCAAGCCTGCCATCTCTCACTCCACTGGCTGGCGCGCGTCACGAGACGGCGATGCCGGCCTCTGCTGCCCGCTCGACGAGATAGTCGCGGCCCGCCAGCATCTCATCGATCGTGCCCCAGGCGCAGATGTAGTGGCCCTTGAAGCCCGTCGCCTCGATGCGCCGGAACATGTCGACGAAGTCGACGGTGCCGGTGCCCGGGTGCATGTGGAGCTCGTAGAGCCCATTGTTGTCGGCTATGCGCACCTCTTCGCAGCGGCTCATGTCCATGCCGTCGATGAAGCCGGCTATGCCGACCGGGTCGTAATGCGCATGATTGATCGTGAACGCCCACTTGAGGTTCGGCGAGGGGATCTGCGCGAAGTAGCGCACCGTGTCCTCCAGCGTGTCGGGCATGTAGTGCACCTCGGCCCGCTCGGGCTCGCCGTTGAGGTTCTCGAGGAGCAACAGCACGCCGCGCTTCTCGGCATGAGCGACCGCCCGCTTCAGCCGGTCGATGGAGGCCTGCCGGCGCAGCCCCACGTCGGAGGTGAAGTGGTAGCCGCCGTGCACGACCACCCATTCGGCTTTCAGCCGGGCTGCCAGATCGACGTAGGCCTGCAAATAACGATCGGCCGCGTCGCGCAGGTAGGGCGAGATCTCCGCCACGTTGACCGCCGACAGCGTGTGCAGGCCCAGATGCAAGGCATGCCGCGCGCAGGCCTCGGCGATGCCGGCGCAGCGCCGGTCGTCGAAGCTCTCCAAAGCGTTGGGCGCGATGTCGGTCTGCGCATCGAAATAGCGCACGCCGTGGCTGGCGGCCCAGGCGATGCCCTCCTCGAGGGCGATGCGCCGCCCCAGGTCGATGCCGATTCTCTCCTTGAAGCCCATCGCTGCGCTCCCCCACGGGACCGGTTGCAATTGCCGGCTCGAGCGAGAGAGTCTAGCCCGATGTCGACGACTGGCAAATTGCGTTAAGCTGAAGCCATGACCGACGGCAACCTCACGGTGCGACCGATTGCAGAGGGCGAGGAGAGCGCCGTCATCGCCCTGTGGCAGGCGTGCGGCCTGACGCGGCCGTGGAACGATCCCGCCGCCGACCTGGCCTTCGCGCGGGGCAAGCCGACCTCCGACGTGCTGGTCGGGCTTGCCGAGGGCCGCATCGTCGCCAGCACCTTGGTCGGCCACGACGGTCACCGGGGCGCCATGTACTACGTGAGCGTCCATCCGGCCTGCCGGGGCCGTGGGTGGGGGGGCCAGCTGGTGGCGGCGGCCGAGGCCTGGCTCAAGGCGCGCGGGGTGTGGAAGGTCAACCTGCTGGTGCGCAAGACCAACGAGCCGGTGCTCGGGTTCTACGCCGAGCAAGGCTACGTCACGGGATCGGCGGTGCAGATCGAGAAATGGATCGATCCAGGCAAGCGCGCAGATAGAGGCGGGTAGGTCGGCCCTAGCTGCAGCCGATGCGGCTCTCTCACCACACGCCCTGCAGCACGCCGGTCTTCACATATCCCCAGAGCGTGGGATGGAACCACTGGCGCGAGGGCAGCTCGACCTTGCGGGGGTGCAAGCGGCCGGCCAGCGCATCCTCGATCGCCCGGGCCAGCAGCGGCAAGGCCGCAACCATCTGCCGGTGCTGGTAGGTGGCGATGTTGTCGTCGGGCGCGAACGTGACGGAGGCCTGATAGAGCACGTCACCGGTGTCGACGCCCTCGTCGACCAGATGGATCGTCACCCCCGCATGATCAGGGTCGGCGTTCCTGCGCGCCCAATAGGCACCGTTCTGGCCGCGGTATTTGGGATTGACGCCGGCGTGGTAGTTGATGAACGGCGCGGCCACGCAAGCGAGCGTGTCGCGCCTGAGGATGCGGGTGCCGTAGACGACGACCACGTCCGGCTGCAGCTTGCGCAACGCCTCTCGGCAGGCTTGCGCATTGACCGAGCCGATAAGCGTTACCGGCACCGCCGGGTCGGGGCGCGGGTCGAGGCCGTGCCTGTCCCAAATCGCCGCCAGGCGGCCGGCGCTGCGCCGGGCGATGAGCTTGTGGGCGATGCCGAAAGCGGCCTGCCCCAGCGCCTCGCGCCAGCCGATGAGCCGGGCGCGGCGGCGCACGATCTGGAGCTTTGACTCCGGTTCTTCCGCGAGCACGGATATCCGGCCGAAGCGCTCGGCAAGCGCGTTAACCAGGATGTGCGCCAGCGGACCGCCGGCAATGAGCACGGCGATGCGCGGCGGCGATGATGGGGTTCGGTCGGGTGTGGGACGGGGCGGATGCATCGGCAAGGCGCACAGGTTCAATGGAGCGAAAGCCTGTCGTCCCACGCAAGATCGGGGCCGCCACGTCGTGTCGATTCAGGATTTCTCGCCGCCTCGCGATCGCACGAGCGCGCGGCGAAGGGAGGCCAGCTCGCCGCGCCAGCCGCCGGCAAGCACGCTGCCGGTGCCGTAGAGCCAGCGCTTGAAGCCGACGCCGCGCCGCGGCTCTTCCTCGTGGGGCTCGGCGCGGGGGGCCTGCGGCGTGCCGCCGAGACGGTCCAGCAAGTCGAGCATGCTCTGCTCGAGCCGTTCCAGGCGGTTGCTGACGATGGCGGTGTCGCCGCCGTTCTCGGCCCGCCAGCTCGCGAGGTTGTCGGCCAGCAGTTGCTGGCCGGTGCCGAGCTGCGCCATGGCCTCGTGGATCTCCTGCAATTCGTGCTCGCGCGCCTTGCTTTCCTCCTCGGCCTTGCGCAGCTGGTCGCGCACCGTGGCCTCGAGCGCGACGTGTTGACCTTCTCTCGCCTGCCAATGCCGCTCGGCGTCCTCCTGCAGGCGCTGGAAGAGCGTGCCCGACAGCTCGGTGGTCTGGGCGCCAATGCGCCCCTCGACCGCCTCCAGGCGCATGCCCAGCGCCTGCCAGTGGTCGCTGGCTGCCAGCATGTCGACGGCTGCCAGACGTCCGGCAAGCGTCGCCATGGCGCGGCCGAACTCGGCGAGTTTCGCCTCCAATGCTGCGTCGGCCGCCGCGCTGCGATCGCTGCCGCCAGCGCGCGCACCGCCCTCGCGCAAGGCCAGCAGCTCCGTTTGCAGGGCGCGCAGGAGCTCGCCCGTGGCCTTGCGGTCGGCGGCCATGTCCTCGCGCAACGCACGCATCGAAGCCTCCACCTGGGCAAGGCAGGTGAGCACGGCGTCGGGCGCGGCGGGTGGGCCGTTTTGCCCGATCGAGCTGGCGGGAACGAAGGCGTCGCGGCGCGGCTCGTCGCGCCAGCGCTCTAGGCGTTGCGGATCGACCGCGGCGCGCATCAACAGGTGGGCCGCGGGCGAGCCGGGTCCGCCGCCCAGCAATGCGCGCAGAAGGTCGTAGAGGCAGGCCGGCAGATGCCGCGCAGACGCCGCATCGGCGGCCCGCCGCAGCGCCTCAGACAAGGCGGCGGAAGCACGCGGGCCATTGGCGCGATCGGCCGGGGCGGCCGGGGCATCGGCGGCAATTGCCACCGCTGTCTCGCGGCGCAGGGCGTCGGCGCGGACGCCGAGCTCGGCCAAGACCTGAGCCGCGGCGGGCACGTGCGTCAGCGCGTGCAGGAGATGGTCGAGCCGCACGTCTGCCGAGCCGTGGAAGCGCGCCACCTCGTAGGCGCGGTTGCAGCACGCCAGCACGAGCTCGTCGACGGCGATTGGATCGGGCTCGGCCGCCGGTCGCCCCCAAGGCTCGCCGAATGTCGGCCCCGCAGACCGCAAATCCAGATCGCCCCCCTTGTACGGCATCATCCCGATCTCCCCCGAGTTGCCGGCGCCGCAGGACCCGTCACGAGCTGCCGCCCTGGGTGCCCTTGCATGCTGGCCGGCATCGGCAAGCCATTGCCGGCCATATAATAAACGGTTCCGCCCGCCAGCGCGAGGCATCATGTAACGCGGCATTGACCGAAGATCGACGACCAAGGCCCGTCTCGGCTAGGCTCCCCCCCGCATGGCGCAAGACCGCAAATCGGCCGACGCGAGCGCCCCGGGCGTCCAGGGCTGGCCGCGCTGCGCCGCCAGCGCCGCCATTTTCCGGGGGTCCGCGGTGCTGCTCGTCCAGCGCGGCAAGGGGGCTCTGCGGGAAAGATGGAGCCTGCCCGGCGGACACATCGAGCCGGGCGAGACGGCGAAGGCGGCCGCCCTGCGCGAGGTGCGGGAGGAGACGGGCGTGGAGGCCGAGCTAGACAGTCTCGTCGATGTCCACGACGTGATCCTGCGCCGGACCGACGGCGGCCTGCTCGCCCACTACGTGATCGCCGTATTCTGCGGTAGCTGGCGGGCGGGCGAGCCTCGCCCCGGGGACGACGAGCTTGCGGCCCGGTTCGTGCCCTTCACCGATATCGACGATACGGCGCGCTACCGGCTGACCGATGGCGCGGCCGTGCTCATCAGGCGCGCCCACGCGCAGCTGCAGGCAGCGGGCCACGGGCCGCCTCAATAAAGCCGGGCACCGAAGTTGCGAGCCGGGTCCATGTCGGCGGCGAGGCGGCCGAGCGGGGCGGCGGCGGCACCGCCGGTGCGCGGCAGGAAGGCGCCCGAGCCCGGCCTGGCGGCGAGCTTATCTGCGCGCACCACGACCTCGCCGCGGCGTAGCACCGTCTCGGGCCAGCCCCTGACCGTGCGCCCCGCGTACGGCGTATAGCCGGTGCGGTCGTGCAGCATGCCGTCGGCCAGCGCCACCTGGCGTTTCGGGTCCCAGATCACGAGGTCGGCGTCGGCGCCGACGGCGATCGAGCCCTTGCGCGGATGCAGGTTGTAGATCTTGGCCGGCGCCGTGGCGGTGAGCTCGACGAACTTGGGCAACCCAAGCCGGCCCTTGGAAACCATGGCGTCGAATAGCAGCGGCAGCCGCGCCTCGATGCCGGGCAAGCCGTTGGCGATCTGCTTGAAGCTTGGATTGGCGCCGGCGCTGAGCTTGCCGGTGGCATCGAAGGCGTAGGGAGCGTGGTCGGAGGAGACGACCTGCAAATCGCCCAACGCCAGCCCTTGCCAGATGGCCTCCTGGTCCGCCTGGGTGCGCGGCGGCGGCGAGCACATCCACTTGGCGCCCTCCACGCCCGGCTTGTCGAGGTCCTTGGCCGTCATGAAGAGGTACTGCGGGCAGGTCTCCGCGAACACCTTGAGACCGCGCCCGCGCGCCCGGCGGATGACATCGACGCCCTCGGCCGTGGAGACGTGGAAGATCATGATCGGCTGATCGATGAGCTCGGCGAAGGCGATGAGGCGGGTGAAGGCCTCGGCCTCACAGCCGCGCGGATGGCTGACGGTGTGGTACTTGGGCGCGGTGTAGCCTTTCTCGACGAGCTTCTTGCCCATCCACGAGATCATCCCGTGGTTCTCGGCGTGCACGCACACGAACGCCTTGTTGCGGCGGGCCGCCAGCAGGATATCGAGTAGACCCTCGTCGCCGACGTTGAGGAGGTCGTAGGTCATGAACACCTTGAGCGTGGAGTGGCCCTGGGCGACGAGGGCCGGCACGTGCTCCTCCAGCGTGACCTTGGTCGGATCGGTGAGGATCATATGGAAGGTGTAGTCGATTACCGCGCCCTTGCGGGCGAGCGCCATATAGTCGGCGACCACGGTCATCAGGTTCATGCCGCGGTGCTGAGCGGCAAAACAGATGACGGTGGTGGTGCCGCCGAACGCGGCAGCGGTGGTGGCGCTCTCGAAGGTGTCGGCGTTGACGATGCCGGCGGCCGACAATTGCTCGATGTGGGCGTGGGCGTCGATGCCGCCGGGCAGCACCAGCTTGCCCCTGGCGTCGATCTCGATGGCCCCGGCGGCGAGATCGCGGCCGATGGCCGCGATGGTGCCGTCCTGGATGCCGATATCGGCGTCGAACTCGTCGACGGCCGTGCCGACGCGGCCGGCGCGGATGACGCAATCGAACGCGGCTTGTGGCATCTGGCACCTCTTTCTGGCTGGCATTCGGGCTTTGCGCTGGACGGCGCGCGCCCGCCTCGCAACAATGGCGCCAAATCGAGGAGGACGCCAGCATGGCTTCGCGCCCGCGCCGCCGCATCCTGGTGGTGAACCCCAACTCCAACGAGGTCGTGACCAAGGGGCTTGCCGACGCGCTGGCCGCCGTCGCCTTCAACGATGGGCCCGAGATCGACTGCGTAACGTTGACGGAGGGGCCCTACGGCATCGAGACCCAGGAGCACGTGGAGAGCGTGACCCTGCCGCTTCGGCGACTGGTGGCGGGCAGCAACGAGGTCGACGCCTTCGTGATCGCCTGCTACTCCGACCCCGGCCTGCAGGCGTGCCGGGAGGCCACGGCGCGGCCGGTGTTCGGCATCAACGAGGCGGGCGTGTTGACGGCCCTGGCGCGCGGCGAGCGGTTCGGCGTCATCGCCATCGGCCAGCGCTCGATCCGCCGGCATGTGCGCTACATGCGCCAGATGGGCCTGATGGAGCGCTTTGCCGGCGAGCGACCGCTCGACATGAGCGTCGCCGAGACCGCCGCGGGCGAGAAGACGCTGGCGCGCATGATCGAGGTGGGCGGCGCGCTGCGCGACAAGGAGGGCGCCGACGTCATCGTCATGGGATGCGCCGGCATGGCGCGGCACCGCCGCCCGCTGGAAGCGGCCCTCGGCGTTCCCGTCATCGATCCGACGCAGGCCGCGGTCGCCATGGCCATCGGCGCGGTGCAGTTCGCGGCGGACTGAAGAGAACGAACTCAACGCGCGACGCGCGACCCGGTTCCCCGCAATTCGAAAAATCTTCCGCACAACCCCCTTGTCCCCGAGCCGCCACGCGTGCGCGAAGCGGCGACGAAGATAGCTTTGCCTTTGCGGAACCGCCGATGAAGGCTCGCGTTTCCCTCACACGTCGCGTTCAGACGCGAAAAAGAGGAATGCGGAGGTCTTCAATGGCAACTGCCACTGCACATCCCAACCATGCGCTCATCTCCAGCGAGGACGTGGAAGGCACCAACGTCTACGACATGAAGGGCAAGAGCATCGGCGAGATCGATCACCTGATGATCGACAAGGTGTCCGGCCGCGTCACCTATGCCGTGATGAGCTTCGGCGGCTTTCTCGGCCTCGGCCACAGTCACTATCCCGTGCCCTGGGGCGCGCTGAAGTACGACACCAAGCTCAATGGCTACGTGACCGGCATCACCGAGCAGCAACTGCGTGACGCCCCGGAGTTCAGCGACGATTCCTGGTCGAATCGCAACTGGGAGACGCAGACGCATACCCACTACAACGTGCGCCCTTATTGGTGAGCCCGATCGGCAAGCGGACGTTGCAATTCACTTCCACCTCGAAGCAAAGGAGACGCGCATGAAGATTATCGGGACTGTTGCGGCCGCAGCACTGTTGGCATGCGGGGCCACGTTGGCGCTTGCCCAGGCACCGAGCACGAAGACCACGCCATCCGATTCGCCGAGCAAGGCGCAGCCTGGCGCGCCCGACCAGGGTCCGGGCAAGCAGGTTCCAGACGCCAAGGGCACCGGAACCGGCGGCGCGGCCATCGGTCCCCCGGCCGACCCGGCGACCCCGGCCCCGGGCAACAACCCGACTGGGCAAACCAAGCAGAAGCAGAAGAGCGAGCAGGACGATCCGATGCAGGGTGGAAAGAAGCAGTAGCGGATTGCTTCTTCTGTTGTGAGAATGCCGTGGCGAGCCTCGCCACGGCATTTTTTTGTGCTGGGTCTCAACGCGCTATGGCGAGGACGGCGGCTCCGCTAGGAGGTTTTGCAGGTCGATGGGGAGGCGGCCCATGTCGAGACGCCCGTCGGCCCGCACCGGCCACAACTCGCGTGGGCGGTCCCAGCACAGCTCGACGCCGTTTCCGTCGTAATCGCGCAAGTAGAGCGCCTCGCTGACGCCGTGGTCGCTGGCCCCGTCGAGCTCGATGTCGGCGGCCAGGACGCGGCGCAGCGCATCGGCCAGCAGGGCCCGCGTCGGGTAGAGAATCGCCAGGTGGTAGAGTCCGGTCGAGCCCTCCGGCGGCGGCGACCCGCCGAGGCTCTCCCAGGTGTTGAGGGCGATGTGGTGGTGATAGCCGCCGGCGGAGAGAAAGGCCGCCTCGCGCCCGCGCCGCTGGGTCAGCTCGAAGCCCAGGATGTCGCAGTAGAAGGCAAGGGCGCGATCGAGATCGGCGACCTTGAGATGCACATGCCCGATGCGCACGCCATCGGCAATGCGGCGCGGCGGGACACGATCCGAGAGCGGGACGAGGCGGGGGGTCATGGTGTCCTTCCTTCGCGAAGGCTGCCGAGCGATGCTCGTCGAATTCTACGCCAGCCGACTCTGCGGGGGTGAGCCGCCCTGCTCGCCGAGCTAGCCCACTATTGCACTGCGAACGGCCGAAGCGAAATCGGCCATGCGCTCCGGCTGCCCCGTGAGGGCGTCGCGCAGGGCTCTGGTGATCTCCAGCTGCACCCCTGCGCCCCTGCTCCCCCTGTTGCAGATGTTGCGGGGATCGGTACCGGCATGTGCCCCGCTCTCGATCACTTGGGCGGTGAATCCCCCGCCGACAAGGTAGGCGCAGATCGAATCGCGCAAGGCCTGGTCGAGGCCTCCCACATCAATCGCCTCGTTTGTACCGCTGAGGCCGTGCACAGTCACGACGTAGTCCGAGGTGGAAACCAGCTCCACACATCTGGGCTCGTCGAAATTGGCTGACGTGATGTGCAGGGCGGAGTTGCCGCTGGGCTTCATCCCCTCGAAGCAATAGACGTTGTAGTCGGCGCCGCCGATCGCCGCCGCGATCTCCGAGGTACCCGGCTCGATCTTGCCGCCATGGGGAGCAACGATCGTCACCGCCTGCTCGCGTCGAGTGCAGCAGATGCGGAAGTCGACGCCTTCGCGCTCGGATTGGCGCAGTTCCTCGAAATTCCTGTACCGGTCTGCCATATCCTTCTCCTGAGTAAGAAGGCCGTGGAGGGAACCCATGCGAAAGGGCTGGCGGCTGGAAATGCGATGCGATCGGCGGCGCAACGAGGCCCAAGTCCAATGCTCGAGAAAGATCCGTCAGCCGTGTCCTGGCTGCAAGCGCAATTCCGCCCCTGTTGCCGCAAGCGCGATGACGTCAGACGCCCCCATCCCGGCGCCGGTCACGCATCGGGAGCCGATGCCGGGGGATTGATCGCATTGCCCACCGTGGCCAGGAACGGCGCAAGATCGTGGGTCATATGGTGCACGTGCGCAGGCGGCTCGACCCAGGCGTGGATCATCTGCTGAACGGGATGGTCGCCGCGGGCATTGGAGCGTACCAGCACGGTCGTCATGCCCAGCGCGTGCGGGGTCTCCAGGTTGTGCGGGATGTCCTCGAACATGGCGGAGGTGGCCGCCTCGACCCCGTGAACGCGGCAGAAGTGGTCGTAGCAACTGGCGGTGGGCTTTGGGACATAGTCGGCATCGCAGATGTCGAAGATACCCTCGAAGCACTTGAGGACGCCGAGCTTGCCCGCCACCCGCTCGGCGTGCGCGCGCGAGCCGTTGGTGAAGATGAGCTTGCGGCCGGGCAGCCGATCGATCGCTGCGGCGAGCGCGGGATGCTCGTCGACCACCGACAGGTCGAGGTCGTGCACGTAGTCGAGGAACGCCTTGGGGTCTATCCGATGCACCTGCATCAAGCCGGTCAAGGTGGTGCCGAACTGGCGATAGTAGGTCTTCTGCAAATGGCGCGCATAGGCGAACGGTACGCCGAGGAGGCGGGCGATGAACTCACCCATCTTCTGGTCGACTTGGGCGAACAGGTTGCACTCGGCCGGGTAGAGCGTGTTGTCGAGGTCGAAGATCCACACCTGCGTGCGCTCGAAGCCGCGTCGGCCGACCCCCACCCCTAACCCCTCCCCGCAAGGGGGAGGGGGATTCGCGCCGAGTTCTTTCGCAGCCGTCAACTGATCAACCTCCCGACTTCTTCGCCTTGCGGGCAACCAGCGTGCCGACGCCGTGCTCGGTGAAGAGCTCGAGCAGCACGCAGTGCGGCACGCGCCCGTCGAGGACGACGACGGCCTCCACGCCGGCCTCCACCACCTCGATGCACCCCTCGATCTTCGGGATCATGCCGCCGGTGATGACGCCCTCGCGGATGAGCTTGCGCGCCTGCTCGATCGAGAGCCGCTCGACGAGGTGGCCTTCCTTGTCGAGGACACCCGCCACATCGGTCAGCAGCAACAGGCGCTTGGCCTTCATGCGCGCGGCCAGCGCGCTCGCAAACGTGTCGCCGTTGATATTGAGCGTCTCGCCCTCGCGGCTGATGCCGACCGGGGCGATCACCGGAATGAGGTCGGAGCTCGAGATCACCTCGACGATGTGCGGGTTGACCTCGACGGGGTCGCCGACATAGCCGATGTCGACGGCCTTCATGAGATTGGACTCCGGGTCTGGCATCTCGGTGATCTTGCGCGCGATCATGAGATTGGAATCCTTGCCGGAGATGCCGACCGCCTTGCCGCCCTGCCGATTGATGGCGGTGACGATGTCCTTGTTGATGAGGCCCGCAAGCACCATCTCGACCACCTCGACGGTCGGCTTGTCGGTGACGCGCAGGCCGTGCACGAACTCGCTCTTGAGCTGCAGGCGCTTCAGCATGCCCGCGATCTGCGGGCCGCCGCCGTGCACGACGATCGGGTTCACGCCGGCCTGCTTCAGAAGCACGATGTCCTGGGCGAAGGCGGCCGCCAGCTCGGGAGTGCCCATGGCATGGCCGCCGAATTTCACGACCACGGTCTGCCCGTCGTAGCGCTGCATGTGCGGCAGGGCTTCGGCCAGGATGCGCGCCTGGGTAACGGCGGGCAGCACCGCAGGTCCGCTTGCGCTCGTAGCCGGTTCATCCTTGGCCATGGCCGCAACCCCTGATTCGGTGCCCCGAGGGTGGCATCCCCCGTGTCTCGAGCTTTTGCACTTATAACGCCCAGCCTGGCGGCTCAATGGAATTTGCAACGGTTGCCGGCCATGGCTGCACAACTTCTTGGCCCCCGGGGCGTGTCAAGGCGGCCCCCATGCGGTAGAGTGCTTCGCAAGCAGGAAGAGGTTCGCCTGCCGAGCCCTGTTGGGTGGCGTGTTCGGCTGGGGGGCGAGCACGTCCGCAGGCGCTGCGCGGGAAATCGGCAGCGCAGCCGGGAGCAATCGATGCCGCAGCCGCTTGCGGAGGAGCTCAGCTCTATTCCGATGTCGACCCATCTGGGCCAAAGCCTGGAGCGGGCCCATCGGTTTGCGCGCGAGCAGTCGCACCGGGCGGTCACGCTGGAGCACCTGCTGCTGGCTTTGACGGAGGATGCCGAAGCGGCGTTGATCCTGGAGGCTGCCAATATCGAGCTGGGGCGGCTGAGCACCGAGGTGTCGGGCTACTTGGGCCGGATGCCCGAGGAGATGCGGGGCGAGGGTAGCGCCGAGCCGCGCCCGGATGGCGAACTGCTGCGCGTGCTGCAGGCGGCTGCCTCGGCGGCCAAGCAGTCGCGCCGGCGGCAGATCGATGGCGCCATCGTGTTGGCGGCAGTCGTCGGCGACGGCAAGACGCCTGCCGCAGGGCTGTTGAAGGCGCTCGGCATGACCTTCGAGGAGGCGATCCGCGCCCTACAGCGGGCAAATACCAAGGCGCGGCTGAAGCCCACGCTCAAGTCGCCGCCCGCCCCGGCCACGCCCAAGGCCGACGCGGCGGCGGAGCCGGACGATGCCGAGCAATCCGCCCAGACGCCGGCCGAGAGTTCGCAGGCGGTTGCTGCAGGCGAGCCATCGGCCGACGCCACCCGAGCCCCGCAGTCGGCGGAGGACATCCTGGCGGCCGCGCGCGCGCGCATCCAGCGACGCACGGGAATGGGAGCCGCCAAGACCGAGCCCCCCGCCGTCAAGACGGCAGCACACACACCGGCTCCCGAAAAGCCCGCCTCTGCGGAGGAGGACAGTCCGGCCCCCATCGAGCCGGCCGAGACCGACGCCTTGACGGGTGCCATTCAGGCGGCAATGACCGCAACGACCGTCCGCCCCGAGGCGCCCGAGCCTGCCGCACAAGCCGCTGCGCCGCCGGCGGCGCCCCTACAGCCGCCTCCGCCTCCGATTGCCCGGGACGCGCATCCGGCCTGGACGCCGCCGCCCGAGGCAAGGCCGCAACCACCGCGCCCGCAGCCGCCCCTCCCGGCCCGGCTGGTCGGGGCGGGCGAAGGACCCCGGCGGCCACCCCTGCCGCCACAACCTGGCTTCCCCAACCGGCCGCCACGCGCGCCTTGGCCGGAGCCTGGCGAGCGCGGCAACGGCGCACGCCCACCCTCAGCCAACGGCAGTTATGCCGGAGCGCCACCTGCTGGCCGCGAGCGGCCCAGCGCAAGACCGCAGCAGGCCCCCCGATCGCCGCCTATGCCACGGGGCGCCGGGGAGCGTGAGAAGGGCCTGCTGGTCGAAAACGTGCCGCGGCGCATGCGGGTCGGCGTACCGGTGGCGGCGGAGGTGCGCATTGCCCGCGACCGGATCGACGGCCTGATCGCCACCCTCAATGGCCGCGGCGCAGCACCGCCCGGCGAACGGCCGCTGGTGAGGGCGTTGTCGGTGCGCCTCAGAGCGCCCGGTGGTGGCTTCTGGATCGAGCCCGCAACCCCCGAGACGCAATGGGTCGACAGCCACAGCACGAACCATGACGACTACGCGAACTGGCGCTGGACGGTGGTGGCCCGGCGGCGCGGGCGCCGGGGCCTGGCGCTCATAGTGTCGGCGCGCACGGTCGGTCGGGACGGCCACACATTCGAATCTGCACCGCCCGATCGGATGATCGAGGTGAGGGTCGGCAGCAACCCGCTTCCGGCGGCGGCGCGCTGGGCGGGCTGGATCGCGGCGCTGCTGGCCGGCGCCGCCATCGGCATCTACGGCGAGCAGATCTGGGCGGTGGCCGTGCCGGTCATCACGATGGCCCTCGGCGGGTAAGCCTGCGATCGCAGCAACTGTCGAAGGCCGACCTCGACGTTCGGCTCGCGGACCCACAAAAGTGCGGGTACCCTCCATTCGTGCTAGGTTCGGTCCCGCGCCTTCCTGCAACCGATACTCGGAAGCATGGCAACGGGCAGCATGGGGAGGAAACCATGGTGTGGCGATGGCTGCTGGGCGGGCTCGCGCTCGCCGCGGTGAACGGGACTGCGCTGGCCCAGGGAGCCTCGGACTGGCCGAACAAGACGGTGCGGGTGATCGTCAACTTCGCGCCGGGCGGCTCGGCGGACAATTCGATGCGGCCGTTCGCGGACCGCCTGTCGCGGGCGCTCGGCCAGCAGGTCGTCATCGAGAACAGGGGCGGCGCCTCGGGCGCACTGGGCATCGAGGCGGCGGTGAAGGCGGCGCCCGATGGTTATACCTTCGTTGTCACGCCCTCGCTGAGCGTCGTGATCCTGCCACACCTGCGCCGCACGCCCTACGATCCTCTGAAGGACCTTGTGCCGGTCACTCAGTTCACCGACGGCACGCTGCTGTTTGCCGTGCACCCATCCGTGCCCGCAAGCTCGGTGCCGGACCTTGTCGCCCACGCCAAGAGCAATCCTGGCAAGCTCAGCTGGGGCACCGCCGGCGTCGGATCCTACGGCCACCTGATGTGCGAGGCCTTCAAGCTGCAGACGGGCCTCGACATTCTGCATGTGCCCTACCGCGGCGGCGGGGAATCGCTCGCCGATTTCCTTGCCGGCGTCGTGCAGGTCCACGCCGACCCCAACACCATGCCACACGTCTCGGCCGGCAAGGCCAAACTGCTGGCAGTGCTCGATCGTACGCGGCGCCCGGACTTCCCGGATGTGCCGCTGCTCAAGGAGATCTATCCGGAGCTCGACTTCCTGGTGTGGTTTGCGATGTTCGCGCCGCCGGGCACGCCGCCGGCCATCGTGCGCAAAATGAGCCAGGAGATGAACAAGGTCGCCCGCGATCCGGAGCTGCGGCCGCTGTTGCTCAAGACGGCGTTGGCACCCAATCCCGGCACGCCGGAGGAGCTAGAGGCGTTGCTGCGCAGCGACTACGAGCGCTACGGCGCCCTCGTGCGCCGGCTCAACCTGCGCACGGAGTAGGAGCATGGGGTCAGTGCTATGGGGTCAGACCCTCATTCACTGTCGGTGCCCGGAGTTCCTCGCTCGGTCTAGGGTCTGACCCCGCCGGCTCCGACCCCACTAGCCCCGCCCTCGCCGACCACGACGAAGGGTGCCCAGTAGGCGGGCTCCTTGCCCTCGGCGATCAGGTCCAGCATGGCGCGCCGGAACGCCTCGGCTCGGCCCAGGCCGGGGCTCGCCGCCAGCGTTGCGAACGTCTTGGTGGTGAGCTCGGTGGCGGCCGTGGAATAGACCGCCCAGTGCGAGACCAGCAGCGCCCGCGCGCCGGCATAGAAGAAAGCGCGCGCGAGCCCAGAAAGCGCCTCGGCGCCTTCACCGCCGCCGGCCGCCGTGTTGCAGGCGGAGAGCACGACCCAGTCCGCGTCGAGTTTCAAGGTGGCGATCTCGGAGGCTGTGAGCAGGCCGTCGTTGGCCTCGGTCGGCGCCTCCGGTGGGGTCAGCACCAGCGCCGGCTCGGCAAGCCCGGAGAGATCGCCGGCCACCAGCCCGTGGGTGGCGAACTGGACGATGCGGTACTGGTTGAGCGGGGCCGACTTGACCTTGGCCTCGGAAGCGGCCTCGCGCAGGTTGACGGCGTCGGGCGGGGCGCCGAGCGCCTTGGCGATGGTCTCGAGCTCACGGGCCGTATCGGGAAGCGGTGTCAGCTCGCGCACGGCGCGGATGTCGGCAAGGCCGTTGCGGTAGAAGCGCGCCGGCGCCGCTGCCGAGCGTTGCTTGGCGCCGCGCTGGCGGTCCGGGCCCGGCCCCTCGAGAACGGGATCGCCCATGCCGAAGAACGGCCTGGTCGCGGCCGTGCCGCCGGCAAGCGTGCGCAAGGCCCGCAGCGAAGGCACCGACGGCAGCACGCTCAGCGCATGCGCCTTGATGAGCCATGACGCCTCGAGCAGCGCCTGCGCGGGCGGCACGTTCGGCCCCGGCGGCGGCGCCGTCAGCAGCACCTGCAGGGGAAGGCTGGTGAGCGGGCCGGTCGGAACGACGATCAGATGCCGCTTGCCCGCCACGACGCCGGCGACGGGGCCGAGCACCAGCCGATAGAGCGCATGGGCGCGACCCAAGTCGAAGCGCCCGATGACGCCGGGGCGGCTGCCGGGGGCGCCTTCGGCGTCCTGCTGTGCCAGCGGGTCCAGGCCGTTGCGCAAGGCCGCCACCTGCTCGGAAAGGACCTGCGTGCCGGCATCGATCTCGGCCCACTCGGCGCGTTCGCGGGTCAGCGCCCATACGAAGCTCTTGGCCGAGCCGACGAGGATGGCGACCAGCGCCTCATCGCTGCGCAGCAAGGCTTGCGCGTCGGCAACGCGCAGCGGCTTGGGATCGGCGAGCGCCACGTAGGCCGGGAAGGCTCTGATGATCTGGGCGCGAGCGTCGCGCACCTCGGTGTCGGCGCGGTCGATGTCGTTGCGCAGCGCGGTGCGCCGCGCCTGGAAGTCGGCGTAGCCGGGCAGCGCCTTCTCTGCCGCCTCCATGCGGCGGTGCACGGCCATAATGGCCCCGGCCCCCGCCCCGATGGCCCGCGACAGCTCGCCCAGCTCCTTGGCCATGGCGGCGCGGTCCGCTTCGCTGGTCTCGCACCTGGCTTTCTTCTCGCTCGGCGGACAGCGCTGCAGCGAGTCCTGGAACTGCCGCGCCAAGTCTCGCTGGCGGATCGTGGCAGGGTCTCGGGCGTTGGCGGCACTCGCAGCGCGAAACTCCTCCAGAGCGGCGCTGTAAGCCGGATCGGCCCGTTGCACCGCGCTCCAACCGGTCAGCAGCTGCTGATCGTCGGCATTGAGGCGCAGGATGCGCTCGGACAGGTCCTGCACGCGGCGGATGCTGCGGCCAAGGTCGGTGTCGCCGGCGCCGATGCGCGCCGTCATCTTGGCCAGCGCCGAGCCGGCCGAGGTGGTCCACGCCTGCTGGCCCGCCTGGAAGGTCTCATCCAGCAGCGCGGCGCGATTGGTGGCGGGCTGCTCCCTCGTCTGCCAGGCGGCGCGGCAGAGCCCGACGAAGGTATCGCGATAGCGGCGGATCTCGTCGTCGACGATGGCCTTGGCCATGGTCTGGGAGGTGTCCTGCCCGGTCAGCAGGCCGATCGACTGGCGATAGGAGGCGAGCGCCGCCGGCCAGTTGCCGCGCGCCAGCGCCACGTCGCCGAGGTTGGCATGGCCGCTTGCCTGGTAGGCGTGGCTGAAGCCGATCAGGTCCTGCTTCAGCTTGAGCGCGCGCTGAAAGATCGGCTCGGCCGCATCGGGCCGGCCCAGCTTGATGTGGACCGCGCCCAGCGCCTCCAGCGCCTCGGCCACGCTGGGCCCCTGCACGCCGTAGACCTTCTCGCGCACGCGCACGGTCTCCGTGTAGTAGCGCTGCGCGGCGGCGAGATTGCCGGCTTTCTCCGCCGTGAGGCCCAGCGAGTAGTATTGCAACCCGGTCTGCTCGTGGTCGGGGCCGTAGGTGCGGATGACGAGCGGCAGGGCACGCTCGGCAAACTGCAGCGCCAGGGCGTAATCGCCGGCCCGATAGAAGGCGTGCGAGGTCTCGCGCAGCTCCTGCAGCTCCTTGGGAGGCTGCTGGGCGCGCGCGCCGGGCGTAAGCATCATCAGCGCGGCCAGGAAGACGATGAAAAGTGGTCGCCACGCACCTTGGGACATGCGGCGCCCCTTACTTGCCGGGACAGCCGGTCGTCATGTCGCCGGTGCGGGCGGCCGGCTTGCCGTTGATGAACACGCCGCCGCCGCCGCCCACGGTGATGCCGCCGCAGTTGGTCTTGTCGCCCATGGTCGCGGCCGGTTTGCCGTTGATGAAGACGTTGGAGGATCCCTCGACGATGGCCCCGTCGCCGTCCGTCCTGTCCCCCTTGCGGGCCGCCGACTGGCCGCCGATCGAGACGTTGCCGCTGCCCTCGGTGACGACCCCCGGCGCGCCCGCCGGCGGCACCGCGGGCCGATCCTGCGCAACGGCGCCGACGCTGGAGGCGAGAGTCATCAAAAGCAGGGCAAGCGAGATGCGCATGGAAGGTTCCCCGTCGATGGCAATGCGGCGGCGTCCGGCCGTCTCGATATCGCTTGCATGCTCGGTGCAAATCTTGGTTGCCGTATGACGGCCTCACGCCAAAGCAGGTTGGCGCCGGCGCCGCTGCAGCCAGGCGAGGCCGGCGAGCAGGGCGATGGCCGGGATGGCGAACAGGAAGGGGCTCGGGCGCTCGTTCGGCACGCTGACGCCTTCGATCTTGTCACCGGGCCGCAACTTCTGGCGCGCGGCCTCCGAGCCGGGGCGCACCGAGGTGATGGTCGGCTGCTCGCCGAGCGAGAGCACGATTCCGGCCGATGCTAGCCGGGCGCGGGCATCGCCCTTGTCGCCGAGGGTGAGGCGGATCGCCTTCACGACATCGTCGCCGCTCATGTCCTGCGTCGCCACCCGCAGCCGCACGGCGCCGGCACCCTTGGTCTCATCGATCACGCGCATGACCTCGGCGGCCGGCAGGACGCGGTAGGGCGGCACGATGCGGTCCATCCAGAAGTTGGGGCGAAACAGCGTGAAGCAGATCAGCAGCAGCAGCGCCGTCTCCCACCAGCGGCTGCGCGCGAAGAAGTAGCCCTGCAGCGCCGCCACGAACGCCATCATGGCGAGCGTGGCGCAACCGACGACGACGAAGAAGTGCCAGACCCCGCCGATGTCGATCAGCAGGATCTCCGGATTGAAGATGAAGATGAAGGGCAGCAGCACCGTGCGGAACTCATACCAGGTGCCCTGCCAGCCGACCCGCATCGGATCGGCGCCGGCGATCGCCGCCGCGGCATAGGCGGCAAGCCCCACCGGCGGCGACACGTCCGCCATCAGGCCGAAATAGAACACGAACATGTGCACCGCGATCAGCGGCACGGCGAGGTCGTTCTCGGCGGCCAGCTCCACCACGACTGGCGCCATCAGCGTCGCCACCACCACGTAGCTCGCCGTGGTCGGCAGGCCGGTGCCCAGGATGATGCAGATGACGCCGACCAGCACCAGCATGATGACGATGTTGCCCTGTGACAGGAACTCGACGATCTCGGCCATGACCAGGCCGATGCCGGTGAGCGTGACGGTGCCGACCATGATGCCGGCGGTGGCGGTGGCAATGCCGACGGCCGCCATGTTGCGCGCGCCGAACTCGAGGCCGCCCATGAAATCCCACCAGCCGTCGCGCAAGCGCGCGGCGATATCGCCCTGGCGGCGGAAGAAGGCGGTCAGCGGCTTCTGCGTCAGCAC